>Ga0233417_10000089_pt1 | contig 23838 bp, 29 predicted proteins | sample Sed_MG_FD_189023 | JGI IMG/M metagenome (GOLD analysis project Ga0233417, IMG submission 189023) | Sediment microbial communities from Lake Towuti, South Sulawesi, Indonesia - Sediment_Towuti_2014_0.5_MG | ecosystem: Environmental > Aquatic > Freshwater > Lake > Sediment | place: Indonesia... | reverse complement strand
AAGTTCGTTTAGTTTAGCAAAAAAATTCATAAGGTTACCTCTTTCTTATTTTTCTTTCTCTTGTCTCTCAAAAAAGGAATAAAGATTATTTGGATTTATTTTCAATAAATCCTCTTTTCCTTCTTTGGAAACAATGAGACTTTCTTCATGGAACTTCACAGCCTTTGTCAACAAATCCTTAGCGGACTCGTCTTCCATAGTAAGCTTGTGCATCACAAAAGTAATATACTGCTGCAAAGTCATGTTGTTTGCAAACAAAACTTTTCTAGCGTCCAGCAACAAGTCGTCGTCAAAGGAGAATAAAACGTTTTTCTTCTTTCCCTCTGAATTTGTTGTCATGGGATATTATCCTGCAGCCCCGCCTCCAGCACCGTAGATAGCATTTGCTGCCGGTGGAGCCATTCTTTTGTCTCTTTCTGGTGGCTGAGGGTTTACTCCGAGACGTTCTGTCATTATTTCTTCAAACATCTTAGCAGTTGCCTCGTCATAGTTCACTCTGATATATTCCTTGGCTCTGTTGAAGATGGTGGTTTTTGGGTCAAGTAGGGCCTCATAATTTTCAATGAGTCTGGCAACTGCCCTACAGTAAGAATTTAGATTCATTTTAGGAGTGTCAATCACAGGTGGGGATTTTGGACCTGCGGCTCCCGCCATAGGATCGCCTCCTGCTGTTGGATCGGCCCCTAAGCCTCCTGCTGCTGTTGGATCTGTCGCAGTGGGATCGGCTGCTCCTGCTGCTGCCGTTGGGTCTTCTCCTGGCTCTTGTTCGAATAACAAGGATTCCAGAAGCCCCTTGTTGTTTATCTTTTTTGACTCATATGGAGGAAGTGGAGCAGCGGGTCCCCCTGAAGTTGTCCCGCCTGTAGCCATTCCAGGTCCCTGATTTGCTGCATTTATTTCTGCTTGTCCAGCCATCATATCCACGTCATACACAGACGAAGTAGGAATTGCCTCTCTCTCATATCTTACCAGATATTTATCTACCTTTTGATCGAGAGAAACATCTGGAATTTCTACAGGGTCCGTCTCAGACGGTTCAATGGCGCTCTCAGCTTCCTTGAAAAGAAGCGTCTCCAGAATTCCTTTTTGTTTAGTTGTTTTTGTCATTTTTGACTCACCTATTTCGCTTTTAACAAACTGACCAGACTGTGCAAGGTGTTGTGCTGCCAAACCATCTACATTTGATTGTGCTTTTGGGGTTATTAAAAGAAATTTGTTTTGTGCCGTCTTGTAGAGCGCAAATAAGGTATTTGCCGGAATAACCACAGGAGGATTTCCAACTGGTATTTCTCCGTCGGCCCTGTAGTAGTTGACATTACCTAGTGCTGGAAGATTTATATTCATGCGCCTCTTGGCTTTCCTTGGTCCCCAATTTGCGGAGCAGGTTGATTTCCAGTTACCTCAGAGGACTGAATCTGGTCTTTTTGTATTGGAGCCATATTGTCCGCATTTACAGCTTGTAGTATTCTGTCCGGTACAGAGTTGGTGATAGGCTGGATTTTAAACACAGCGTCCACGTTTGCTCTTTCGGCAATCATCATTCTTGCCTCAATGACGTTCCAGTTAAGCTCACGCATCATGGCGTTTACATAACTCTTTTTGTCATCTAGATAATCCCGGTAATAAGAGTGTGCCCACATGTCGAGGACAACTACCGGAATACCGCCAAGGGGAATTCCAACGTTGTGGCTGTCAACCACACAAGTCATGTAGCAATTTCTGTAAGGTTCGTAATAGGTTACTACCCAACCTTCCCTGGCCGACATAGCACAAGCCCTAAAACAAAACTGCCATCTGTCAAACGTGCCAAAGTCCCTGGCAAGTCTCATAAACGGAATGGAGTCAACGGCTATATGCGAGGAAGCATCAGAAATGTTGGTGAAATAAAGCTCGTGAAGCTTTACCGCATTCAAGTTGTACTGCTCATCTATTTTTAACGACCTATATGGAGAGTGGGCGCTACCGGCTTCCTCTGGATTTGCTGCATCCAAAAGGGAAGAACACTTGTTAAATGCATCCACATATTCCTTATAAAGCGACTCATGTGCCTGCTTTGCCTTGGAAGACAGAAATTCCGTCTTCATAAGGAAAGTTTTTGGCACCAAAACAATTGCCTCCTTGAGTAAAGTAGCTGTTTTTATTACAGTTTCCTTTATGGAGGAAGATGTTTTTTGAGGACTTACACCCTTTGCCGACACCTCAGGAAGGTTTTTAGATTTTATTCCTGCGGCATCAAAGGTGCTCTTTACAGAGGACAGAATGATATTTTGTAAGTCAACTACAGGTTTAGCCATGAAATATTACCCTTAAATTATCCAAATTTGTGGAATTCTAAGGGTAATTAGTTGGCCTAGGATGTTCTTTATTTTGGCTCTCTAGAAATAATCTCGGTAAGCCAGTAGTCGTGTGAGGGGTCCAAATCCGCTCCCTCCGGGACCATCGTACCGTATTCTACGTACCTGGCCATTTCCAAGGCCCTATTTCGTTCTTTTTCAAGAAGGGACTGGACAGCGTTCTCGGAGGCTTGCTTGTTTATGGCAAATCCCTTTAGCATGGCATTTTCTCTAAACGTCTCAAACAGATTGAGACCGCTAATTTCCCCTAGGTCAGAAACTATCTTTAGCCCGGTTCCAAATTTTACAATCCTTTCAAAGGAGGAATAGTATTTATTGGCTTCAATCTCTTTTTTTAGATCAAAGTTTTTGATGTTTCTCTCAGCAGACTTGGAGTCATCCCAATTGCTGACCCTGATCCACAGGTGATCACAATATTTTTCGAGCTGAATTTCAAGCCGTTTTGGCCTGGGGGGCTCAACAGAAAGATCCATTTTCCATCTGTTTATGTAGCTTGTAACATACCAGGAGGAATGGGATTGGTTTTTACAGCTATTCCAGTGCTTCCAACGTGTGAAATCTGTGTCCTCTTCATCGAGGACTGCCCTGAGTCCTGATGCCTTCCCGGCATAGAGCCAGACGTTTCCATTCTTTTCCTGATAAAAGTGCCACGGAACGAGATGTTTTGTGTGGATATTTTTTTTCTCTTGCCTGTCCGTCACGACAATAAGAGCCTTGTGAAGGTCGGACCCTACCCGTACCAACTTCATCTCGCTGCCAATTTTTGCCCAAATATATTTCCCGTTTAGATAGCCGCCTGGGGAGACGCCAACTGTCCGCATAAGGTCAAGAAGAATATCCTCTCGAAGGTCAAAATACCTACCAGACTCATCTGCACACTTCCAAGCCATGCCGCCATTTCCTCGGAAGTCCATGCCATACACACGAAGATTGCTGATAGGGTCATTTGCTCGGGTTACTTCCGTAACGGGTTCGGTTGGGTCAATCCATTTTTTCTGCTGATAGTCATAATACCGTCCAGCAGACTTTGCCCACTGTCGGCCAGTAGCCAGTGTTTTTTCATTTGTGGAGTCGCTAACAAAGGTCGGGTAAACCTTTTCCTGTTTGACGACATATTCCTCGGCTGCCTCTTCCTCTTCCGACGGGACCAGGGCATCCTCCCAGGTTATTGTGACCGTCTTAGGAGAGGCAACGATATAAGTAAGTTCCTTGGGAATGTTACCGGATTTAATTCTCATTGTTGTGGGATTTCTTGTATTTGCCCCATCAGGTCGATGGGTGTTGTGTACCTCCCTACAGTACCAGACTCCTCATCAGTTTGCAAGCTCTTTGCTATCAGGTCGTTCGACACGACAGGCTTCCCTCCGGCAGCCCTATTCACAGCCACGGTAATGTGCGGGTGTTTGTTTTTAACAAACGGACGAATTTCCGGGGGAACAATTGCTTCTATGGCAGCAACCTTGTCATTGACATAAAAACCTGATGCCTTTAGGGTGACAGGCAATCCAATGCTAGGTTTTAGCTCGGGAGGAAGTTCTCCCATTTTTATTGTTACGTGATGGGCGACAACATCCCAGCCTTCTGGAATTCTGTCCGCAAGCTTGGATAGTAACTTATTTCTGGATTCATCGGTAAGAACAATGGCAGAATAGGAAATTTTATTTTCTGAAAGCATATAGGATTCTCCTCTTTTTTTGATTTTTAACTCAAACAGTCCGCCAAGTCTTTCGTCTGGTATTCCACAGTCGCAATTCTTGCACCGTTTGGCGTGTTTTTGTTTTATGTTGGTAGTCATTTACGAAAGGTGTGGTTCTTTTTTCTTAGGTTCTGGTTTATTTTTTGGGTTAATAAATGCAAGGACTTGCGTACCGTAGGCAATATAGTCACACCCGTAAGTTATTTTTCGAATGTTGTTTTCTACAAAGTAGATTGCTTCATTTTCTGAGGGGAGTTCGTCTACTAAAAGCGTATTCGTATACTCACATTCTACATAGACAGAATATTTTTTTTCATTTCCGGTATGATGTCTCCGTTCCCAAATTGAAATAGTAACTCCTTCTTTTGGATGCAAGCTTTTTACTCTAGTGTGATACCACTCATCTCCCGGTTGCCAGTCATTTGTTACCATCTTTACTTTCCCCCGTCAAATAAGACGTTATTTTGTTAATTATCTTTTTAACAGGGACATATAGTAAAAAAACATGCAAAAGAGCAGCGCCAAGAACAAAATTGACTGGAGTTATGCTCGGAAACCACAAGTATACAAAAACCATAAGAATGTATGTCGCCATCATACAAACAGACGGATCAAGATAACCTTTTGAAGTCAAGAAAAATCCAATATTTTTGGAATTAAAGGTCTCAAAAAGTCTAGACCCAAGACTTCTTCCTCTGTCGATAAATTCCTGTTTTTGCTGCTCTTTATCCTCGGCCGTAGACATTTTTCAATCCTCTCTGACCTTGTATATTTTTCTGATGTTGGTGCTTAGGCCATACTCGTTCTTTTGGAAAACAGAGGTGATGACGGTGTTCTTTTGAAGCTTTTCATTTTCTTCTGCAGAGCCACCATAACTCCATATGCTACACATATGCGTGGAACCATTAGAACCCATGAGAGCTACTTTCATGTATTTTCTTCCTGTGCGGGCGGTAGCAAGAGTACAATTTTGTACTATGGCCCAATAGGCAGAATTCTCACTCTCCCATAGCTCAATCGGAGAAATGTCGTTATCGTTTAGGAATTGTTCAATCCCCGGGGTCATAATAAGGCTTAGATCCACAGAGCCGCCAAGTTCTAGTTGAAATCTCAGCTTCTCCTCCGGGGTCCAGTCTGGAAGGGTTTGAACTTCCTCAATAAACTGCTTTAGAAGTTCCTCGTGATTTCTATTTTTCTTCCTGGCGAGAGCCTTCTTTATTTGATCGCCCTTCTCCACCATAACCTCATACATCTGCCTGTAGTTTTGAAAGGTTTTTCCTGGTCCTACAAGGCCCATGGAGTCAAAAGCTTCCATCTTGACGAGGGTAGCCAGAGCACGCTTGTTAAACTTGCTGTGACGCCATATGGTGTGCAGGGAGTTTTTTGTCCACAGAAGATCCTCAAGGGACTTATATGGCCTGTAGTCATTTATTTCTCTAACAACCGTTGTACCAACGTGCTTAAGAGAGGCAAAGCTTGGAATCAAGAGATTTCCCTGGATGGTGTACTCGTGCTCTGACAAGTTAATGTCCGGTTTTCCAAACCGGAATCCAAGAGCCTTAGCTTCCTTTATGGCAACTGCCTTTGGATCCTCCTGTCCAGAAACCTTTCCCTTGTCTGTGGAGCAGTAGTCAATATAGGTGGTGATCCACTCATCCGGGTAATAGGTAAACAGCCACGCACAACAATAGCTGTTTATGCTATAGGAAATAGCGTGAGCCTTGTTGAACAAGTAAGCGGCACACATGTCAATGTCATCAAAGATTCTAGCAGAAACATGTTCCTCGATGCCATTTACCGACTTGCACCTCTTGGTAAAGTCATCCCTTAGTCTCTTTTGTTCTGCCTTGGCCTTTTCTTTGTTAGAAATTTCTTTTTTGGTGAAGGCTTTTCTAATGGAGTCAGTCTCCGCCAGGGGCACACCAGCAAGTTTGTGATAAATAAGCTGGAGATCCTCTTGATAAATAATGGTGTCTCTGTTAGGACCAAAGACTTCCTTAAGAAGGGGATGAAGATATGTTGTTTTGCCTTCTGTGCGGGTTTCAAGATATCTATTATGGGAGCCGACTCCCATAGGACCCGGCCTAAATAGGCTGGTAATGTCGGCTAGGTCAAACACCGAAGTTGGCTTAACAAGAGCGGCATAGTTTTGAACCTTGGGGTCGATGAACTGGAAAATGCCAGCAAACCTATTGCTCCAGAAAACATTTTTGTAGACGTTAATGTCATCGTAAGCATTGTTGTCAGGATGAAGGTTGGCATCAAACCACTCCTTTATTTGAGAGAAGGTTGGGTGTTTGTTTCCTTGCTTCTTTAGGATTTTTCTGACACAGTTTTCAAACATCCTCAAGGTACCAAGACCAAGAATGTCAAACTTGAGAAAACCAAATTCCTCAAGGTGTCGGGCATTCACGCCCTCCGGCCACGGTGTTTGCAAACCGCCTTTTGCCTTGATGAGCGGCATATTACCAGGGGCATTTTCTGTAATGAGAACACCGCCAGCATGTCGGGAGACATTTCTAACTTGCTTAAACAAGATTTTGAGGGCAACCTCAAAATCTGGGTACTTCTTCATCTTTTCCATAAACTCACGGAAAGATGGGCTATCTTTTTCTGCGTCCTCTACCGTAAACTGCCAGACGCCTGCATCAAAGCCTGGCCTGGCCTTTGCCACCGCAAGGGCTTCGCTTCTCATTTTTGCGGTATATTTGTTGACCTCCTCGAAAGGCACACCAAATATTTTGGCAAGGTCCTTGATAAGGGACGCCACCTGTAGTTGAGAAAAATTGGAAACGGGGATGACGTTTTCATCGCCGAAATATTCAGCGATAAGCTTTACAGCCTTATCTCTGTCTGACCAGTCATTGTCAATATCGGCCACGCCTTTTTTAAACTTTGAACCGAATCGCTCCCAAAGCGTTCCCCACCTTATGGGATCAACCTGGGAAATACCAAGAAGGTAAGCAATAAGAGAGCCACCTACGCTTCCCCTGCCACTTCCAACAAACAACTCGGAAGTAGTAAGTTCCATGATTTTGGCATAGGTGAGGAAATATTTCGCCCACCCAATTACTTTTATGTCATCCAATTCCGTGTGGAGACGGGCGATGTAGTCTTTTTTCTCATGCAAGTTCCTTGCAATCAGCTTTTGTTTACAAAGTCTGAGGAGTTCCTTGTAGGCAATATCGTCCTCAGAAAGCTCAACATTTCCTGACTTAGACTTATGGGCATCAATATTCTCTGTTGGAATAAGCTTTGTGATGGCAGGAAGTTTTACCTTCCTGTCGATTTCTGGATTTTCAATTTGCTCGTGGGCAATTGTCCAAGTTCTTTCGATGGCATCGCAAATGAGATCATCGTCATAGAAATCATATCCCTTGGAGTATTTCTTGTAGGACTCCCAAACTTGCTCTACGTTTTTGGGATAGAGTTCACACTTAAGGTCATCCATGGACTTTGGAATTTTTTCCAAACTGGCGTCTTCTTTGGTTTTAGACATCCAGGCCATCATTTTGTAGAGTTCGCGCTCTTTCCAATGCGATGGATCCGAGTAGTGGGCATCTACCGTTACAATTAGAGGAGTATTTGTTCTTTTGGAAGCCTCAATAAAGTGATAGTTGGCGAGATGCTGTGCTCCAAGGTTGTTCCACTGAAGTTCTAGATAGAAATTCTCGTCTCCGAGAGCCCACTTGAATTTTTCAATGGCTTCCTTTATCTCTGCTTGAATTTTTTCAAAGTTTTCCTGCGAGGGAGCAAACTTTTTCCAATCTGGCTCCGTTTGATGCTTAAAAACAATATCTGCAAGCATTCCGGCTACACATGCTTGGGAGGCAATAATATTACCCTTGGCCTCCTGTTTTAAAATGTTGAAGTCAATTCTCGGAAACCTGTAGAAGCCCTCGATAAACGACCTAGAGGTAATTTTAAACAGAGACTTCAAACCCTCAGAGTTTTTCGCCAGAAGGACAAGATGATGGCGTCTTTTTAGCGGATCTCTAACTGGTCCACCCTTGGATTCTTCTTCGTTTTCTACGATGGTGCCGCCCTCGTTGTCAGAGGAGTCATCCGACACGACTTTATGACCATTGTCAGAAAGAGTTTCTACAAGGTCTTTTGTGGTGTTTGCAAACTCGTCCCCAAGTGCCGATGGCATTTCTGCGGTTCTATATGCACTTTCCTGGTTCTGCTGCTCTTTTTCCTTAGCAGCCGCTTTTTCATCTGCTAGTTTTTGCTTATAGTCCGACCACTCGGAAAGATTAGGATGAAAATATGCCTCAATGCCAGGAATATATTTAATACCACCTCCGAGATTTTTGGAGGCATGGTAGGCAAAGCTGTAGGAGTTCATGTTGCCATGGTCGGTAATGGCATGAGCACTCAGGCCATTTTTCATGGCAAAAGAAAGGTGGTCAAACGGTGTACCAATAGCATCACCAGGGGAACCCTGGGTGGTATGGTTATGGAGTCCTACAAATTTTTTAGGAATTTTTGTCATAGTAATCAGAAAAAGGAGAGCAGATGTTTGGGTTGCTTAATTTTTTCTGCCCTGCCAGTACGGATGTCAAAAATTTTCTTGAATCCTATGCCGAGAGGAAAAAATAGAATAAGGTCTTCCATAGGAGTATTCTCATCCAAGAGAATTTTTTCTATCTGCGGGGAACAGTAACTAGTTTTTGTTTGTAAGAAATCCCAGGCAAGCTGCTGTAGAAATTCAGTCCTAGAATCGTCGTCGCAAAAACCAGCCGGAAATTTTGATAAGTATTTTCCGAGTCTTTGGATATTGTTCTTTGCAAGTTTCTTTTTTTCTACTTGAGTAGAATTTTCTGCAATATATAGGTTTCGTTTGTAGGACAACTTTTTTGTACCAATCAAATGCGGAACAAGTTCGCTATAGGCCATTTCATAGGTACCATATTTATCCCGGTAAATTGCAACCTTGCAGTTGTCAAAGTCAAATTGACCAAGAATTTCCTCCACGGTTCCGAACTTCGTTTTGATTAACTGCCAGATTTGGTTGTGTCCGCCGACAGTATATGCCCTGACGGACTCTCCAAAGTAGAATTGCTCACCCAGATCGCGCTGCGAGAGGTCCAAGTCCTTCTTAAAGAAAATGTTAGCAAAATCAATAGCCTTCTTGTATTCTTCCTCGGAAGAAAAAAAGAAATCAATGTCACCCTGGCGACTTGTTAAATCCGTTTCCATTTTTACATGCAACGGAAAACCGCCTGCAATACAACAGTCAAAATTCCGAAGCATGGACTCTACAAACTCCCATGCCTTTAGATTAAAATGCATCTGTAATGTCTTCGTGCTAACGAATTGATGTAGAAATTCTGTCATGGCTTCAGTCTAGCAGAGGACGGGTCAGTCTGCAACCCTCATCAAAAGCATCGGTGCAACTACCCTTGCATATTCCCTAGCTCCTCTTCTTGACATATGAATCCCGTCTGAGGCTAGGTGAATTCTTGGTCTATAGTATCTTGGAACCGTCATGTGGAAAACGTGAGTGCCAGAAGGAAGAGATTCCACTAGGGTACTTACATTTTCTTTTATCGACCTCCACGTCCGCCCATGGACTCTATCATTTCCTCCAAGAGACACAAGTACAATGTCTGCTCCCTCGCACACTTCTGCAAAATCACCAGACCTAATCCACCGTCTGGAAGTCCATCCTCTTCTTCCCTCTGCCCTTATTTCGTATTCTTCTCCAAGTTCCTCTTGAAGTACCCGTAGAAAATACGACCCAGGCACAACATGAGAATCACCAACGGCACATACAATATGACTAGGTTGGCTTCTCGCCGTCGCCGGTAACAAAAAAAGATTTACTGAGAAAAAGAGCGTAAACCAAAAATATTTTGTCATGCCTTAATTAGGCACGACTAATCAAAGGTTGACCGGGGCTACGGAAGTAAAAAGACTCTCTTCAAATAATCCAGATTCCTTAGCATATTTTCTGGTTCTAGAATATCTTTCTTTCCAGTTGGCATAGGAATTTGTGCCCAAGTTTTTAACAAGCAACTTAGAAAAATCAAGAGGTCCGTGTCCCTGCCCTAGAAGGGCCTCAAGAACCGACCTGGCCTTACTTGGAGCATTTACAGAAAAGCTGTGATAGATGCACATAGCAAGATCAAGTTCATTGCTAATGTTTGTTCCAACGAGGGCAGCAGAGGCATTTTCAATCTTGCAATACCTTGAGTAGACAGTATTTTCAAGAATTTTATGCGACTCAAGCAAACCATTTTTTGTCTGTCTAATCTGGCAGGCAAATGTGGCAGGGTCCTCAAAAAGCTTATTAAAGGTTTCTGCCCACCTTACAGCCTTTTCAAAATCTGGCCCTGATTCTGGCACGACGCCAGCAACCGGGGAAAGTTCGTTTCTTATTTCTTGACCGGTAACAGCCGCTCCGGTATCCTTTTTCCTAAGGACGCCCTTTGTATCGAGGTACCATCCCACATTTCCTAGAGCATTTTTCATTCTGATCCAGGTTGGACTTGTGTCAGGGAGAGCTTCGTCTATTTTAGACAAGAGACCCCACAGGCTTCCTGGTTCCATGCTACGAGGTAGTAGGCCGATACAGTGCTCTAGTCCAGCCGACATACCACAACCATCGTAGGACTGTACTGAGCCAAATACTCCACCACCTTCCACACAGGCGGTAAGCCATGCTGCTTTTTCTAGGTGATTTTCCCGCTTAACCGAAGTGGCTTCCCACTTGGTAGAGCCTTTTATAACAATACCTGCCCACTGTTTATAAGTCACACGACGCGCTTGAGACATTCTTTATTCTCCCTATATCTTGCCCACCGTTTAAGTTGAGCAACGCTCAATTTACGACGAGTTTCACTTGTCATTGGTGGTCTTGTTTTCCAAGCTTTTCTTAAAGCTTCTTTGTGCTCTTTTGAAAGTTTTACACCCCTGTTTGCATTTGACAATTTTTGTTTATGTTCAAATGTTAATTTTCGTCCTCTTGATGGTGCTTCTGCCAGATTGGACAAATTATAACACATTTTTTGATTGTCATAATACTGGTCCAGATATTTCTGTTCAACCTTTAAAAGATTTTCTGGCAAACATATTTCAAGAATAGAAAATTCAAAAGAGGCTTCACCACATTTATGAAAATCATTTTCTAAAAATTTATTAGTGTGAAGTCTACGTCTCATTTTTGAAAAATGAGAATCACGTCTTTGAAAGACGGACAGAGAACTGCCGATGTAAAGTCGATTGTTGATTTTATTTAACAATCGATATACACCACTAACTCGTCTTGGTGCTTGTGTCATGTTACATATGGTAGGAGACGAAGTTCAAATTGGATGTTGGATCTGGCCTTAGACTCATATTTGTTTCGAAAGTGTTCCGTAGAATAAATGTTTCGCCTAGCAAGGAACTTCTCAAGAATTTTCTTGCGATTTTCCACGTAGACAGATTTTTCTACAAAGGAATATTCCTTGCGGATATTTTCCGCGTATTCCTGATATGTTTTTTCGTCTGCGCCAAGAATGGAAAGGTCAATGTCCAGAAAATACTGGGTAGCAAGGTCGAGCTTATCATAAACAAGATGACCGCTGGTAGCCTCAATCATTTTTACGATTGAGGAAACAATAGACTTGCCGACTGTTAGTTCTTGGTACTTATACAGAGAATCCCACGCAAGTTGTGCGCTGTCTATTTCGTTCTGACCCCAAGGTGCTTTCGGGTCATAAACGCTATCATGGAACCAAATAGCGTATTCTATCGCTAGCCGTTCGCTGACATCCGGTTTTGAAATACTTTCAACGTCCATCAGTTCCTTGAGTTCCCTGAGGCAGTGCTGAACATGGGAAAGGTTGTGATAGTGCCTGTGGGGTTCTCCATAAAGAACAGTGAGCTTGGAACGAAGGTCTAGACTAATCATTTGCGCTTACCTGTAAACGGTTTTTGCTTCCGGTCTCTCTACTAGGGTAACATCATCTAGAATCGGTTGCAAGGTGAAAGAGCTTACACCGGTTGGTACTATTTCTACTTTTACATCCCACACATGATTTTTTTCCATTTTCTTGTGTGAAAGCCTAATTCTCTCTAACTCATCCTTCATTCTTTGAAGGGTTGCAGGAGTCAAAGGCTTGTATAAAAATAACTTTGAAAGCTGGTCCTGGTAAAGCAACAGAACCTTCTGAAGTTCTTGTGAGATGACCACTATTGTCATTTAAAGTTTACCTTGGTGGATATTTGTATATTAAATTCTGGTATCCTGACGTGGTTTACTAAATTGTGTTTTACAGCTTCCTTCGGACCTATATACCAGTCAGTGTTTTTCTTTTTAGACATTAACTTGTGAAAATAAGTTTTGGAGTGTCCACAATTTAAGCTTAGAACTTCCAGTATTTTTTGATTGAGGCGTATTAATTCCTCTGCGTCCACTTTAACTTCGTCTGCATTTCCAGAGATGCCGGTCTGCCAGGCCGAGTGGATCATTATGGTTGAACTTGGGGAAGCAAATCTCATTCCTTCATTTCCGCAAGATAAAAGAACGGAGCCTGCGCTCATCGCCTTGCCCATGACAACAGTCGCCACCGGAACTGAGCTAGCTTCAATTATGTCAATCATTGATAGCAAGGCATATATGTCACCACCATAGGAGTCAATGACAATAGGGACAACGCTTTGTCCGCTACTTTCTGCGATGTGAAAAGAATTTGCAAAGTCCCCTGCAGTTTCCTCTGTGATTTCGCCTCTCACTTGAACTATGTGCGGCAGCTTTACAAGGTCACCAGGGTTTATTAATTTGATATCTGAGTCCAAAGACACTTTGCACTTAATGGGAAATCTGGGAACATCCATGGGAAATGAAAAGTGATCATGTGTCATTTCTTGACCTTTTATATTTTTCATATTTTGATTAAGTCTTCAATTCTGCCATCATTTTCTTTAGGACGGCTATGGTTAAAAATACGTCAGCTTTTGACTGATGTGCATTAGTGGCGTCGATGCCATACAACTCGGCCAGATTTACCAAGGAAATATTAAAATTCTTTGGTAGCTTCCCGAGAGACTTCAAAACCAAGGCAGTTGAGGCTGTATCAAGATTGTGTCTATGAAAATAAAACTCAGAGGGCTCTAGGAGGAGGTGTTTCTTGAGAAGTTCGTTGTCAAAGTAAACATTATGCCCACAAAAACAGAGTTTTTTGTTTCTGAAATTGGTATGCTTTAAAAGAAAGTCCTTAAGTATCTGGGCACACTCGGACACTGGCCTTGCAATACGATTATGCTCTAGGATATTAATCTTGTTTATCTCTAGAGCCCGCGCCTCCACGACATAAATTCCATTTTCTGGTTTAATGGAAAATTCAATTTCATCTATAATTGAAAATTTTTCATCAAGAACTGCCCCGTAAAACGTTAAAATGCTTGCATTTTCACACAAGCCTCCGGTTTCAAAATCGTGGACAAAGTACATGAGAAGTATCCTACAAGGAGGTCAAATGAAATAAACCGAAGATAAAGCCAAGTTGCCATAGGACACAGGAGAATAATTAAGATAATCCCGTGTCCAATAACAACAAAAAAATAAAAGAAAACATAGGTGACTTTTCTGGGTCTCCTACGTTCCAGGGAAGTCCTTTTGGGTATGGAGGACCCAAGCAGCTTGCTGCCCCTACAAAGCCCCCTGAGGACTTTGAACGGATTATAGATGACCTAGTAGCCCAGGAACTTGAAGACATTTCTGGAGGTCAGCCAGACATTTTTACAGAGAGAAATCAAGCAGACCAGTTCTACAGGGACCTTCCAGGATTTCCTGCAACCAATACGCTGGTTGCCAAACGGATGTTCGTACCAGATGACCCGGCAGAAAAAGACAATGTTGATCTTCTTGGTCCAACCGTGGGCGGAATCGCCATTAAGGATATCCCCGGAAATACTTCCAACAACTGGAAAGCAACCACCCCAGAAAAAAGAGGAAGACAAATAATCGACATAAATGCACTTGTCAAGGACTATGAACTTCCAGAAAGTATTAGCGTTCTTGGAAGGGGTGAGTGGGGCTCTCCCTGGAATCCTGCTCAGCTTGTTGCCAAAAGAGACTGGCAAGCAGAAATAGAGCAAAATAAGGACGGCGACATAAAAGCCAAAAATCCCGTGGGAGGAATGGGTATCACGGTGAGACCAATGGTTTTTGTTCCGAAGTCAGCCGAAAATCAAATAAATATTCAAAGGGAATCTTCTGCCTCTAAGGAAGTACTTAAACCAAGGAAAAATATACAAATGTCTACCAAAAATCTTGTTGAAACAATCAAAAAAATAATATTTGAGGAACTTTCTGAGGCAGAGGAACTTGGAACCATGCAAACCTCTCAAAATATTATAAAAGCAATGGAAGACCTGGCTATAAAGTATGGAGGAAAAGGTCTTGAGGACTATGACCGGTTAGTGCCGCAGGCAGAAAAGGACAAACTAATTCGTTTTGGCAATGCCTCAATGAAACTTTCTAGGTCTATCCACGGGTCCCCAGTTGTTAAACCGCAACCCGGTGGACCAAAACCCAGTGGACCAAATATTCAACAGTTGACTGCGAGAACTCAGGATCTTGCACGTAAGTACCAGTTACAGAAACAACAGATGCAAAATTCTGGCGTGGTCGTCCTAGGAACCCTCGTGGAAAATATCTTGGCAGAAGTCTTGCAAGAAATAATAGACGAAAGAGCAAAAGAGAATGGCAAAAATAAATAACAAATCTGTAACTCTTGAGAATTTCCTTAGAGAAAAAATAAGAGAAGCAATTATCGAACAAATGATTTCCTTGTACGAGTGGGACCCAGATGAGTGGGATGAAAGAGGACAACATGGTCCTTCTCACGGGGACATAAGAAATGATCCTGACACTGGCAGCCTAGAAATTTATGATGAAAATGAAAATGAGTGGATAAGCGAGAATGAGTGGGAAGTACGCTATCCCGAACCCGATTTATCGGAGCATAAAAAATCTGATGTACCAGAAAAAAATATTGATTCCTTATTAAGTCTTGAATTCGATGAAAACAAAAAAATACAAATGGAGTATCTTGATAAAATGATTAAAGAGAGTGTAAAAAGATACTTCAAGGTAAACAATAATAAGGAATAACAAATTATGACCAAAATTCCTGGATGGCATCAAAAATACCTTCAGCAAAGGCAGAAGGGAATGCCAGCAAACCCTGGCACAAGTTCACCAGCACCCGATTTTTCCCGAAAATTAAATGGTCCAATGCCAACTCAGTCAGGAGAAGGAGACATTTCACATCTCCTAGCTACTAGGGTTCAGCAAAAAGCAGCAGAACTAGCCTCTGGCGGTGGAAGCAACGGATACACTGCAGACTTAGTAGAAGGATTTCCATATTATACAAAGCTTCAGGCAGAACCATTTGGACATGTGGTTTCCTTGTTTAGAACAGCGGGAACAATAAGTGGACCAACTGCTAGGGGAGTCCAAGTAAAAGGGGAAATAAATGGCTATCTCATTGATGGCATCAATGCCGTAGACATGTCAAAAATAAAAGATAGAAACGATCTTCAAGTTGCCTTGGTTGAGGTTTCTGTTCCATTCATGGGAACATTTTTAGTTCCAAAGGAGGCAGTGGTTAAAAAGGGTTCTGGGCCGACGGGAGACGGTCGAAAGCTTCTAAAGGGATGATTTATCCCTACGGGGCAGTTTATTACAAAACCATTGGAGGAGGTATTTGTAATAATATTTTTTTCTATGGCATGGTGTAATTCGTGGCAACAAGTTTCCCGACAGCCCTAGACTCATACATAAATCCTACTGGTACTAACCACCTGGATGACGCCCCGGTTCTACACAGCGCCCAGCACTCCAATATAAATGACGCAGTAGAGGCAATAGAGGCCAAGGTAGGAATTGACTTTTCCAGCGTAACAAACACCCTGGACTTTATCACCAAGCTACTGCTAATGACCTGGCTTCAACACCAGGATGGGGGATACAGAGAAATAACTTATGTTTCTGGAAACCCGCCAATCGTCTCAACGGTCATTTGGTACACGACTTCTGCCAAAACAATAAAACTAGTAGAAAAAATCTATACTTACGGCTCAATAAAAATTCTTCCTACGGTCGTTACCCTAAAACTTTACGATGGAACCATCGCCAACGTATTAAAAAGAACAATAACGGATACAATAATTTACGACAGGGTTTTTGAGACTTCCAGGTCAAGAATAATAACCTGAACCGTATATTTATAGTTTGACGAAATCAAGCGTCACAAAACACAGGAATAAACAAATATGCCTTTAGAATCACCTATTTCAGTTCTTTATGACTCAAACGGAACAGAAATTGCTGTTTCGCAATCACAAATCGTTTCTGGCGCTTCTCAACCGGGATTAATGGTCGCCGGTTCCGGCTCTAACGGCGGTGCTATATTCTTTAGAATGGCAAATGATGGCGCCCTGTTTGTGACGGGAACGCTCGCCACGGCTGCCGTAGCCACTCAGTCGGTTGCAGTGATAAGCTGGTCGGCTGCTGTTACAGCCTCCGTCAGAGAAATCGGAGCAAGGACGACCATTGTGTCTTCCGCCAACGGCTCTGTCACAAACTTTACCGTTCTCGCCGCAAATGGCACTCGTAAAAAGGCTTCCTTCTACAAGGAAGGCGGTAGTACGTGCTATATTAAACTCGGAGCCACAGCTTCTACCACTTCATATACCGTGGCCATTGGTAATAATGGTTACTTTGAAACCCCAGATGGTTACACGGGCCAGGTAGATATTATTTTCAGTAATAATGCTGGCGTAGTTAGAGTAACCGAAATTACTTACCCATAATCTAGTTTAAACTACCTCTAGGTGGATTCTAAAAGGAAGGCGCTAATTACGGTTAGCGCCTTTCTTTTTTAGCACTATTTTGGCGAAATAGGTAAAATGCCTTTAACAATAGATGACCAGATTATTTCCTTGGTAGACGTATCCAGTTCTTACATGGACGTAAGAAGTGGAAGTCTTGTAAATACGGTTTCCCAGTCTATGTTTCTTATTGGAGGTATTTCTGGCTCAAACCCTAACTTTATACAACTAGACAACCAAGGATCTTTGATTATCACGGGTTCTGCTACTGTTAACCAAGGTAGGTCGGGATCTCTTGGAAGTCCATGGCCAATTTTATTGACTAGTGGCGGGATTCAAACCGGCATCTCCGGTTCCCCAATAACAGTAACCGGATCTATAGCTGTAACCAATACTCCTTTGACGGTACAATTTGGTTCGTCTGGCGGTGGTATCGGCCTTTCAAAATTAATTAATTTGTCATTCAATGCTTCCGATGGAGCCATTGTGGCAAACAAATTTAAGCGTGTCGTAACTTACACTACTCCCACGGGATTTTATGGATACCTTATAAGTTTTTCTTCCTGGCAAAATGAGGTAGCAAATTCCAGGTTTGTGGCCGAAACAAACCTGGCCCAGTTGAACATTAACACCAACACGTTTACGGCCGGAGAATCTTATGTGAACCCTCAGTGGTCAGCAAACGTGGAAGCTGATGTAACTACGGCCTTAGCTGCGGGCTCAGGAAACGTGAAGATAACAGTAACATACACAAATGAAACTGGTGTAGGCAGCAGAACAGGTACTATTTCAATACCAAAGGGCTCGGCAGTAGGCTCAAGATGGGTTATGGTATTACAAGCTGGTGATATTGGCGTTAGGTCAATTCAAAATCTTAGTGCATCCCCTACACAAGTAGGCGTTATAAGAGTTCTTGGATTTATACTACTTGCCCAACACCAGGATGAAAATGTCGCAGGTTCGATTATGACCGATTATGCCCCAGGAGCAATTTCGTTTCCGTCTGGTACAGTCGTTGGCATAGAGTATTCCGGCGGCACCGTGTCGAAACAAAGAATTTTTAATTCCATTTTACAAATATTAACCTAACATGACAAATCTAAAAATAATTTCTGGTGCTGTGGTGGATTTCGAAGCCGATTGGGCTTCCTTCAAGGAATGGATCAATGGCGTAAATGCTTATTTGCCTTATACTTGGGCTGACGAAGGACCATCTTATTCTGTTATTGCAATAGATAACAACATTTATAGAACTGTTGGATTAAATAAAGATGGTGGCGCGAACGTAGTAGATTTTGAAACGAACTGGAAACCATTCGGATCCGAACCGATTACACAAGGAAATTTCACAGATCCAAGAATAATTCACAAATTCGGAAATCTTACAACAACTGCGACATCTGAGGTTCTTGTTTCTACCAGACCATACGTTGAACAATCTTCACAGGCCCAACGATCTGTAAAGTCAACAAGCGCAAACGATGCAAATCCAGCCGGAACTGGAGCCACAGAAGTAAGAATTACTTATTTGGATTCGAATTATGTTCTAAAAACAGAAGATGTTTTACTCAATGGACTAACAGCAGTTGCCACTGTTGCCACAGACATAAGATTTATTGAAAGCTTCAAAGTTATTAAAGGTGCGCCAGCAGCGGGAGCTATCGAGCTTTGGACCAACAATAACGGAACCGGAACTGCCATTTGCGGTATCCCCGCCCTTGCTGAGGATGCTTTCTTGTGTCATCACTATGTTCCTGCAGGGAAAAGAGCCTATATTTTATTGTGGGGAAGTACTGTAAGTGATGACGGGTCCATGAAACTTAAGAGTCAAGTCAGATATGGAGCAAATCTTGTAGATGTAAACCTTGACTTAGATAATCTCACAGGTATAGCTGCCGGTTCAAGAAGTTCATTTGAAAGAAAATTTACTGGCGGGATGTATGTTGGAGAAAAAACCTATATCAGAATAACCGTGGTTCCTGGTCAGGCGACATCAACAATTATTCGTGCCATACTTGACATTTGGGAAGATAAAGCGTAAGAGCACAAATATTTATTGGGGCAAACTGGAAGCGAGGAAGAGAAACGAGTTATGTGCCAAACACCAGCCCAACTAAATACCGATCTTAAGGCCGCAACACAGGCCCAAGTTATCAGCCTTTCTGGAATAAATCCAATAAATTGTCCAACGCTTGCAATGACGGGTTCATGGACAGGAGGAAAGTTGTTTTTCTCTGACTCCCCAGAGACTCCCACCTCAGCAGGAAAGCTTTATTTTGATACATCCGTCCCGGCTACAGTAGGAACAGATTATCACAGAATTTTTCTTTATCATGTAAATGGCAAAGCATCTGGAAAGATGAAGTTTTCTGCCATGATCAAAAATACCGGAACCGCTTCCGCTACACTCACTGTGCAGAAAATTGGTACATCAGGTCCAACCACTAGTTTTCTTTATGCGGGTAAGCTTGCCTATCAGAGATGGCTTGTGTCTACAGCGGGAACTCCAAGAACGGTAGCTCCCGGGGCTTGGATTAGAGTAGACACTTCATTTGATGCCCTTCAGGCAAGTCCCGGTAATCTCCTTCATGGAATTTGGGACTACAAAATGGACCAACCACACGAGGTTTTGATTGTTGCGCTAAACCAGAATGACGACCCAATTTCTGTCGGTCCTGGTCTTCCTCTCCTTGCTAGAGACACTCACGACAGAGGAACTTTTCCATTTTGTGACAAAGTTTATGACACCGATTCTGGCGTAACTTTTGACACAGCAGGAGATATTAAATCTTTCCCTATTGGCGGCGGAACAAGCCCAGATGACTTTGCCGTGGGTATGGATACTACCGACGGAACCCCAATGACTCTTGCTGGAAACTTTGGAGTGAATTACAAAATTCACGTAAATACGATTTCCACAGATGGTAAAAACATAGGAATTATGATAAACCCAAGAGGAGGACAGTGGGGTGGTGCTGTGTGGGCTATGGCCGGAGTGTTTCCAAGTGGAAAAATTCTTATTCCCCCAACCACAGCTTCTACCGGTGATAATACCAAGGGTGCAGTAGAAGGAAAATATGTTCCTGGCGCTGGACTTACTATTTGGGCGCAGTTTATGCCAACCGGCGGTTCTTCCTTTCCAGTCAGATGTGTTCTTGTCCCGTATACTCCGTAGTAGATAGCAACTATATAGAGAGGTACATAACATGATCAAAAGAGCCTTAGTTCTCTCAGGTGGTGGTGCAAAAGGATCTTACCAAGTTGGTGCCCTTAAAGCCCTTTGTGAAAGGGGTCGATATTGGACCTCTGTCCATGGAATTTCTGTGGGCGCTCTAAACGCTGCATGGTTCGCCATGCACAAGCCAGAGGAACAGGCAAAGTCATTTTCTGGTCTTCAGGCTATTTGGGATCAGGTAAAAACCTCTAATGACATTTACAAGCCATGGGCTCCCTATTTCTTAAAGTACATTTTCTCGCTTTGGAAAGGATCTCTAAATACAGGAGCCCCACTTAGAAAGTTGGTCACCAAATTTTGGGACTATGACAAAGTTAAAAACTCTGGAGTAAATCTAACTGTAAGTTGCGTGTCTCTTACTACTGCCAGGTATCATGCCATAGGCCAAGAAAATGAAAATATTTTAGAGTATATTCTTGCATCCTCTCATTTACCTGTGGTTTTTGAACCGCTATCAATTGACGGAGAACTTTGGGTGGATGGTGGTATTAGACACCAGATCCCAATCTTGGAGGCGGTAAAGGAAGACCCGGACGAAATTGACGTTATCATCACTCAGCCTATTACTAACTGGGAAGAGTATAAAGTAGATAATTCTAAACTCAAAAGCGCAATTGATGTCAGTCTCAGAGGAGCAGGTATTTTCTCTGATCAAATTTATTTCGAAGACTGCATGAACGTAGTAAAATTAATCAAAGACTCAGGAAAAAAACATAATATTAAGGTAAACTTCTTTGTTCCATCAAAAATGCCTCCTGTGGACAGTATGGATTTCAACGAAGCCAAGATTCAGGAAATAATTCAAATGGGATACGAGGAAACCAAGGCAAAGTTAGAAAAACTTGCAGAAACCTCAGAGAATGACTTTGTTGGTGAGTTTTAACCAGCAAAAATAGTTAAATCTGAGTAAATGACTCTCCCTACACCGCCCTATTTTTATGATGACTCTCGTCTAGTCTACGATGAGCATTGCTTCTTTTATGATGGCGGGTATGATGACGTATGCCTTAGTGCCCCAACTGCGGTCATAGTTCGTCGTGGTGGCAGGAAAAAACAATCTAAACCGTACCTCAATGTCTTCGTTCGTTGTTGCGTGTGCAAGGTAAACGGCGAAGAAATCCCCTGCAGTGACCTTGAGGGGTGGACCAGATTTGCCGGGGAAGATGAACCTCTTACGGTTTTCATAAATGGCGTTGCCATAAACATGAAAACCCCCTATGCCTCCGGGTATTTAAAAGACCTGATTAACTCCAAAAATCAAGTGGACGGTGTAAACCTAAGTCTACAATTCCTTCAAAAAATTGAGGACGAAGGACCGGAGTGCGTAATTGAGCCGGAGTCCGACACAAATAATAACATAGACGTTAAAATAGTAGAACCCTGGCAAGACACACTTGAGGTAAAATGCGACCTAATACCAATCAGCATAGTTACCTCCTCACTTAAGGTTGAGAGCAAAATAATTAACCCAGAAGAGATAGATAAGAAAAAAGACCGAAAATGAGTAAAATAACTTTAAAACTTGACGAGGCAAATGACTTAAATTTCCAATTTAAGGTCCAAGGTACCAGTTCAGAGCCAGGGGCAACGGCTCCTCAATTTAGGTTTGTGGTATTTGAAAAAGATAACCAAAAAGGGGTGGGGTATATATTCCCGGTAACGTCCAAGGAAGAAAACGGGACAATAACAGTATCAATGCCTGTCCTCAAGGACATTTTCCAAGAGAAAACTACCTATATTGGAAAAGTAGAGGTTATTATCGGCACCAGGCTTCTGGTGCCAACAACCTTGGAACTTGAGTTCGTAAAATCCCTGACAATCGAAGTTACCCCAATCCTTCCAGAAGGGGAGGCAGAAGCCAAAGTAGACGACAGAAAGACTCCAGAAGAACTTTTGCCGGAACTTGAAGCCCTGGAAATGAAAGAAGTCTTACCAGCAACAGTTGAAAATACCGGTGGCAAAAAGAAAATAACCCTAACAAAGTCCCAGCTTAATCAAATGATCCTGGAAAGGAAAAAGCAAAAGACTTTAAAGAATCCTCTAAAGGATTTAATGAAGTCTGCCCTAAAGGACGATGACGACACTGGAGATAAGGGAAATACCTAATTTTTCAGGCGACGAAAATCGGCAGCTACGAACCACTTTTTGGAACCATCTGCAAATTCCACGAGATATTCTCTCATAAAATTAACCACGGTTGTTTGAACGATTTTTACCTTGAAGTCCTCTCCGTTGAACGAAAGCTCAACGGAGTCACCTAGCTTTAAAGTTTTTCTGGTTTCGTTATCTCCTGCCACTTTATTTGTTATCCCTTCTTTGTTCGGATTCAACTCTGACTGCACTCTGTCGTGCTGCCGCTCTAGCCTCAAAATAAGTATCCCGGATTTCACATACGTCAAATGCGGGAATTGTGACACGCCAACGACCATCGCTTAGCTGTTCTTCTTCCATTGTAAAGAACTCGCCTGTGAGGTGACTACAATAACCTACTGTCACAAGGGTCATAGTTGATTACTCGTAATTACGCTCTGAAAGAAAACTCGGAAAGCGAGGAATCTTTGCATCGGTCAATTCCTGGTACCTAAAGGTAATCTTGGAACCGACCGCAGGAGGATTTTTCCGCTCTGCATCAGACAGTCCGGTGCCAACCTCAAATTCCACATTTTTCCACCTACACACCAGGGCTCCAATTCTTCCCTTGTGCTTGCCCTTGCCGTCCGTGTACCCAATTACTTCTGCCTCATCATCGAAAAAGGTCTTGACCTTGAGACAGGTACTAGAACGACCTTCCTCATATGAGGACCCGGACTGGCGGAGCATCACGCCCTCGCCACCAAATGACTCAATCTTTGCAAGATATTCCTTGAGATGGTCAGGACCCTTGCAACGATGCTGTTCCAGCGCAGCAACATGCCCAATTCCTTCACCGTGATGAGACTCGTAAGCAGGAAAAAGCGTCTTGAGGTACTCAGTGCGTTCCTCAAACTTTCCCTCGAACTTCGGAGCGTCATACATGACATAGGTCACATCAAGCCATTCCTTGTCGTCAGGAATGAGTTTGCGGACCACCGAAACAGTTTGCTGAAACTTTCCACGACCGATGAAAAGCTCACCATCAAGAACAACCTTCGGAAGAAGGTTCTTGAACCAAACAGGTGCGTGGTAGGTATTTCCAAGACGGGAAATGAAGTTTTCCCCGTCCCACCAGGCCCTTACACCATCCAGCTTTTCAGACATCCACCACCCGGTCGGGTCTTCTCCTTCCCACTTGTGGGCAAGGAGACAAGGCGGGGCAGTATCCTTAACCACAACCTGTTTAACGGCAGTAGAAATCTTCCCCGTCTTTGTAAGTCGGACACCATTACCAGCAGCAGCGTTTGCGGCATTAATGGCAACGGTCATGGGGACGCCAAGACCAGAATTGGGAAGATTTACAGGAGCACCTCCCTGGGGAATGGTTACGCCACCAATTCCCATGGCAAGCTGGGCCTGCGGCAGGAGGCACGTTGGGTCAATATTTGCCTTGATGTGCTTGCAAACCCTAACGTCAATAGGACCACCAAGATTGCGCCATGCGGGACACGAACAGTCCACAACCCCACCAATTTTTCGGACAATATAGGGCTTTTTACCAGAGCCCTGAATTTCCACCTTGTCACCTTCGTTTAGGAATGTCTTGGTCATGTCCTGAGCATAGCACCAACCCTCCGTGCGTCAAGGAGAAA
>Ga0233417_10000087_pt1 | contig 24097 bp, 27 predicted proteins | sample Sed_MG_FD_189023 | JGI IMG/M metagenome (GOLD analysis project Ga0233417, IMG submission 189023) | Sediment microbial communities from Lake Towuti, South Sulawesi, Indonesia - Sediment_Towuti_2014_0.5_MG | ecosystem: Environmental > Aquatic > Freshwater > Lake > Sediment | place: Indonesia... | reverse complement strand
TTGTCTTAATTTGAATGATGCTGGGAATTCACGAACAATCCTGAAGATCAATAATTCATAAATTTAAACATAAGATTCAATTGCTATTATCAATAATTACACCGAACTGGAATATTGTATAGAAAATAAAATTTGTAATTTCCTCACTAATATAGTAAAGAACTACTTAAAATCAATATTACAACACAATTATTCAGGTTAACATATTGGCGCAAATTCAAGGTAATGGAAAATTATTTTTGATAGTGTCTTCATTGTTGTTACTTACTTTAGTAACCTATTCTGGATCATCATTAGAAAAAGGTCAGGCAGCATCAGATACGCATATTGTTGCCGCTGGAGATTGGCATTGTACTCTCGACGCTGCAAAGACTGTAAGCGTTGCAAAGAGCTTAAATCCTCAATTAATATTGGGATTAGGAGATTACTCTGACACAGAAACAGAAGCCTGCTGGGTTAATCTCATAAAACCTGTTGATGCTATTACAAAAATAGCTTTTGGCAATCATGATGATGAATATGACAACTTGGCCAATTCATATCTTAATCATTATGGACTCACAAAGCAGTTCTATTCTTATAATATTAAAAATGTACACGTATTGACTATGGCAACAGAAGAAGACTTCAAGGTAGGTTCTGAACAATATAATTTTGTACTAAACGATCTTAGAAGTAGTGCAAGTAATCCTGACATAAAATGGATAGTCGCTACAATGCACACACCTTTTTATACTTCACCAAATGAGTGTAATGCCGCGGGGTGTGAAGGAGATGAAGAATTGCGAGATATTTATCATCCACTATTTGATAAATACGGAGTAGATGTTGTTCTACAGGCACATGTACGTAATTATGAGAGGAGTTTTCCATTAGTATTTAATCAAGAGTCCTCCTCAAAGCCAACTATAACCAGTACTAATAAGCAAGAATACAAGAATCCCAATGGTGTAATCTTCGCTATAGTTGGAACCGGTGGTGGGGAACTAAAACATGGACTTGAAGGAACATCCCCATTCATGGCATTTCAGCAAGATATCAAATTTGGCATTCTTGACATGCACTTTTCAGATAATACCTTGGACGCCAAATTCGTTGCAATTGATGGATCTACAATGGATCACTTTAGTCTATCAAAGACAGCAAAGAAGAAGGTAATTGAACGAATTAGTGAAGATACATTTGGTGATACCAATATAAGAGCAGTATCAGACAAGGATACTACTGACGCAATACCATTAGCAGGACAAGTAGCACAAGATGGCAAACCGTCTATTACATTCAAATTTGAAGACGCAACAGCCGCTAACACCAACACAAATCCATTATCACAAGATGGCAAACCGTCTATTACATTCAAATTTGAAGACGCAACAGCCGCTAACACCATCACAAATCTATTAGGAGGACAAGAAGTACAAGAGGTCAAACCAGCAGTGTCAACAAAGCTTGACGATAGCGATAATTCACGAACAGATGACAAGCCAGCATCATTGAGTCAAGAAAATGCTGGTTCAGATGACAAAGATAAAGCGATGTCATTTGCTAGTAACGATAATGCAGGCAAATCTAACACTGCAGGTTTGTTGAGAACAACGGGCGGAAATAATGACATGAGTGATGAGGATTCTGACTCTACAGCAAGGACAATTAATACAAACGTAATGGATCCTTTTGCTTCCCTGAACTAGTTGGACCTTTACCAGGTAAGTTCCAACCTTTCTTATTTTTAATTTATGAGTATTCAAAGGACTAGACAAATTTTAATCGAAAAAGAAAAGATATGATATTAGTTTCTAATCAGCTACATTAAATTTTTAGATAATAAAGAAATTAAATTTCAGGAAATGCTAACAAAATTTACATCGCGAATAAAAGGTTGTGAGGTAAGTACTGTTCCCTACATTACAGAGAACTAGGACAACGTTGCATCCTGGAACAAATTACACTATGAAGGATCTTAACATCCATGCCATTTTTTCATGCTCTTCCATTTTATCCGTTAGGAAGTTAGCCGTTCCCTCGTCATTTAGATCTTGACATTCCTTGATATTCTTTCTAAGCGTCTTGATTATGGTCTCATGATCTGATAGCAGGTTCCCTATCATGGTATCTGCGTCAGGAAATGAGCCAACATCTTCTCCTATTTGAGAAGAATTTATGAATTCCTTCAATGTAGCTCTTGTCCTGCTACCAACAGCCCTTACTCTTTCAGCAATTTCGTCTACTGAAGCAGATATTAATTCATACTGTTCTTCAAAAAACTTCTGCAATCTGGTTCTGTTTTTGATATTTCACCATCTTCCTAATACGACAACAACATAACCATCGTGTAAAGTCTAATCGGATTGTCTAAAATCAATTACTAGTGTAAGCATCAAGCCTTTTCTAGGGAAAAAATATATATATTGTAATAGTTATTACATAATGTAAGGTGATATGGAAAATTGTGGAAAGATGCATGGGGATTTAGAGACAGATTTTTTGAGCAAGTAGAGAAAGAATTCTCAGACGCAGAGGAAATGCTGAACAGGGTGTTCAAGACAGTAGCTGAATCAGGCGCTGATGGCTCAAATACGCAGCCATACTTTTATGGATATCAAATTACAGTCGGAACTGATGGCAAACCTCACATACGAGAATTTGGAAACGTAAGACCCTCGCAAAAAGGACTGGTTGAGCAAAGCGAAGTTAGAGAGCCACTTGTAGATACATCAATTAATGAAAAAGAGAACATTATGATAATAACAGCAGAGATGCCTGGTATTACAAAAGAAGATGTAAAAGTGACAATGGAAGAAGGGTTGGTAAAGATACATGCTGAAAAAGGAAATAAGAAATATCATACAGAGTTACCAGTAGATAAAGAACTAGACGAAGACACTACAAAGGCTAGCTACAATAACGGAGTACTGGAACTTCGAATACAGTTCAAAAAACCTCTAAAGCCAAAATCTAAAGAAATAAAAGTTGAGTAGTCATACTAGTCAACTTAATATTTTTTTCTTTTACACATTACGACTGATTTGAATGATTCCAAATAAGAGTAACCAAATTTCTCGTCTAATAGATGATACTTTCTATGGTCCTGTACTTGAATCATATCAAGACGAAAAAGCTTCATTAAATATACTGGGTTCAATAACTGACAATTCGGTAAAGCCTATTCCAAGCAGAATTGATTATAACTTTTATAATTACTGTTCTATTTGCGAATTAAAATATCCAAAACAGATTTTGCGTTGCAATGTTTGCAAACAGAAGGTAAGAACGAGGCCCTGGCATCGTTCAAAGATTATTGATCGCAAAAGAATTTAATATATTCTGTTGAATCAAAATGGTATGAAAAAACTGATCAAAGCAATATTTCCTGATATTGATGAAGAAATCTCAATAGAGCTGGATGATTCACGTTCTCCAAAGACTTTTCAAGCAATACTTGAAAATTTGCCCGTCGAAATTAGCATTACTAAATGGGGAGATGAACTATATACCGATAGAACCCAAATTATGGCAGACGAAGAAAATGCTAAAAGGGAGGTAGATTATTTAGATGTTGCATACTGGCCTGAAGGTAATGCATTATGCCTATTTTTTGGACCAACTCCTATCAGTAGAGGTGGGCAGATAGTGGCTTATTCACCTGTAAATTTGGTGGGAAGGATAATTTCATATGGCAATGAAAAAGACGAATTGTTGCAAAAAATTAAGGATAATATGAGAGTGATTTTCAAGTCGATCTAGTGTGATATTGTCTAATACAACCATTTTCCACTAGTATAGTTGATGTCACTTTTTGACAAATTTTCGCTAGTATCTTGATAATTCCTAAATCAATTCTGAAACAATCATCATATTTCTATTTCATAATTTGCAATACCTGGATCCTAGAATTCCTCGTATCGGTAACATAGATTGTACCGTCATGACTGACAGAAATATCTTCTGGTTTGTGTAATTGTTGAGGCCCTTTACCATCTGTTCCCCAACTTGCCAAATGATTTCCCGTGTTATCAAACATTTGAACTCTTGAATTTATCTTGTCCACAATATACACTTGACCCTTAGTATCAAGTGCTATACCTGGAACGGTTTCAGAGAACTTATCGGATCCTATTCCTGCAGATTTCCATTCTCTAATGAATGAATCATTACTATCGAAGACTTGAATTCTGTAATTCTTCATATCAGTAACGTACATATTGTTGCTGGGATCAAACGCTATGCCATGAGGGATATTAAATTTTCCTGGTCCTGTACCTTCTGATCCGATAGTACCTATAAAAGTACCATTATCGTGATACTTTAATAGTTGGTTACCATTTGAGTCAGTTAAATACACAATACCTAGAGAATTTACTGCTATTTGATGCGGAGCCCTATTAACGTCACGACCTCCCGTTCCATCATATCCCCATTTTGTAATAAAACTTCCATTAGAAAAAAACTTTTGTACTCTGTGATTTTTGAGCTCAACTGTGAAAACAAATTTTCCTTCAGGATCAACTGTTATATCATGTAATCCCATAAACTGCCCGCTCTTGTTGCCTTCAGAACCCCAACTCAGTATGAATGTACCATTAGGTGAGAACTTTTGTACTCGCTTGTTGCCTGTGTCTCCCACGAAAATGTTACCAAATTTGTCTGCTGCAAGACTGTGGGGATTGGTAAGCTGTCCTTTTTCAACACCTTTTAGTCCAATCTGTTTAACATGTTTTAGAATCGACTCTTCGGAATAAACTTCATGAATGTAAAACGGAATTTGATAGAAAATCACAAGTAATGCTACAATTAGCAAGCAAATTAGAGACTTTTTCAAGCTAGGCATTGAGAATAGCATAATTATGTTATCGAAAAATAAATACGTATTCAATAAAGAGCAAATGTAAGAATGTTCATCTAGATCAATTTTGCAGAGTTAAACTTTCATACAAAACTAATAATTTGAATTAGGTATAGTATATAGATGTAAATAGCATTCTTCACATTTATAGTAAAGAAGATCGAAATCAGAACATAGAGTCATGATTTCATGACATCCAGGGCATTCGATTTCATTTTCAAGATTGTCAGTAATCGATATCTGTTGATTATTATTTTCCAATAGATATTGCATTAAATTTCGGTTATATGCAACTTCAAGGTCGATATATGACTATATAGACAATATATCATAAAAGTGCTGTAAAATTCAAAATCTACTCAAATTGTGTTTCTACAAGTCACACTCAGAGTATCATGTTTTTCGCTTACAAATTCCAGGTACAATGCTTAAATACTTGATCAGCGTATATATAACTACTTAAACGTTATAATGTCAAAAGTAATTACGTGTTCAACCTGTAATATAAAAGAGAATAAGATGGTTACTGATTTAGTATCAGGAGAGATTGTGTGTAGTAACTGCGGAACGGTTGCCATCGATAGCATGGAAGAGATTGGTAAGGAATGGATTAATCCCAAAGATCATGAAACCGATAAGAGTAGGATCGGAATGCCATTTTCTCTTGCAGTACATGACATGAATTTATCAACAATCATTGGCAAAACAAACAAGGATTCTGCCGGACAATTAATTGAATCAGACATGCAAGCAAGAATGAATAGGTTACGAATATGGGATTCCCGTACCATGTTTCGAGATAGTTCATCACGCAATTTCACAACTGCCTTTGTATTATTGGATAAATTGAAGGATAAACTAAGTCTTACACCGCCCATAGTTGAAAAAACTGCATACACATATCGAAAGGTCCAGGAAGATGGATTAATAAGAGGCAGAACAATAGGGGCAGTTCTTGTCGCTTGTCTCTATATAACATGTAGGGAACTGGGTGTGTCTAGAACTATTGATGAACTTGCAGAGGCTAGTAATATTCGAAGGAAAGCAATTGCAAAAATTTACAGAGATATTGTATTTCATTTGAAACGAAAAATACCACAAGTAAATTGTTTCCAGTGTATAGATAAGATTGCAAACAAAATCGAACTGAGTGAAATAACAACACGACATGCGAGAGATTTAATGAAAAAAGTTCTTGAACAGGAATTTTCTGCGGGAAAAGATCCTATGGGATTTGCTGGATCTGTGTTATATGTATCACTTCAAATGGAAGGCAAATCAGTTAGACAAATTGACATCGCAGAAGCCGCAGGTGTTACAGAAGTGACTATAAGAAATCGAGCAAAAGAATTGAAAAGTAAACTGCATCTGATATAGAAATAATTCAAATACTATACCATATCAAATAATTTATCATTAGTCTCAAACTATTTTTTTCTACTTTGATATTTTGCAAATTCAAAAATATTTTAATGCTTCAGACCATATTAGTATGCATTGGCAAATGAGAATGTAGAGGCTCTATTTTCACTCTATAACATATATGATCGAAACAGGGATTCTTTTCTTTGGTTCCTTGAAGATTTCAATGTAAAAACTTATCCGGAATATAAGCAAAAATATCACGGTACAAGCAAAGACAGGTGTCAGTTTATTCGTGTTTGTGGTTTTTTTGAACTTTCAGGAACTCTAGTAAAAAGACAACTAATTGATTCAAATCTATATTTTGATGTTTTTAACCCAACTCCTTTCTGGAATAAGGCAAGACCAATTATAGAAGGAATGAGGCAGACAAGACCATTTATTTATGAAAATTTCGAACGTTTAAATCAAATGAAGATAAAATGGTCCAAAAAGAGACCAAAATCATGAGCCTTGATAAATGATATGCATCAAATAACCAACCAGATATCATTTTACTCTAATGATTTAGATATCATTTAACAACTGGGATGCTGTGACACAAAGTAGCTTGTTGTAAATTTTTTATCACGGATTTTTCTATATGCTGATATTCAATTAGATGAAGCAATAACTCAATGTTATCAATTTTGAATTATATAATAAGAAATGATTCTATCAGGCGGGAGGGATTAAAAATAGTAGCAAGTAATATCATGAAAAATGTAAAGTCAAACAAAATAATATTAATAACAAAAATAAAAAAATAGCAACGCCCTAATCTCTTTCAAGAATTAATCTTTCCAATTCTACCATTTCGATAATCCTCCAAAGTTTTATCTATTTCTTCCCGAGTATTCATAACGAATGGACCATATTGAACTATTGGTTCGTTAAGAGGCATTCCTGCGATAAGCAGAACATCAAGAGGACATCTTTCATTATCTGATTCTTTAATTGAAATAATTTTGCCATCATTTTCAAACACGATCAGGTTTTTTTCTCCGACTGCAGTTTTATCTTTGCCAAAAAGACCATTACCATCAATAATATATGCAAATGCATTATAATTTTCGGGAACGGACTGTACAACCTGCGCTCCTGGTTGCAGGGTAAAGTGCAAGTAGAGAATTGGAGTTAATGTATTGATAACTGCCTTGGCATGAAGATAATTTCCTGCAATAACTTTGGCCGATACTTTACCATCTGGCGTACTGACTTGAGGAATTCTTGTGGAAGGGACATCTTGGTAATCAGGTTTAATCCACTTGTCTGTTTTCCGAAGGTTTATCCATAACTGAAATCCATGCAATCTTCCACCATTTTTAGCGAATTCCTTCTCTGGCATTTCCGAATGAACCAAGCCAGAACCTGCTGTCATCCATTGAACATCACCTGGTCCAAGTTTTCCAGAATTACCTTGAGAGTCCTTATGTTCAAATCTCCCATCAAGCATGTATGTAACAGTCACAAAACCTCTGTGGGGATGCTCGGGAAAGCCTTTACTCTCATATGGTAACAAATCCAAAGGTCCCATTTCGTCTAAAAGCAAGAAAGGGTCTAGATTTCGAATAGTCCCTGAAGGAAAGCACCTATGTACCACAAAGCCATCGCCTTCTGGAGTTTCAGTACTTTTTGTCACAAGTCTTATTGTTCGATAATTGAAATTCGTTTCATCAGAACTATCAGAGAAATTACTATTCTCGTTGCCAATTTTTTCCTTTTTCATATACTATGTTAAATAATATCGTATTTAAGTAAGGTCGCGTCCAATTTATTTCTGAGGTGGCTAGTTAATAATCCCTCATAGCCCGTCATCTGATACAGTTTCAAGGAACTTCGCGCAGGTAGGAATTCTTGCCACATATAGAAAACAAAAAACTCTGGATAACAGCACTTATTTCAAATTATTCGAAGATTCATTGTAATCTAGTTAGTCCAGCACTATCGCCATTGCTATGGGATTTGTACCCCTCATCTTGTTAAATGATCTAATCAGAACGGTTAGAAACCCATATTTCTTATCAATCATGGAAAATACAATTGACGATTCTTCCGAACCAGCAAACTTTGCTTTTCCATCAAACCATCTTCCTTTAACTTTTCCACGAATATCGCAGGGAGCAATCCTAACATTTGGATTGTTCCTGATTCGCTTTACCTTGCCTGATTTGGCATCAGTTCTAAAAAAAATAATGTCTTGGTAAATTATGAACCAAACAGGAGTTCTGACTACAGACCCATTTTTCTTGCAAGTTTCAATGTTAATGTACTTGAAGTTTGATAACTGAGATAGCTTGTCTTCTGACATGTAAGTTAATTACAATACAGCATGGACTTATTAGTGGATCTCTGAAAATTGGCTGAATCTTAATATCATTAGAGGAAGCTGAAAAAACAAATATGCAGCATTCCTGACGGATACTTAAAATAATCTTACTACAATGGCACATGCGTGGGAGTATCAGAATCAAGCATTGGTAACGTTTTTCAAACCAAACTATCTAATATTGGTCTTTTGACTTTATATTTCTGAAATTAAAATACAGCCCCAAATCATAGATAATCTTTATGATACCACCCAGTACAAATGGTCCTGAAAGAGCCAAAAATGACTGAAAAATATATCCGATTACTGAGGGCGATACTGTCTGGGCAATATTTCTTGAAACATTCGTCAGTCCTGACGCGGCAGTTCTTTCGTCTTCATTAACGATGGCTACAATATACGATTGTCTTGTTGGAACATCCATCTGCGACAGACCCATTCTGATTAAATAAAGTATCATGGCCAATTGCAATGTTGGAGCAAATGCAACAAGGATGAGCAAGACATTTGATGGGATATGCGTAAATACCATCGTATTTACAAGACCAATTCTGTCAGCAATCTTTGCAGCTGCAATATAAGATAAAGCAGTCAAGATACCGGCCACCGAAAAAATATAGGACAAGACGGTCAGGTCAGCTCCAAATCTTGTAAAGAACCACAGAGATACCACACTTTGGATAACGAAGCCACCTGCAAATGAATCAACTGCAAAGAGAACAGAAAGTTTGCCAACAATTTTTTTTGATCTAGGAGATAGAGTTTGCTTAACCAACTTCTCTACATTGGGCTTTATTTCAATATCTTTTGAGATCATAGAGTATACCATGATGACAACCAGGCCAAGAATGCTATAGATGATGAAGAGAATCTTAAATGACTCAATATTATTTATTCCAAAAGATTGTTCATGTAAGAGAGATGGTAAACCTGAAAGTATTATGCCAGCTGACATGGCAAACATTCCTACCATGTTATACAGGGCAAATATTGTATTCATCTTTTTTTTATCCCTGATTGTTTGTGGCAATATTGCCTGTTCTATAGTTAGAAACGCGCCAGTCTCTGATCCAGTAACATTTATGGTACCTATAAATGCAGCTAATACCAACAGCAAATAATTGTCGGTAAACGCAAATATCAGTCCAGAAATAGACATTAGCAAAGCATAAATGACTAGAACCTTCCTTCTGCCAATTCTATCTGCATAAAAGCTAGCAAATAATGTAAAAATTATGCTGTTTACAAGTGTCGAGCCTAAAAGGAGCCCTATCTGGATGTCATCAAATCCCAAAAACCGCAAATATATCGCTATGATGACGCTTAGAAATCCGTAACCAAATGTCCTCAGGATTCTAGCGGTAAGTAACAGCTTTCCATCTCTTGAAAGCCAATCGAGAGAAAAATTCATAGACTTTATTCATTGTTCAAATTAGATTGATATATAAAATACCATGATTTCATTCAACATGCAGGTCTCCAAATACAATCGTAAATGAAACTCTTGATTTCATCCCTGTCATTCACACTATCTTTTAGCTGACCAGACCTTACATCTCTAAGACGCTTAACCCTAGTGTTCCAATGCCTTTTTTAGATCCTCTAATACCATTACTGGATGAAACTCGACCTTTGCTCCATAATCCTGAAATAATGGCTCAGCTATACTTGCCATCACGTCAGTACTATCCATGTTAACTATGAATGCAAATGTTCTATCGCCTCCTGCCTCAAAAAAATAAGCGGCCTCGGCATTAACTTTCTTTATATAATCCTCAATATTTTGAATAAATTTTGGGTTCTTTACCATTTTATTACCTGCCTCTGTAGGAATTTGCGCCCTTACTAGAAATCTCACAAGCCTAATTGCATATTAAAGTATAAAAATCTTAATTTGTTCACCACCTAATTGAGCTTCGAACATGAAATTACAAAACGAAATCGCATACAAGCCCTCCCTAGAAGGACCATTCATAGCGCAATTCAAGATTTGAAGCATGGATTTATAATAGAACAAAACAGCTTTGATGATATTCGGAGAAAAGTATACTTTCCCGCAAAATCAGAATGGCTGTGAAGCTTGACCAATCTTTTGTTCACATAATGTTATGATAAAGACTGACTTTACTTTTGAGTTGTAATATTACCTGTTTATGGCAATATGAAATTCTTCCTCTATTCTTGTTCATTAATGAATTATAATAACCTCAAATATAGTGAGTTATGCGCATTTATCTCAAATTAATTGCATATTTGCAATGACTCAAATATGCCGCGCAAAAAATGATGTTCTATGAACAAGAAATTATTTGTTTCAATTATTGGTTTACTAATTGCAATCGGCGTTATTATACAACCATCTGTTTCAAACCATGCTCACTCGCAAGAAAAAAAAGTTCTAAAAATAGGATATTTTCCCAACATTAACCACGCACAGGCAGTGATCGGAATTGGAAATGGAGATTTTCAGAAAGCACTGGGCAGTAATATTGAAATAAAGACCTTTCTTTTTAATGCAGGTCCATCGATTATAGAAGCCCTTTTTGCAAGGCAGGTAGACGTTGCATATGTTGGCCCAAATCCTGCGATTAACGGCTACGTAGTTTCTGAAGGAAAAGGGCTGAAGATAATTGCTGGTGTGTCAAGTGGAGGAGCAATATTTGTCGTGAGAAATGACTCGGCTATTAATTCTGTAAAGGATTTTGCCGGAAAGAAATTCGCCTCACCTCAGTTAGGAAACACACAAGACGTTGCACTGAGAAAATATTTGCTTGACAATGGATACAACACGAAGGATAAGGGTGGAAATGTTGAGATACTTCCAGTTAAGAATCCCGATATCTTGACTTTATTACTAAAAAAGGAGATCGATGGGGCCTGGGTTCCTGAACCGTGGGGTGAAAAATTGATAAAGGAAGGAAATAGCAGACTCTTTTTGGACGAACGCACATTATGGCCAGATGGGAAATTTGTTACTGCAAACATGATTGTTAGTCCTGAATATCTTCAACAAAATCCTCAAGTCATAAGAAAACTACTAGAGGCACATGTTAATGAGACACAATGGATAAATTCCCATAAAAAAGAGGCATTAACCATTTTCAATACACAACTAAAAAGCCTGACCGGACAGATTATCCCAGAAGATCAGCTTTCCGAGGCTTTTACTAGACTTGAATTAACCTACGATCCTGTAAAACAATCATTATTCAATTCTGCCAGCGATGCTTTTAGTGTTGGATTTCTTGGAAAGACGGAACCCGACCTCTCGGGCATTTATGACCTCACCATTCTTAATCAGGTCTTGAAATCTAAGGGTCTTGAAGAAATTGACGGCAATACGGGACTGGCTAATACTACAAATAATATGAATACGAATTCGAATAAATCAGCTCAAACTAACGTTACCAGTAATAGCAGCGATATTGCAGTAAGGCTATCATAAAGAAATACCGATTAAGGATTTACACCATACATTCGGCACTAGGGTAACAGAAGAATTATGAGTAGATTATTTTGGTTCCAAAGACACGGCGCAGGAATTAGGACCAGCCTCTAAATCAGGCATTTGCATATCATCGAAAGGAAGTATTCTTTTGTTGATTTCAATAATTGTTTTGTAGTTCATTGGCCTTGATGGCAAGGCGTCAGTAACATGATGAACAAATTCATCCTTATTCATTGAGAGTAGTTTTATTTTCTTTTTTAGAGAACCAATTGTTTCAGATATCGGTTGTGCATGTTTTAATGCGATCGAAGTTGCATTAAAATGAGCAGGAAGAACTAAAGTATTTTCCGGCAAAGTGACTATTTTTTGATGATACGTTTGGTAAAGTAGCTCAGCATATTTCTCGGCTTCTTCTCTCAAGTCGGGTCTACCTACACTGTCGACAAACAAGGTATCTCCAGTGAACAAATATGAAACCTGAGATTTTTCCTCTGTACCTTTATTTGCATCAGTGTTAGGGGATTTTATCAAGAAAGACATACTACCATTAGTGTGTCCCGGTGTATGAATTACTTCAAGTGAAATTCTCGGTGATATGTCTACATTATCTCCGTTTTTAATATAATGGATTTTGATTTCTGTATTTTCGCTATTATATTCTTCCAAAGAGCTAAAACAAGCGAGAGCTTCTACATTCCCCTGTCTTGCTACTGCACTGGTTAACTTTGCCACTCCAGAAACATGGTCTGCATGCTGATGTGTGTCAATTACTTTAATTATGTTCAGACCATTTTCATTAGCAACACTCAAAAAAGCCTCATAAATTTCTCGACTTGGGTCTATGACTACGGCGGTCTTGTCTTCTTTTGAGGACACAATATATCCAATACATCCTTTTGAAATTCTTCTTATCTGCCAGATTCTGAACGATGCTTCAATTGGAACAGGCACTTCAGCAACATCGTAGACCTTATTCCAACCAGCCATTCCTCCTTTGACACTTTTAACATTATATCCTAGTTGGTTTAGTAACCTTGCTGCCATCATTGACCTATTCCCATGGGCACAGAGTGTAACAATTTCTTGGTCTTTTGGAATCTCCTTTAACAAGTTGGGATCGTTCATGAACAAACGATCAACGGGTATTAACTTTGGATTCTGATGATTTTCGTACGATAGTTTCCAGGCCTCGTATTCTTGGGGCGTTCGAACATCGAGGATGAAAATATTCTCATGATTATCTATTTTCTTTTTTAATTCTGTGGGTTCTATCTCTTGATTATTTCCTGTCGCTTGGCCATTCATACATGACAGTAGAAAACTAATCATATTTGTAGGTTTAAATTCTTTAAATTCTGGCTACAAATGAGGTTCAGGATGTCGCCAAAACCAAAATCAAAACTCGAACAAACCAGTCATGGATTGAAATTTGAAGTTAATATTAAGAAATAATGTTCGCCAACTGAGAATTTATTGTAATCTTTATGAGTAGCTTAAAATTCAGCATCTTTTATTTTATGATCAAAGAGTCTTGATTAATTTTGAATGCGACCAGAGATTTAAAACAAGATCATGTCATGATAAATCGCCTTGGTAAGATAGCAAGAAAATGTTCAGATTTATTATATGCCAATGTAGAAATTCCAACAGAAGATATCAAAATAATTTCAATGCTTATGCACGAATTTGTAGATAAATTCCACCACGCCAAAGAAGAAAGAGCATATTTTCCACAAATGAATGATAAGAATAATTTCTCTCAGGATATCCGAAACTTCTTAATAGAACATGAGCTGGGTAGACGCATTGCAAAAATGTTATATCAAAGTCTAATATCTTGGGATGGTGGTGTTGATTCAAGAGAACGAATTGCAAGATTCTTAAATGCATATTCAGTTTTCATAAACATACACACTGAAAAGGAAAACGTTTTTTTTGATGTAATTGAGAAAAATGATAGCCTCTCTGAAGAGGAACATTCGCTATTATTGAAACACTTTGAGACATGTCGTACTGATGTTGGTGGTAGAATTAGATTAGAACAAATGACAAGACTGATAGGTTGTCTCGAAGAAAGAGAGTGGATGAATAGGTAATAATGCAATTAGATAACAGGAGAAATTTGGAGCATCACTCTGAGATAGTACAAGACATATAAAATCCAAATAACTATTAGAAATAATGCGAAACAAGATAGAAAATAGGATTTTATTATTTTTGTTTGTGTGTACACTTCTATCAGTATCCTCCGTAAGCATACTAGTGCAAAATACTTTCGCACAAGATCAATCGAGCAATATTACAGAATCAATTATGACAATTAGTAATGATAAAGTTATGACTCAGACTTTCGAAAATCTGAGTAATTTCTTTGGCACACCAATGTTTGTTGAAACCAGTCATAAAAGTATCAGTTCAATAACAGTTAGTAATACTTCTCTCAAGACTCAAGATTCCTTTAATGCTACAGGGGTATTAAGAGATGTTGGAAATATCACAGATATAGGAACTTTTGTAACAACTCATTTGGCAAATGGTAAATCAACTAGTGTAGGAAAAGGTAATTTCACTACATCTGATGGCAATATTGCAAACTACACAGGACAGGATGTAGGAAATACTGACAGCAATGGAGTTGAAATATACAAGGGTATACAGATTTTTAGTAGCAACCCAGAAGGCAAGCTAGGATTTTTAGATAATGTAATTGGAATATATGTCTACAAGTACTGGCCAAACGGGACAACAACAGGGACTATCTGGGAATGGAAATAATCTGTATTTATTATGATGTATTCATGCATCATGTTAAAATCGAAAGACCTGTACAAGTGATATCGATTGGATAAACAAGATTATGATAATTCCAGGGCTGAAGAATTTGCCTCAAAGATGTTTCAGTTCCTGAACGGTGGAATGTTATCGCTCATGATAAGCGTAGGCTACAAGACAGGATTGTTTGACACTATTTCTCGAATGAAGCCTTCGACAAGTCAGGAAATTTCACAGACTGCAAAGCTTAATGAACGTTATGTAAGAGAATGGCTAGGTGCAATGGTAACGGGAAATATCATCGAGTATGATCCTTCGACAGAGAAATACTTACTTCCCAAGGAACACTCTGCCTTTCTGACAAGAAAATCGGGAATTGATAACTTGGCTGTTTTAGCCCAGTATGTTTCACTAATGGGAAACGTAGAAGATAAGATAGTTGAATGCTTCAGGAATGGCGGTGGGCTTCCGTACTCTGAATATCCAAAGTTTCAACAATTGCAGGCAGAAGAAACTGCAAGAATTTTTGACAGCAAGCTAATCAGTCATATATTGCCATTAATTCCAGATATTAACAATAAATTGAATAATGGAATTAAAGTACTAGACATAGGATGTGGAAGAGGCCATGCCATTAACCTAATGGGAAAGGCATTTCCCAATTCCAAATTTACTGGTTGTGATATTTCTCATGAAGGAATTTCATCAGCAAAAGAAGAGGCCAAGAATCTTGGATTAACAAATGTTCAATTTGAAATCAAGGATGCGTTACTGGTTGAGGAATTAGGAAAATTCGACCTCATTACTGCCTTTGATACTATCCATGATCAGACTCAACCTACAAAGGTTCTGAAGGCCATAAACGCATCTCTGAACAATGATGGTTTTTTCTTGATGCAGGATATAGCAGCTTCAAGCAGGGTTGAGAAAAATATTGATAGTATGTTGGCACCTACGTTATACACGATATCTACAATGCACTGCATGACTGTTTCTCTTGCTTTTGATGGGGAAGGTCTTGGTACCATGTGGGGTAAAGAGCTAGCAGTAAAGAAACTTGATGAAGCTGGATTTAAAGATATAGAAGTTAAGAACATAGAGGGAGATATCATGAATTACTATTACCTGTCGAAAAAATAATTCAATTAGATGCTATTCAGTACTTTCTTCAGAGATTCTTTTTCAGTTCAGAATTTTTCAATCCACATGACCGACATCTATATGATACTAATTTTTCAGTTCCCTTTTCGTAAATCATATCCTCACCGCAACACGGACACTTCATTATTCTCGAATATTATGAGCTGCCGTGGTTTATGAATCCTTGTCCGTGATCCATTTGGTCAAGTTCAAATTCTAAATTCTATTATTTTTATCTCTCAAAACTAGTGAATAGTAGTATCAAATAGACATAGGTGCAATACTGTTATAGTTCATTCCTGACAATGGAATGAAAAATTAATTTACAGCCGTTAGTTTAGTGTTTATTTCTTTAATTAGGCAGGAAATGCGTTCTATATGACTGCCTATCCAATAGACCTTGTTACATTTACTGCACTTGAAAAATATGTTCTTCGAATGCAATAATCTATCTGGAATTTGATTCTTTATCGAATTCTTATCAATAATTGTATCCAGTACTCCGTTACAGCGTGTACATAAATAGGGCAGATTTTGAGAACTAACATATTCGATATCCAAAGACTCGAAAATAGTAACGAGGTTTTCTAACTCTGTTACATTGTTCAAAAGAATTGTATCTATTCCTTTTTTCTTACATCTTCTAACTAAGGCCCGATCGTTAGTTAAAACTATCCTTCCATAATATTTTGATGAATTCAGAATATCCATATCATCAATATTAGGATCGTAAACAGTATCAAATCCAAATATTCTCAATTTCCTCGCTATTTTGCCAAGCATAGCATCAGCGACGAAAGAATATTGATTAATATTTCTTTCCATTAATTGGTAATACTAAACAAGATCATACTAAATAATATTTGCTCTGACTTTTGTCCTTACCAATCAAGTTCATTTTCAGGATATGTTAAAAAGCAATTCACATCAGTAAAATTGCTTGTTCAATTAGTAAATTGCTTGTCCTAACACTATTGATTTGGTGATCTTGCAATGGCATCTACTGTATAAGTAACAGTAAATGGTTCCCCACTAGTCTTGTGAAATACTAGGGCACTTCCGGTAAATTGCAGTGAACCTGTACTTATTGGCGTATCAGTTACCTTTACTGGAGTATCTGTAAACATTGTCATTGTTGAAATAGCTACTGTCATGTTATTGGGTAGTGTCGCATGATAAGGTTCTCCATGTTCGGCATCTATGGTAGATTGAGGCTCATAGAGATGTAATACTTCAATTTCAATAGGCTTACTTGCAGTAAATGTTACAGTACCTGTCCAAATCTTGCTATCATTTCTTAAGGGCAAAGCGAAAACTATTTGATGAGGCAGTTTACCATGAGGTGTCACGGTAGCAGATACTGGATTTGACATTTCAGTTTTTTGACCGACATATCTTTCTTCGGTTAACGCGGTGTCGGATACTGTGACTGTTGAAGCGTGCAATTGCGATTGAGACCCTATTGCAACTAGTATGAAGAAAATAATGATAATTGATTGAAATACGTATCGTACCTTATCCATGCAAATCCCAAGAAGAAGTCAAATAATAATCCTTTCTATCAAAATTGCCAATTTTCCCTAACCTTACGATGGAATTGCAACTAGATAGAATTGTAACTTACTCCTTTGCTAAAACTTGCTCAAATTACTAAGAATTCAAAACCAAATATTGTCTAGTTGTGTCCTCTTACGAATGGCAATATGGGTAAAGTCTTCGTTCTTGTTTCTACATCCATGCCAGTGCAAGATAAATGCTGGAACGCAAATAACGTCTCCCTTTTCTATCATAACAGTTTTTTCAATTTCTATCTCTGTTTTAGTAATGTCATCAGGATCAATCATGATCCTTTTAGCAAAAACTACAATACCGTTTCCTTCGGTGGCTATTAATACTTGATCTGATGCATGTATGTGAGGTCGCGTCCTACAACCATTCTTAAATGTCACATGATACATTTCCTGCTCATTTGAATCATTTATGTCTAATACATTCTTAATTATGAAATCTCCGGTAAATTTGTCTTTGTACTTTTCATTTGCTTCTTCCTTTATAGACACGAAACTTTTCTTTTGCATTGTTTTTTCATGGATACTCACTTATAAAAACTAGTGTAGACTTAATATCATGGAATTGTTGGTTGGGGCTTAAACTAGAAAGACCAATTATTGCACTTTACAAATTAGAATACTTGGAATTACCTTAATAGTTATTAGTTTTGGAAAGCATTTTTGAATTAGAAAAGGCATATTCTAGTCGAGGATGTTACCACCAGATTCACATATTTAGATGCTTGTCGAGAAATGACAGTGTTCTATCCCATGCATCTTTGGTTTCATTGGGTGCAGGCATGTTAGATAGAAACCTTAACACGGGGATATTATTCCTTATTGGGGGTTTGGCTCAAGTGTTTTGGGTGCTTCCCACTCTTATGGGTTGGAATAAAGCATGGGATTATGTAGGTGTCGCTGGGACTGTGACCTTCATGATAATTTAGGTAATTACTAGATTTCCAGGAAATCCCATTAACGGCAGAGGAGAATCAATTGGAGAAATGGCAATTGTAGTTGAAATATTTCAGGCCGCATTTGTCATATTGAGTATAATAATCCTATCCAGAGACTCAAAGGTACGAAAATAAGGAAATTGAAGAGCACCCAGTATTATTCGCTGCATGAATAATGGAAATTAAGTCATATCCATCAAATGACCGCAATATCCAATTCAACACTACCACAAAGTAGCAAAAATCAAAAATAATATTCCTAATCTATAGTAATAGTAGTAGAATCACGACATGTTTACTTGCGGGTAGTGATGAATATGCTCCTTATGCTTTATGGATGTGAGCCTTGATTTTTTCCTGCATCTCCGGTTTGAGTACATCCTCACGTGTGAATCCATGATCTTTAATTGCATGATCAATCAAATTGTCCATTAATTCTTTTTCAGAATCGCCCGTTCCGACGAAATCGCAATCGACTCCAACTTCTCTACAAGACACCGATAACATGTTTGAATATAGTGGGAAATACTATTTAAGTATGATAAAACACTATTTAGCTAGTTTTCTGATTTTCACACAACTTTAGAGTAATGCTTTTGAATAAATTTCAAGAATACTATATTCGTAAAAAAGAGATTGTTCAACTAGACATTTTCAATCTTCTAATTTTCAAGAGAGGATGAATTATCTGTAGTAGCTGTGTTTTCAGTTGCAGGAGGCTCTTCAAGATCAAGGTTCACTGTAATTACATTTGATACAGGTACTTTGTCAAATCTGTGAATGTTATATTTGCCAATATGCTTTGAATTGACTTATCAAGAAATGTTGTCCTTAGCACTTCTACACCACCGTCACCTTGTGGAGTAAATCCGCTTGGAATAGAAGTGGTACGAATCAACGATCCATTTGGAGCATATACTTTCATTACTGCATTTATCATTTCATTTTGTATAGTTTCATCTTCAATAGTATACTCTACTCCTACTCAAACCTGATTTGCATCGGTATTTGTTAGATGTACAAAGCTCGAGTTGCTGAGAGCAATAGATATTCTCTCGTTATTCTGTGCGAATGATTGTGTAACACTAGACGGTGGCAAAAAACTAAAAAATGACAAAGCCAAGACAAACAAAATGATAGATCTTGATGAATGAGACATTATTGTTGTTTAATCACTAATGATTATCTTCTCTAAATAAAAAATCTTTCTTATAGACAATCCGCTTAACAATCATTATTTACTTGCAGTGATAGGAATTATAATTTCACATGTGACTATCAGAAGTAAAAACTTCAACCACTTTATTCCAGGCAGTAGCCAGGTTTTCTGTATTGTATCCCCCTCCACCTAAACCAATAATTCTGTCACCAGCTTTCTCATGAGCAATCCTGTGTAATACTTTAGCGGCATATTCGTGTGATTTTTCAGAATATTTCAAATGTGTTAATGGGTCCCCTGATAAACCATCTGCTCCACATTGGAAAATGATAAGATCGAATTTTGTGGACTCAACAAAATCTTCGATTTTTGCAAATGCCGATATAAAATCCCGATCGGTAGCACCTGGTGGCAGTGGTAAATTTAACTTGGTGCCTTTAGCATCTCCTATACCTGTTTCTGATTCAAATCCAGTCCCCGGATATAGAAATGAACCATCTTCATGAATATCTGCAATAAATAGATCAGGATCGTCTTCAAATTCGTAGAATACTCCATCTCCGTGATGAGCATCAATATCAACATACAGAATTTTCTTTAAATTATAATTTTTCCTAGCGTACAATATTGCAGCTCCAATGTCATTGAAGACACAAAAACCGCCAGCTGCATTTCTTCTTGCATGATGCAGACCGCCGATCGGATTGAAAGCATGAACAATTCCATTTGTTCTATAAACTACAGTATCCAAAGCCAAGATTGTAGACCCCACAACATACATCGAAGCATCAAATACCCCCTTGAATGCTGGTGTATCTCCTGAGTCAAGATAACCCAAACCCGTCATAGAGGATTCCTTTACAAAATCGATATATTTTTTGTCATGAAAAGAGGTCAGCACGTCTTCATCCGCTAAAGTAGGTTGTAATAGTTTCAGGTTACCTGTATGCATTGATCCTGAATGATTGAGTGCTGACCAAAACACTTGGAGTCTTTTAGAATTCAAAGGATGTTTCTCACCAAAGGAATAGGCAGAAAGTTCATTACCTACAATGACTGCAGATTTACACATTATTTACATAACCAAGACATGCTATTAGTAGATTTTTGAATATTAATCCAGAAACAGATCTTGACACTTCTTCCATTGTGCAACTAGTTTATCTAATATGATCAGGTAATGATATAGGATTGGAAATGATTTTTATTCAAAAATGTTTTATAGCACGAATCCGTTAATACATTCTGATAATAATGTGCTACGATTTTGAAATCCCAGAAAGGATAAAACAAAAAAGTAGAAATATCTCCGAAAAAGAAGAGCAAGAGAAAGAGGTATTGGAACCAATTAAGGTCCATAACTAAATATTTTTTCTTTTGTTCTTTTTGTTTTATGATGTAAGTCGATTCAATTAATGTTACTTTTAACAAAGATCTAGATTAAATAATGAATTATCTATTGTATGTAAGTTTGGTTAGTGTTATCAAAGTTTCTAATTAATTCATATTTATTTTCAAACCTATCATAGCTTACATAACCTAGTTGAGGAAAAATTTTCAATGGATCCTTAGCAATAGCCGTTACCATGTAATCTCTACCAAAGAATTTTTCGCAAAGCTCTACGCACATTTGTCTGACCTTGTTCTCTTCCAATATTCCAAAACTATGAAGATACTCGTGCAAAAGTACGGTAAAAAGATAAGAGTTGTATTCTACATTTGAAGCTGAGTACTGCTTTACCAGGTCTAGCAAGATGCTGTTAATGGCAATGACATTTGACCCCAATACATGATAAGCACCAACTCTTGTCGGCATTCTGTGAAGCATCAGGCTCAAACCGGCACGTTTCATTTCATATACAGAATTAACAGCGTACTTTACAAACTCGAACACTTCATTAAAATCCTTCAAACTTCTTAGTTTGTCATTATTGTTAATTCTGTCTTCTGTTGTAATGATTTTTGTCACTTAATATGATCCCTACATTCTCATATTACACCTATAAATCATGACCTCTTCAATACTCTGTCCTCTGTTGATCTGACATGTGAGATCGAAGGAATTCAGTAAATTAATTAGGCAAAACATGCTATATCCTAATACATAATCTATGGACACAAAATGGAAAGATACTGGTCTGACGGCCAGAATGGGTTTGAGTTTCGTTATCTTGGGCATATTATATGTCGTATTCTTGAGTATACTAAACTATCTTGGAGTAGGATACATCCAACTTGCAATCATTGCGTCTGTAATGATTCTAGCCCAATGGTATTTTTCCGACAAAATAGTTCTATGGAGCTCTGGTGCTAGAATTGTGTCAAGAGAGGCATATCCTAGGCTACATGAAATTGTGGAAAGACTTTCCGCCAACAATGGGCTCCCAAAACCTAAAGTAGCAATGGTCAATTCCAGTGTCCCAAATGCATTTGCGACAGGTAAGAGTCCTAAGAGCTCGCTGGTAGCAGTAACTACCGGTCTATTGGATCTGCTGGAAGATGATGAGCTTGAAGCTGTATTAGGACATGAATTGACTCATGTTAGGAGCAGGGATGTATTGGTTCTAACTTTGGCGAGTATATTTTCTACCGTAGCATGGTATCTCATGCAATTCGGATTTTATGGTGGATTGCATACCAGAAATCGAAATTCTGCCGGATCTGGAGCTATTGTATTGCTAGTTGCAATCGTAACCTGGCTAGTGAGTTTCCTGATGATTAGGGCTATTTCAAGATATAGAGAATATTCTGCAGACAGAGGCGGGGCTATTATGACTGGCAAACCTGATAAACTCGCTACCGCTCTTCTCAAAATAAGCGGTAAAATCAAAGCTATTCCCCCCAATGAGTTGAAAAATGTTCAAAAATTGAATGCATTCTTTATCGTTCCTGCTCTCTCTGGTAATTCTATTGCTAATCTATTTTCCACACATCCGCCAGTGGAAAAGCGAGTTCAAAAACTAAAGGAAATGAAGAGTGGGATTGAATAGATAAATAAAATAAGTCGATGAAACCAGAATAGGTTTCATCGCTAAACTAATTGGTCTATTTATTTTGTGCTAGGCAGGTCCAACTGGAACTTGTCGATTCATCACATGTACTGTGACGATATCATCATCTTCTCTGTCGACCGTATCGCGAACTTTAAGTTTGAACTCATATGTAACTTCTCCCGATGGAACTTCTGGAGCCATAAATGATGCTTGCTTTTCATCATTGTTGTTTATCTCAAATGGTTGATTACCTACCTTGGCGCCATTTACTCGGACCAATTCCCATTCATAATCAACAAATTTTTTAAAAGCACCTTTGCTACCGGAACCATCTAGTGTAACTTCTTGATTCTCAAATGTTTTGAAATCATCTCCCGCGTCAGCTCTTAATCGCGGATACTTCCCAGCTTCTGCCGTACTCCATGTTAAAAGTTGCGTTGCTGAAAATACAATTGCAAAAATCAGCAAAACAGGTACGTATTTGTTCATCCTCATAAAATTCTCTATCTTCCATAAATAATCTTTTCGGTGAAAAAATGCTTCAATTTTGTGCATTTTTTTTGACTAATAAATCACTCTCTGTGAACCTGCAGCGATAATATGAATATTAAGAGGAATGCTTATTCGATACTTAAATTAAGAACAAGAACTAGGACCTAAGCACATTTGTAACGGGTGCAATGTATAGCTAGCTTACCGCGGACGAATATTAGCTTTTTCAATATTGAATCGAGAATTATGCATTATTATTTGATAATTTCTATTAAATAGTAGTCATTATTGAAATTCATGCAATGGTTTATCCTTGTGCAGCTCTATTTTCTTGTTGACTTGTACCTTGTGTTTTGTTAGTATATGCTCATTCGCACAACTGTCGTGCATCACACCAATTTCGCAGAATTCACAGGATGTGACAAAATCTTTGTCCTTTAATATTTTCTTACATGATTTACAAAGTTTTGTTTCTATATCGTGAATTGAGAGGGGTTTTAGCCAGGAATCACGCCAAAGAACACTCACCATTAACAAAGAACTTTGACTTACCTTATTTATTTTAGACTGTAACTATGATAACTAATTTTTTGTTTGTGATACTATTCTTTATTTTTCTGGGAAAAGTTAGATTATTTTAGTTTTTTATGTTGGTATTTTATCAACCAACTAATCATTTTATGTTGTATGAATACCAGAGTCATCAATATATCTTCAGCCGGGAATGGTTCTCCCCTGGCATTTATGGCGTTACTATGTCTATAGCAGTCATTTAACATTTGTAAAAATAATCCTCTGTCTGTAGAACATAACATATCAGCAAAACCTTTCCATGATTCGATTTCTCGTATTAGAGTGTCGTCATCTGGAAATAAGCTCATGGTACCATACTTTAAGTTAGATCTATTTTTACAAATTTTATATCAGTTTTATATAATTGAAACAATTTTTTGTAATGGTCAAATATTATGGATATTAAAATAGCTTGTATTCTCACAGGTCTGACACATTGAT
>Ga0233417_10000086_pt1 | contig 24140 bp, 21 predicted proteins | sample Sed_MG_FD_189023 | JGI IMG/M metagenome (GOLD analysis project Ga0233417, IMG submission 189023) | Sediment microbial communities from Lake Towuti, South Sulawesi, Indonesia - Sediment_Towuti_2014_0.5_MG | ecosystem: Environmental > Aquatic > Freshwater > Lake > Sediment | place: Indonesia... | reverse complement strand
AGTAGCTGACGCGGTAGTCACCCAGCGGCCCGACTGGGTGATCCAGACCTCCCGCATACAAGCTGAGGGTCTGATCGAGCGGACACAGAGCAAGTACTATCCACACGCCGCCAGATGGCTGACCAGAATGAAACAGGCCTACTTGCAGAAGGGAGAACCTGCCGAATGGGAGGCCTATCTGTCAAACCTGAAGAACACTTACGTACGCAGGCCATCCTTGCAATCGGAGCTAGAGAGGCTGTGATTTAGCAACGCTCTCTCGATCTCATCGTATCGAACCTGCATTCAATGGTGATAAATCGAATAGGATAGGTCTCAGCCAATGGTCGATCTGATGCATTATTGCGGTCAAAACTATTTCCGTCCTTCTAATGCGCACCCATCCACTCCCTAGTGGATCATGGTAAATGCACTCTGTATCGTGCACTTTCAGATATCCCTACGATGTTAACGGGATCTCAAACAACACAATGTATAGGGTGAGCTTTATGTTCGCTGACGATCAACTCGAAGATTCCCAGCAAGAGCCGCCATATATGGGATGGCGAAATAAATAACCCCCATACCTGGGGGTTAGTGAGCGCGGAGAGGCTCGAACTCTCAACCAATGGCTTAAAAGGACAGCGCCCCGAAAACACTTCTCCCATCCAATGGCCTGCTGTGTTTCACCAAGTCCATTGGACAAGTACAAAACGAGTACATTGGATGCATTTAAAAACCTGTCAACACGAAAGCGTCCAATGTCTTTTCATAACACTGGCGTATTTTGATGATGGTTGTACCACTACAAGAGCACTAAAAATCAAACTCCTCTGTGAAGGCGTACTGCGTATCCCATGGCTGATTATCTAATATGTGCTTCAATTTCTTTCCAGCGCCAGCATTATCATACAATGTGAATTGCCACCACAACTTGACCACAACTTGGTAGCGACCGACTTCATTATGGCCGGCACCTTGAAGCACCGTGAACAGTCCACCTTGATCGTTAGTTTGGATAGCTTCGAAGACAGGGTAAGTCCAAGACAGCGGCGTGACGGTATCTTCGGAGCCCGTGATAATCATCACAGGTCCATCCTGGTTAGCTGCATCTACCCAGCTTGGTCCATAAGGATTCATAGCCACCACTGTCGTAATATCAAACCCATTTGGCTCGCCATCACCAGCCTTGATAACCGCTCCGCCTCCCTGGCTGTGCCCGGCAAGTCCAATTTTGCTTGTATCTACCACGCCCTGGTATTCGCTGCCCGCCACATAATTTTGATCCATGATCCATTGCAGGCAAGCCAATACATCACTTTCCTGCACTGACCATGCATTGGCGGCGATGACGATGTAAGGGCCGTCAAGCACCCATTCAATGAGATTGGGCTTGTACCAATCCGTAGTATACGCTCCAGCGACATCATTCCCGCCCCATCCATTCGCCCATACGATAACTGGATATTGGGAATCTCCTGGCCCTGTGGAGCTATCCCAGGGACGGATGACCGTACAATCCAGCCTGTGGTTCCCGTTAGATGGTCCAGATATATCTTCCTCAGAGTATATACCTGAAGGGGAAGCAGATGTTGATCCTGCAAAGCTAAACAGGGCTACCAGCAATCCAATTAGAACTATTTTCCTCATCATTTCCTCCCCAATTCGATATTTCCAGTTGGTCTGTTAGCGAGGTGCATCGGGACAAATCAAGTTTTGGCTGGGACAGACTGCCACTAGCTGACTAATGTCTCCCGGTTCCTGACTTCGTTCAGGTAATCAATCAATGCATTGAGCGATCTGTCTAAAATCAATGTGGATTTTTCCACGCCAAATAATACCGATGAACCAATCATTCCGGAGAAAATCATTTCCGTTACTTTTCGGGTATCTACATTTTGCTTTAATTCGCCTGATACCTTGGCCTCCTCCAGGAGACTCCTGATCATATTTTTTAAACCCACAAAACCTTTATTGACTTCCTGCATCAGTTGCGGATACTGGTCGTCAAGTTCCACCGAAAATGTGATGAAAATACATCCACCGGGGAAGTTTTCGCCATCCTTTAAGTAGCGGTCGCGGTAATTTTCAAGGATTTTTATGACCTTCTCTAAAGGGCTATGTAATTCTTTCAAGCCATACAGGACCCGGCCTCGCCACATCTTTTGAGCAAGAGCAAGAACTTCGAAAAACAAATCCTCTTTGCTGGCAAAGTGGTTGTAAAACCCCCCTTTTGATGAGTCAACTGCCTCGATAATATCGTTTATACCTGTATTCACAAATCCTTTCAGGGAAAACAACTTCATTGATTCAAGAATTATGTCTTCTTTGAGTGACATGGAAACCCCTAATGTGAAAAATTTCCTGAAAGACCGACCGGTCTGTCTTTTCAATGATATAATTATACTACTGATCGTAAAGCGACGTTATTACCTGGAGCGGATATTGTTGATGAAAATGTTTTTTTAAGGTGAAAGGAGGTGATATCGGAAATATATGTGGTTTTTGCGGTAAAAGTCTGTTTCCGTCAATTAGAACCCAAGGAGAAGAACCGATGCGCACCAAGAATTTTGCCTTGATAACGACCTTGTTACTTGTTCTAGTCGTCTTGGTTAGCTCCTGTGCTCCGGCAGCCACACCAACTCCGGTAGCAACCCAGGCGCCAGCCCCAACCGAAGCGCCAGCCGCAACCCAGCCCCCAGCCCCAACTGCAGTACCTACAGTACCACCTACCGCTGCACCTACACAGCCACCAGCTGAAACGCGTGGCATACTGAAATATAACGCGGGTCTTGATTATGGCGGGAAAGAAAATCTTGACCCTACGGATCCTAACCGCTTCTATCCACTGATCGCCTTATTATTTGATCGCTTGACAGAACCAACGGGAAACAAACTCGACCCAAGTCCATCCTTGGCCGCGTCGTGGGAAGCGAATGCAACGAACGATGTGTGGACTTTCCACCTGCGCAAAGATGCCTTTTTCCATGATGGCAAGCCGGTCACCTCTGCCGATGTCGCTTATTCAGCCGACCATTGGAAGAATGGGAAAGAATCTGTCTTGGCCAGCACTTTTGGCGATGTGACTAGTGTCGAGACGCCAGATGATTTCACGGTGGTCTTTCATCTTAGTAAGCCAAATGCCTTCTTCCTCATGTTGACCATGGATTATCGCGCCCGAATTCTGCCGAAAGATGGGTTACCGGGTATATTGACAACAGGCATAGGTTCTGGTCCTTTCAAGCTCGAGAAATTGGACGTGGGAGGTATAACCAAGGTGGTAGCCAATGATAAATACTGGGGTGGTCCTCCCAAGCTGGCGGGAATAGATATCTACCAAATTGCCGATGCTCAAGCATCCCTCCAAGCTCTCCAATCTGGACAGCTTGATTTTGGACAGATTCAGCCTCTAGAAGCCGAGCTATTCAAAGGCAATAGCAATTTTGTTGTCAAACAGATTCCAACGGGTAACTGGTCCGGCTTTGTCATGCGCACCGATATACCACCCTTCAATAATCTGGCACTTCGCCAGGCCATGCATCTGGTTGTCGACCGCCAAGAAATGTTGAACCTGGCGTATAACGGTGTTGGCACACTTTCCTGTGACACGGCTGTCATGCCCGGTGACCCATACCAATTGACCATGGATGAGTGTACCAATTGGAAACAAGATATTGAAGCTGCCAAGGCGAAATTAGTCGAAGCGGGATATCCGAATGGGTTTGAAATCGACCTATACACTTCCGATATGGTAGCAGAATGGACCCCAATGGCTGAAGTCTTTCAGCAGCAAGCCCAGCTGGCTGGGATCAAAGTCAATATCGTAACTGCCCCCGCAGCTGGCTTCTATAGCGATACATGGATGGTGAAGCCATTCGTGATGACCAACTGGAACGAGCGCTCGGCCGTCCAGGCCCTCAATGAAATCTACCGCAGCGGCGGCTCCTGGAACGAGTCTTATTGGAATGTTCCGGCATACGACGCTTTGCTCGATAAGGCCGCATCTGAGTCGAACTTTGATGCCCGTCGCCAGTATTATCTGGATGCTCAAAAAATGCTGCATGAAGAAGGCGGTACGATCATCCCCTTCTTCACCAACGTGGTCCGCGTTGATAAAGTATGCGTACAGAATATTCCAGAAATGGGCTTAATGCAGTTTGTATGGACTCACATCACTAAATCGCCAGACTGCCCATAACGGATTCCACCATTTTACGAAGGGTAAGGGGCAATTAAATTTGCTCCTTACCCCTAATATTATAATAAGTTTTAAGTAATATATATTACGTGGAGTGACAGTTGGATGTTTATCCTTATTGCGCGTAGGTTGGGTCTTGCCGTACTGACGATTTTTATCATCTCGCTGATTGTTTTTTTTGGCGTAGAAGCTTTACCTGGAGATGCAGCTACCGCCTATCTTGGTCAATTAGCCACTCCGGAAAGCTTAAAAGCTTTGCGCGAAGAATTTGGCTTAAACAAACCACCGCTCGTTCGATATGTTATCTGGCTGGGAGACTTGGTAAAGGGGGATTTGGGGGAATCTTTGTCGAGAAAAAAACCCGTTAGCGAATTAATCGGAAATCGATTTCGAAATACCGCTGTTTTGGCTGCTGCAGCGACTATTTTCGCTGTTCCCATCGCAATTGTATTAGGTGTTATTGCCGGACTCACCCGTGATAAATGGCCTGATATTACTGTTTCTCTAGTGGCGATTATCAGTATGACCTTACCCGGATTTGTCACCGCTACTGTGTTAATCTACATCTTCGCCATTCGCCTTGCATGGTTTCCAGCAGTCACATTGATTCCTTCGGACGCACCTGTGAGCAAATTGCTTCCCAATATCGTTCTGCCGATCATTACACTTACTTTTGTAATGGTCGCCCATATTTTACGCTTGGTGCGCACAAACATGATCGACGTGATGGTGAGTGATTATGTTCAGATGGCGCGCTTAAAAGGTGTGCCAATGATAAAAATCGTTTTCCAACATGCCTTGCCCAATGCCATGCTGCCGACGATTAATATTATTGCCTTAACCATCGCCTGGCTGGTTGGTGGAGTTGCGATAGTCGAAACTATTTTCAATTATCCTGGCATCGGTTCGCTGATGATCCATGCCATCAGCGATAAGGATTTGCCTTTGATTCAAGGTATTGCCATCATCCTTTCAGCCATCTTCATTGTGATTAACCTGATTGCGGATTTGCTTGCCCTTATCCTTAATCCCCGCTTGCGTACTGCGCGTGGACATTAAAATCCATACTTCAGATGAACAATGAGCTTAATATAACAGTCTTTTGCTAATGGAGACCATAATGGCTATTCCAGCACGAGTAGCCGAACGACCGACAATTATAAAAAGCCGACATCCCATCGCAGAAACTTGGGATAATCTGCGCCGATCCTGGAGTGGCATGTTCGGACTCTCCTTAATCGTTATTCATTTAGTTGTCGCTCTCATATCTCCCCTCGTTGTTCCTCATGATCCCTTGGAAATGAACTCCAAGATTTCTAACCAGGCTCCCTCATCTGAACATCTGCTGGGGACAGACAAGTTAGGTCGGGATGTGTTTTCCCGTTCATTGGTCGGTGGGCGCGTAACGATTGTTGTCACCATCCTGGCTACGGTTATTGCTGTTTTCTGGGGAGGACTGGGCGGTATTCTGTTCGGTTTTCTCGGTGGCCGTGCCGACGAAATATTTATGCGTCTTGTGGATGCATTTCTCTCAATTCCCTGGCTTCTCATATTACTGCTTATTGTAAGCATCCTAGGGACTGAGATGTGGGTCCAAATATTAACCTTTGGTTTTACCTATGGAGTCTCAACCATCCGCATCGCGCGCGCCGCGACACTGGACCATGTTACCAACGATTATATATTGGCCGCCCGGGCGAGAGGCGAGCACAGACGAACCATTGTTCTTCGGGAACTGCTGCCCAATGTATTGGATGTAATGCTGGTAGACGGTGCAATGAACTGGTCCTGGATGCTTCTGGGATTCACATCACTCTCTTTCCTGGGTTTTGGTGTCCCACCCCCCACACCGGATTGGGGCGCGATGATTGCCAAGAGCCGGGAGATCCTCGCCATTCAGCCTTGGGCTGTGTTTGGACCGGTAATCATGTTGAGCACTCTAATCATAGGAATTAACCTCTTTGCGGATGCATTTGCAAAGGCTCTCGGCTTGGACCGCAGCCAGGGAGCACCTGTATGAGCAATGCTTTTGTCAATGTTGAAAATCTGTCGATTGGCTACCATAATAAAAGGGGGACGCTGATACATGTATTAAAAAATGTGTCCTTACAAATCGAACCAGGCGAAACACTTGGGCTGGTGGGAGAGTCCGGCTGTGGTAAAAGTACGCTTGGCCAGGCGATGATGGGGTATCTGCGCTCAGGTAGTCGAGTTTTAGATGGGAGCATCCATTTTTCAGGCCAGGATATGTTTGCCTTGTCTATTCATCAGCTGGAGTCAATTCGGGGCAAGAAAATCGCACTCATCCCTCAAAATGCAGGTAAGTCTTTAACCCCCACCATACGGGTTGGCAAACAAATCATCGAAGTGATTCAGTTAAGTGCCGATATTACGAAAGATTTAGCCAAAAGGCAAATGCTCGATCTCTTGTCTAAAGTCCGTTTACCCGATCCAGAAGTGATGGCTGAACGTTATCCGCATGAATTGTCAGGTGGACAGCAGCAGCGTGTAGTGATCGCGATGGCCCTGGCAGGAAAACCGGAAATGCTTATTCTGGATGAGCCGACGACTGGTCTGGATGTGACCACGCAAGCACATATTCTCGAATTGCTGCGTGATATTGTTACCGAATTGGGCACTGCCATGCTGTATATCAGCCATGATCTGGGTGTCATCGCCCGCGTTAGTCACCGGGTAGCCCTGATGTACGCCGGTGAAATCGTGGAAGACGCTCCGGTAAGCGAAATTTTCAGGTCACCTGCCCATCCATACGCACGCGGTCTGCTTGAATCAATTCCTCGGCTGACGCTGGCCGGCATCCCTAATTCTATGTCCGGACAACCGCCGATCCCTGGCACCCTTCCAGGCTGTTCGTTTGCTCCGCGTTGTTCATTTGCGACTGAGATGTGCTCTTCTGAACCGCCAGAATTGGAAACTATTTCCCAAGCACCCCATTTGGTACGCTGCTATCGCTGGAAAGAGGTGCTTACAACAGATTTTTCTCAGGAATTGGTGCAGGTATACCAAGCTGTTGAACACAAAGTAGAGGAAGCCCCTGCCATTGAGCTCTCTGACGTGGAGATAACATACCATCGTCCTGGATTGATCGATTATTTACGCCGTACTCCCACACCAACAGCAACGGTGAGCGATTTCACTTTGACTGTAAAGCGCGGAGAAACATTGGCCCTGGTGGGCGAGAGTGGTAGTGGAAAATCAACCATTGTGAAAACCATTTCTGGTCTATTATCAGCGAGAAGCGGCTGTATTCGGTTTGCAGGGTGTGATCTAATGGTCAAAGTTGATGCTCGACCGATGGATTTATGCAGGCAGGTTCAATTGATATTCCAAAACCCTGATGAGTCACTCAACCCCCGTCACACGGTTGCAGAAATCCTCGATCAACCCCTCAAATTATATTTCCCAAAAATGACCAGCGATGAACGCAGGGAGCGCCAGATCGAATTACTTGAACGAGTGCGCCTGGATGGTCGTTATCGACTTCGATACCCAGGTCAGATGTCTGGTGGCGAGAAACAGCGGGTGGCCATTGCGAGAGCCTTTGCGGCCGAACCCGAAGTAGTGCTATGCGATGAAGTGACTTCTGCCCTTGATGTTTCGGTTCAGGCAGCCGTGTTAGACTTGTTGGCAGATCTGCAGAAAGAGCGCAATACAACCTATATCTACATTGCACATGACCTGGCTGTCGTGCGAGCTATTGCTGACCGGGTGGTTGTACTATACCAGGGACGCATATGTGAGGTAGGTACAGTTGACGAAATCTATTCCCCGCCATACCATCCATACACTGAAACCTTAATGGGAGCAGTGCTCGTACCTGATCCGGATGCTAAACCCAAGCTACTCGCCAGCGACACGCCAGAGCTGTCCCCACCGGCCCAGGGTTGTTCTTTCCAACGGCGTTGCCCAAGGTGCATCCCTAACCTGTGTGTCACGGTAACGCCTCCGTGGCAATATGTACATGGCGTTGATGGATACAAAATCCGCTGTCACATTCCGCTGGACGAATTAGCCGCTACACAAACCAGCATGATCGTATCTGACTGACCAATATGAGCGGACAAAGTCAAGCCACCCGCAAGCCTGTCAATTCCGACACCGCCGGTTTTTCCGCCGAGCGCCTGTTGCGCATCAACCACCTGATGAACCGTTACGTAGATAGCGGCAAACTGGCCGGCGGGGTGGCCTGCGTGGCGCGACGCGGCCAGGTGGCGTATTGCGAAGCTTTTGGCTACCAAAATCTGGAAACCAATATCCCTATGAGGCGGGATTCTATTTTCCGCATCTACTCGATGACCAAGCCCATCACCTCCCTGGCGTTGATGATGCTGTACGAGGAATCGCTATTTAATCTCACCGATGCCGTCGGCCAGTACATCCCGGCTCTCAAGAGCGTGAGAGTCTGGGGTAAAGATGGTTCGTTAGAATTTCCGCTGCACCCGATCACTATCCAGGACTTGCTGTGTCACACTGCCGGGCTGAGTTACGGCGGCTACGCGCAAACTCTTTCCCCCGTGGACAAATTATACGACGAGGCGGACCTTTTCAACCCCAAAATCACCAATGCTGAGGTGACTGAACGCATTGCCAGCCTGCCGCTGATGTACCATCCGGGAACAAAGTGGCATTACAGCATGGCTACAGACGTTATCGGCTACCTGGTTGAAGTGTTATCCGGCAGAACGCTGGCAGATTTTATGCAGGAGAAAATCTTCGCGCCGCTGGGGATGGTAGATACCGCCTTTGAGATTGACCCCGAGAAACTGAGGCGGTTTTGTACCCTCTACGGAAAAACACCCGAAAGCAATTCCGCTGTTCTCGATCTGCCAGATTCCAGCCAATACCTGCCGCCGGTAGCCCTGCATTCCGGCGGATCAGGGCTGGTATCCACCACTGACGATTACCTTCAATTTGCCCAATGCATCCTTAATGAAGGCGAGCTGGACGGTGTGAGACTGCTTGGCCCAAAAACCATCGCCTTGATGACCTGCAACCATTTGCCACTCCCCTTGCTTCCTATTTCTTTCGAGGGCTATGAACCGATGCTCGGCATGGGCTTTGGATTGGGATTTGCCGTGATGCTGGACGTAGCTCAAGCCGGCATGATGGGTTCCGTTGGAGATCATGGCTGGGGCGGGTACGCAGAGACGTATTTTTGGATCGATCCGCAAGAGGAACTGATCGCTATTTTAATGACACAGTTCCTGCCCTCACAGACCTACCCCATCCGCAAAGAGTTTAGAACCGCTGTTTACCAGGCTCTTATTCAATAAGGAAATCGTAATGGAACAACAGCCAAGACCTCAAAACACTAGCAAGAAACCAAGATTGTACAGTTACCGGATCCGCAAGTCCCCGTACTACGAGGCGACGCAGCGTTACGGGTGCAAATCCTACACGCCATACAACAACATGTATCTGCCGCTGGTCTATGAAAACCTGCTGAGCGACTACTGGTATTTAAAGAAGGGTGTGACATTGTGGGATGTCGGGTGCCAGCGGCAGGTTGAGATCACTGGCCCGGACGCTTTCACCTTTTTGCGGCATTTAACTCCCCGCAACCTGACAAATTTTCAGATTGGTCAATGTTATTACCTGCCTCTTACGACGGCTGAGGGAGGGATTCTCAATGACCCGGTCGCCTTACGCCTGGGAGAAAATCATTTCTGGCTATCGGTAGCAGACCGGGAGATTCGCATCTGGGTTAAGGGGTTTGCCGCTGGTATGAAGATGCAGGTGATCATTCAAGAGCCGGATGTCTCACCACTGGCAGTGCAGGGCCCGAAGTCTTTTGATGTCGTGGCGGATTTGTTCGGCGATTGGGTGCGGACAATGAAATATTTCTGGTTTAAGGAAACGGATTTGAACGGCATCCCCTTGGTGCTGTCCCGCACAGGCTGGAGCAAGCAAGGCGGGTACGAGTTGTTCCTGTGCGATGGAAAGTACGGTGACCAGTTGTGGGAAACCGTCATGGAAGCCGGGAAGAAATACGACATCAAGCCCGGCACCCCGTGCTGGATCGAGCGCATTGAGAGCGGGTTGTTGAATTACTGGGAAGACGTGAGCGAATCGACCAACCCCTTTGAACTGGGTTTGGGGAAATTTGTTGACCTCGACCAGGAGGTTAACTTCATTGGGAAAGAGGCGCTGAAAAAGATAAAAGCTGAGGGTATCAGGCGCAAGCTGGTGGGCTTGATCCTGCATACCGAACCGCTGAGCCAATCGGCGGAGTTCTGGTCGATCGAATCCGATGGGCAAACCGTCGGGACCATCACCAGCGCCGTCTATTCCCCCGACCTGGATAAAAACATCGCTTATGGCCTGGTAAGCATTGAATGCTCGCATGTGGGCACATCGCTTGAGGTCAACTTGGGCGAGAAAAAAGTAAACGCGACCGTCACCAACCTGCCTTTCATTGACAACCGCAAAAAGTATCTGGCAGGACTGCTTAGCCAATAAATTTAATAGTAAATATCGGTAGAAGGAGAAAAGGATGGAAAAACAACCCTGGCGCATTCAAGGCGATTTCTTGATGAGTTGCAACTGTGATGTCTGGTGTCCCTGCGTGCTTTCCCTGGGCAAAGCCAATCCCACCTACACCCGCTGCCTGTCCTGGTGGGGGATTCACTGCGAAAAAGGCTATTACGGCGATGTCTCCCTGGACGGCCTGACCACGGCCTTGATATTAGAAACCCCCGGGCCCCTGGCGGAAGGCGGCTGGACGCTGGGCATCTACTTGGATGAGCAGGGCAGGCTGGAAGCCCATGAGGCTTTGGTGAAGATTTTCCGAGGGCAGGCAGGTGGGCCGATTGGTTGGTTCTCGCTGATGATCGCCGAATACCTAGGGAGTAAGGTGGTGCCCATCACCTTTGAAACCCGTCCCGAGGGTTGGTACCTGGGCATTCCCAAGGTCATCGATGGCGCCGTGTCCCCGGTTATGGGCGTGGACGGCGTAACGCCTGTCATGGCGAAAAACACGAACTACTGGGCCGGCGCGGATGTCACCGTGGCGCGCGGGACGAAGAGCCGCATCCGCGATTGGGGGCGCAACTGGGATTTCTCAGGCCAAAGCGCCGAGTATGCCAAGGTGGATTGGATTGGGCCGCAATAAGTAGGAGTCTACAGCATGGTTGATTTATTTCCCATTGGAACGCTGCCCCCAGTTGGCGAGGTCCCTAAGAAGATGTTCGCGCAGGTCATCCGCCAGAGCCGTTTCGGCGATCCGCGCACCGCCTTTCAGATCGAAGCGATTGATGTGCCTCCCATCAAGCCGTATGAAGTCCTGATCGCGAGCATGGCGGCGGGGATCAACTTCAACAACGTTTGGGCGGCGCGTGGCATCCCCATCGATGTCATCAGCATCCGCCAGAAGATGGGTGAGCCGTATGACTTCCACATCGGTGGCAGCGATGTCTCCGGTATCGTGTACAAGGTCGGGGCGGAAGTGACCAACGTCAAGGTGGGCGATGAGGTAATCGTCCATCACGGTTACTGGGACCCGAACGACCCTTGGGTCAAGGCGGGCAAAGACCCTATGATCGCCCCCTCGGCTCAAATTTGGGGATACAACACGAATTTCGGGTCTTTCGGTCAATTCTGCGTTGCCCAGGCGCACGCGGTGTTGCCAAAAGGGGAGCACCTGACCTGGGAAGAAGCGGCTGCGCCAACCCTGTGCGGCACCACCGCCTATCGCATGTTATTCGGCTGGAAGGGCAACGAGCTCAAAGCCGGCGACGTGGTGCTGGTTTGGGGCGGCTCAGGCGGGCTGGGCGGGCAGGCGATCCAACTGGCCGTCACTCATGGGGCGCGGGCCGTCGCCGTCGTCTCGGACGACGAGCGCGGCGAATACTGCATGAAGTTAGGCGCCATGGGTTTTATCAACAGCACCAAGTTCAGCCACTGGGGCATCCCACCACACTGGACGGATGAAGCTGGCCAAAAGGAATGGACTGCTGGATGCCGCGCTTTTGGCAAAGCCATTTGGGACGTCTTGGGCGAAAGGCGCAACCCCGACATCGTTTTCGAGCATCCAGGCGAAGCGACCATCCCTACCAGCATTTTTGTCTGCGAAGCGGGTGGCATGGTGGTCATCTGTGCCGGGACAACCGGGTATTCTGCCATGGTAGACCTGCGTTATCACTGGGTGCGCCAGAAGCGGCTCCAGGGTTCGCATGGCACCAACGATGAACAGGCCATAGCCTACAACAATCTGGTGCGTGCCGGCAAGATCGATCCTTGCTTGGGACAAGTATATTTATTCGAGGATATTGGCCTTGCGCATTATGAGATGGAATCCGGCATCGACACATTTTGCAACCGTGTGGCTCTGGTTGGCGCGCCGCAAACCGGCCAGGGGCGCAAGTAAACGAATGGAGCGCCTGTGACCAATAACCCTAACGTGGATGCGGTCCTCAAACGAGACCGGATGATCGTGCTGGCAGGGCTGGCAGCCATTGTTCTTTTCGCGGCAATTTACACGGTCAACATGGCGCTAACGTATGGCGGGGTGCCGGCCACCATGCTGCGCCACCATGACGCTGCCGGTCACGGCGGCGACAGCTTTCTGAACCTTTTCGTCATGTGGGCGGTGATGCAAGTGGCTATGATGAGCCCCACTGCTGTCCCCATGCTTTTGATGCACACGAAGGTAGCGCGTTATCACCACCCAGGGCGGTCACCCCTCATTCCTACCACGCTCTTCTTCCTGGGATACGTCCTCGTGTGGGCGGCCTTCAGCGCCTTTTTTGCGTTTGCGCAAATGTTAATGCAGTCCACAGCCCTGCTGTCGCCCCGCCTGGCAAGCGCCAGCCCGTGGCTGGCAGGTGGAATACTGATTGCAGCGGGGTTGTTCCAGTTTTCCAGGCTAAAGGAAGCCTGCCTGAGTCACTGCCGTTCTCCGGTCACGTACTTCATGTTCGAATGGCGCCAGGGCCATCGTGGCGCGTTGCGCATGGGATTGAAACACGGCGTTCACTGCGTCGGCTGCTGCTGGATTCTCATGGCGTTGCTCTTCGTGGCCGGCGTGATGAACTTGCTGTGGATGGCCCTCATCACAGCCTTCGTGTTGATCGAGAAGGCGATGCCCCGAGGGGAGCTGATCGGGCGCCTTGGCGGGGTTGGTATGCTCGTCTGGGGCGTTAGCTTAATCGTCATAGCATGGGTGTGAAAGTCGGGATGGCGTATTATCAAATACTCACTGATCTAGAAGGAGGTCCAAAATGATCGATTTCACTTTTACCGAGGAACAAGAACTGTTCCGCAAAGCAGCGCGGGAGTTTTCTGAAAACTGTATTGCGCCCCACGTGCCTGCTATGGAGGAAACAGGCCGCAATTGGGAGCCTGTCATCAAAGCCGCGTGTGAAGCTGAAATGATGGCGATCACCATCCCCGAGGAATACGGCGGTCTTGGCCTGGGTTATGTTGAGAGGCTGATTGCTCTGGAGGAAATCGCGCGCGTTTCAGTGGCCACAGCGATGATGATGCAGGTGGGGGGGTTGGGCATCGAACCCTTTATTAAGTTTGGCACAAAAGAACAAAAACAGAAATACCTGCCGGGACTGGCCACCGGCGAGCGTTTTGCCACCGTGGCGGTCACTGAGCCAAGCGGAGGCTCGGATCCAAAAAGCTGCCACACTTCCTACACTAAGAGAAACGGCTCCTATATCCTTAACGGCCGGAAATGCTTCATCACAAACTCACATATCGCCGACACCCAGGTTGTGATGGCTGTGGATAACGATAATTGTGACGCATTTTCAGTGTTCATCCTGGAAAAAGGCATGGAAGGCTTCAAGGCAGCCCATGAGGAGCACAAGGTGGGCATGCGCGGCTGCAACACGGGTGAGATTGAGCTGAAGAACTGCGAGGTACCGGCTGAAAACTTGATCGGGGTAGAAGGCAAAGGCATGCGCGTTGCCATGGCTGTGATCAGCGATGTCGGCCGGGGAGGCATGGTTGGATGCGCTTTGGGGCTTCAACAGGCCTGCCTGGAGGCTTCGGTAAAATTTGCCAACGAGCGCATATTATACGGGAAACCTATAAGCGAGTTGGAGGCGATCCAGTTCAAGTTGGCGGATATGAAGATCGACATCGAAGCCGGCCGGTTGTTGGGATACAGGGCGGCTGCCCTTCAGGACGCTGGAGGGCGCGCCGGGAACGAATTCGCAGTTGCGAAATACTACACCACAGAGGCAGCCCAAAGAGCTGCCAAGATGGCCGTCGATATCCACGGCGGTTATGGCTGCATGGAGGAATTTGCTGTAAGCCGTTATCTTCGTGATGCTTACGTGCTCGGGCCGTCTGCTGGCACGTCAGACATCATGAAGGTTATTATCTCTCGCTGGGTGCTATCGTGAGCCGTTGGGATTGGTGCCGTTGCTTGACAAGAGGCACTAGATGCTGAACATCGTGGTCTGCGTCAAAGCGGTGCCGAAGCCGAGCCTGGCGGATAAATTGAAGATCGATCCGGTTACGAAGTCTCTGCCTCGGCTGGACATCCCCCTGGTGATCAACCCAATCGACAGCCACGCCCTGGAGGCGGCGCTTCAACTTAAGAAGAAGTATGGAGCCCATGTCACAGTATTGAGCATGGGCCCGCCGCCGGCGGGGAACATCCTGCGCGAATGCCTGGCACTGGGCGCTGATAAAGGCATCCTACTGACGGATCGAGCTTTCTCAGGCGCGGATGCGTTTGCGACCGCCTTCACGCTTGCAAAAGCCATCGAAAAGAACGGTCCAGCGGATGTGATCTTCTGTGGCATGGCAAGCAGCGACGGCGCGACAGAGTGGGTCGGCCCTGAGATTGCTGTCCTCCTGAACATGCCCGTCGTGAGCATGGTGAGGGAGATCCTTGAAGATCATGGCGACGAATGGATTGTAAAAGCGGACGTTGAGCACGGTTACAGGATAGTTAAGCTCAAATTGCCTGCCGTCATCACCGTGACCAGGAATTTGAACAAACCCAGGCCGCTGAGTTTCTCTGGCATCTTGAAGGCTCGTAACAAGGAAATCACAGTATGGGATCGCCAGGCGATGGGTCTGCCCCCTGAAGGTGTTGGCTTGAAAGGCTCTCCCACCTACGTAGCCGCTATGTACCCTCTGGAAAGCCACCGGCAGGTTGAGATCCTTGAAGGGTCCTTACAGGAAAAGGTTGACCGCTTCGTTCAAATCCTGTCCGATGCGGGAGTGATCTGATGGAGGGGAAACGGGCCTCTGTTTTTGTAATTGCCGAGCAGAGCGGAGAAGGGATCCAGTCCGTATCCTGGCAACTGGTTGGTAAGGGTCGCCAGCTGGCCGACAGCCTCGATACTAATGTCGGGGTGATTCTTTTAGGGCATCATCTTCAAGAAATCGCCCGCAAGCTGATTGAAGCGGGAGCCGACGAAGTTCTCCTGGGCGATTCAACGAATCTTGTCCCCTACCAGGCCGAGCTGTACACTCACCTCATTGTAGGGCTCATGGCTGAGTATCAGCCAACCATTTTGTTGTTGGGGTCTACGTTCATAGGTAGAGAATTAGCGCCTCTCATCGCCGCCAGGCTAAAGACAGGGCTGACCGCCCACTGTATCGAGCTGAGCGTCAATCCTGATGGAATCCTTGAACAATGCATCCCCGCCTATGGAGGGATGATAACCATCGTCTGTCCCGAAAGGCGCCCTCAGATGGCGACGGTGGCCAACGGCGTGTTTTCAAATCCAGCTTTCGATCCAACCCGGGCTGGGGAGATCATTCCGGTGCAGATACCCGACAATTTCCCGCTACGCGCCAGGACCCTGGAAATTGTAAAAGAAGCATCGGAGGCGATTTCCCTGGAATCGGCGTCGGTCATCGTAGCGGGAGGGGCAGGCGCTGGGGATTTTGAGGGTTGGGGTCAGATTGCTGAGCTGGCGTGCGTTCTCAAGGCCGGTTTTGGCTCCACGCGCCCTGCGGTGGATGCCGGTTGGACTGAATTAGAAACCATGATCGGACAGAGCGGAAAAATGGTGAGCCCCAAGCTATATATTGGCGTGGGCATATCCGGAGAATTACAGCATATGGTGGGCATTGTTGGGGCGAAAATCATGATGGCCATAAACAATGACGCCAAAGCGCCGATATTTAAGCAAGTGGATTATGGCGTGGTGGAAGATTGCCGGGTCTTCATGCCGGCTTTGGTTAAAGCCCTGGCGGAAAGAGTACCTCAGGCGCGGAGGGCAACGCATGCAGTTTGACCGTCTCATCAACCCGCGTTCGATTGCCGTTTTCGGCGGCGCACAGGCACAAGAGGTGATCCGCCAGAGCGACCGCATGGGATACGAGGGGGACATCTGGCCCGTCCATCCCACGAAATCCGAGATTATGGGGCGCAGGGTTTACCGTTCGGTGGCCGACCTGCCCGGCAGCCCCGACGCAGCTTACGTGGGCGTGAATCGCAACCTCACCATCGACATTGTCCGTGATCTCGCCGCACGGCAGGCGGGCGGCGCCATCTGCTTTGCCACCGGTTTTACCGAGGCGGGCGAAGAGGGTTCTGAGCTTCAAAGGCGGTTGCTGGAAGCCTCAGGCGACATGCCCCTCGTTGGGCCAAATTGCTACGGGCTGCTCAACTATATCAGCGGGGCGATGCTGTGGCCCGATCAGCAGGGCGGAAAACGGGTCGAAGAGGGCGTCGCCATTATCACCATGTCTTCGAACGTGGGCTTTAATCTCTCCATGCAGCGGCGCGGGCTGCCCATTGCTTACCTGATTTCGCTGGGGAACCGCTTGAAATTCGACCTGCACGATGCCATCCATGCTCTCGCCCGGCAGGAACGCGTCACCGCACTGGGCCTCTATCTTGAAACGATGCCTGATCCGACAGCCTTCCAGCAGGCAGTCAACGCAGCGCGGGAACTGGGCAAGCCTATCGTGGCCATCAAGACCGGGCGCTCGGACGTGGCCCAAAAGATGGTCGTGTCGCATACTGCCTCGCTGGCCGGCTCCGATGCCCTGGTCAGCGCTCTGTTCGAGCGGCTTGGCGTGGCGCGCCTCAATTCGCTGGAAGCCCTCATCGAAGCGTTGAAGGTGCTGCATGTTCTCGGGCCTTTGAAAGGCGGCAGGATCGCCGCAATGAGCACATCGGGCGGCGATCTCACCCTTCTGGCTGACGCCATGCCTGCGGGCCTATGCATGCCGCCGCTATCCGATGGCGTGGCGAATCGCCTGCGCGCCTTGGTGTATGAGCGCGTCGTGGCTGCCAACCCCCTGGATTACCAGATGTTCACCTGGGACGACGAGGAACGCAACGCCGAAAACTTTACTGCGTTTTTATCGGATGACTTCGATGTGGCCCTGTGCCTGCTCGACTACCCCCGGGCAGACAAGTGTGACCAGTACACCTGGGGAGGGGCGGAGCGGGGGTTCATCCGCGCCGTGAAGCAGACCGGTATCAAGGGGGCGGTGCTGGCGACTTTTTCCGATACGATTTCAGAACCCGTGGCAGCGCGTTTGATGAAAGACGGGGTTGTCATGCTGGCGGGGATTGACGCCGGGCTGGCGGCCATCAAAGCCGCGGTGGATATCGGCGCAGCCTGGAAGCAGCCTCCCGGACCGCCGTTGCTGAAGGATTTCGGCCAAAAGCCGGAAGAGCCTGCCCGGGTGTTGGACGAGGCCGAGTCCAAAGCCGTGCTCGCCCGGTTTGGCGTGCCAGTTCCCCCGGCGCAGAGCGTTCACAGCGCCGAGGAAGCGGCTGTGGCCGCGGCGGCGTTGGGCTACCCGGTCGTCGCCAAGGCGTTGGGCGTCGCACATAAAACGGATGTTGGCGGTGTCAGGCTCAACCTTCGCAATGCAGGCGAAGTGGCGGCGGCAGTGAAAGAGATGTCGCCCCTCACGAATTCTTTTCTGATTGAAAAAATGGTGTGCGGCGCCGTAGCCGAGCTCATCGTCGGCGTGGCGCGCGACGAGCAATTCGGCCCTTACCTGCTGGTGGGGAGCGGTGGAATCCTGGTCGAACTAATGAAAGATAGCTTGCCACTCTTGCCGCCCACCGCCCGGGAGGAGATCTTGCGCGCCTTGTCCCGCTTGAAGTGCGCCCCGCTCTTGAACGGGTTCAGAGGAGCGCCGCCTGCCGACCTGGACGCCGCCGCGGACGTCATCCTGGCGGTCGCGCGCATGGTGGAGAGCGCCCCCTCTTCCATCCTGGAGCTGGATATCAACCCGCTAATGCTGTTGCCCGCCGGTCAGGGCGCAGTCGCCGCGGATGCGTTGGTCAAACTCAGCACGGCGAAGGAATATCCGTATGAGTGACTTCCTCAAGGTCAGCAGGGACGGGCCAATTCTCGAGATCGTCCTGGACCGTCCGAAGGCCAATGCGATTGATTCCCATCTTTCCGTGGAAATGGGCCGGGTCTTTGCCGGTTTTCGGGATGATCCCGACCTGAGGGTCGCCATCCTGACAGGTGCAGGAGATAAGTTCTTCTCCGGCGGCTGGGATTTGAAGGCCGCGGCTGTGGATGAGGAGTATTTCGGGTATTTCGGGGAAGGGGGTTTTGGCGGTTTCGCCGAGCTGAAGGATCTGCTTAAGCCGGTCATTTGTGCTGTCAACGGTCTGGCCGTCGGCGCGGGGTTTGAAATGCTCCTGCGTGCCGACTTTGTTATCGCCGCCGAACATGCCCGTTTCATGCTGCCAGAAGTGCGCATCGGGGTCGCCCCGGATATCGCCGCCATCCTGCTGCCCAAGCTGCTGCCGCGCCAGAAGGCGCTCGAAATCCTCATGACGGGGCGGCAGTTCAGCGCCCGCGAACTGGCCTGCCTTGGCCTGGTCAACGAAGTCGTGCCTGCGAAGCAACTGATGGAACGTTCGCGCGCCTTCGCGCAGGAACTGTTGCATGCAGCCCCGCTCTCGCTGGCGGCTGTCAAGGAAACGCTGAATATGACCCAGGGTCTCACCTTCGAAGAAGGCTGCGCAGCACTGCGATCCCAAACCTGGCCGGCGTTCATGAAGATGCTCGCCAGCCAGGATTCGAAAGAAGGCGCAAAGGCATTTGTCGAAAAGAGAAAGCCAAACTGGAAAGGCTAATCATTCGGAGGCCACCATGACGCTGAAAACACGCCAGGATTACCTTAATTCTCTGCGCAAGATGCGGCCAAATATCTACAAATTTGGAGAATTGATCGAAGACGTCACCACCCATCCAGCGACGAAGCGCACCGTCGAAAGCCATTGCCGTAGTTTTGACGCATCCCATGACCCCGAGCTCTCTGAGATGTATACGACGACCTCTGTGTTCACCGGGAATAAAGTGCATCGCTGGAATTCAATGATGCAAAGCGCGGAAGATCTGGTCGGGAACATGAAACTGAAACGCCAAAACTACCGGCGCACGGGAACCTGCTCTGGAGCCGTATGCGTTGGGTGGAACGCACAAAATGTCTTGTGGGCGGTCACTCAGGAAATCGATGCAAAGTGTGGAACTGAATATCAAAAGCGCCTGAAAAACTGGATATTATTTGCAGAAGATAATGGCATCACGGTAGCGGGTGCTCTGACCGACGCCAAAGGTGACCGTAGCCTGAAACCCTCCCAGCAGTCCAACCCTGACGTGTGCCTGCGCATCAAGGAAATTCGGGAGGATGGGATTGTAATCCGTGGGGCGAAATTCATGATTTGCGGCACGGCCGCATCCCAGGAGATTTTCCTCCTGCCGGGAGGCATTTATCCGGAGGAAGATAAGGCTTACGCCCTGGCCTGCGTAGTGCCGCGTGATATCGAAGGCCTGACCATCGTGGAGGCCACGCGCCCCAGCGACCTGCGCGACCTGGAAGATACAGATGCCAGCGAAGTGCCTAACACGGGCATTACCCAGGGCTTATTGTTGTTTGAAGATGTCTTTGTCCCCCATGAGCGCGTGTTCTTGTGTGGGGAATACGAGTTTACCCGGCAGTTCATTCAATATTTCACCGCCAATTACCGGGCTTGCATTGGCGCCTGCGTCGCTGGACAGGGCGATGTAATGGTTGGCGCGGCCACGCTGATGGCGCGCGCTAACGGGTTGTCCGCAAAAACTTTCATGGATAAGCTGGTCAACATGTCTATGAACAACCAGATCACCTTTGGATTGGGTGTGGGTGCCTGTACCCTGGGGAAGAAGCACCCTTCGGGCTCGTTTTTCGCAGATCCCCTCACGGCGCACACAAACAAAGTCATGGTGGCGACCCTGCCGTATGAAACGAAACGGTTGACCCAGGAAATCGGCGGTGGGATGGTAGAGACTGGCTGTATGCCATCCGCCAAGGACCTGGCGCACGCTGAATACGGCGAACTGCTGCGCCAATATTACCGCGCCGGACCTGTATCAGCCGAAGCCAGGCTCAAGGCGGCGCGGCTGTCGGAATGGCTGACCATCGGCGGCGGTGTTCCGGGCTGCATGCACGGCGGCGGATCGCCGGATGGCGCCAGGCTGACCGTCCGGTTCACTACACCGTTCGAAGAGTATGCCAATTACGCCAGCCAGATCATGGGAATCGAGGAAGAATTTCCCGAACCGCAGAAGAAATAACTCGGTCAGGAGATATACGATGCGTCTTGATAAAAAAGTAGCCTTGATAACAGGTGGCGCGGCGGGGATTGGGAAAGCCACCGTCAAGCGCTTTGCCGAGGAAGGCGCCAAAGTAGCTTTTTGCGACGTGAACGAGGAACAAGGACTTACACTGTTGCAGGAAATTGGCCCCGAACACGATTTCCAGCCGGTCAACGTGGTCGACCGAAAAATGGTGCAGGGCTGGGTGGATGGCGTGTTCAGGCGCTACGCGCGGATTGATATCCTGATCAACAACGCCGGGATTGTGCGGGATGGCGTGCTGGTTAAGGTGAAAAATGGGGAGCTGGTCAAGCAGATGCCCGAGGAGGCGTTTGATCTGGTGCTGGCGGTGAACCTGAAAGGCGTTTTCAACTGTACTCAGGCTGTGGCGCCTGTCATGATCAGGCAGGGCGGTGGGGTCATTTTGAACGCCTCATCCGTGGTTGGCCTGGATGGCAACTATGGACAAACCAATTACATCGCGGCGAAGGCAGGTGTGATCGGAATGACCAAGGTGTGGGCGCGCGAGCTGGGCGGGAATAACATCCGGGTCAATGCGGTGGCTCCCGGCATGGTTCTGACGGACATGCTGCTCTCCATGCCCGCCGAAGCGTTGGCGGCTCTGCGGCAGAAGCCGCCCCTCAAACGCATCGGCACGCCCGAAGATGTTGCCAACCTGTACCTGTTCTTGGCTTCAGATGAAGCTAGTTATATATCCGGTGAAGTGATCCGAATCGATGGCGGTATGGTGATAGGAACCTAGAGGAGAATCTGCTTATGAAAGAGGTTGTCATCGTAGATGCAGTTCGAACACCCGTCGGTAATCATGGAGGCATGTTACGTGATTTTGATGCCGCAACCCTGGCACAATTTGTGATGGAGGGTGTGCTTCAGCGAACAAAGATCAATCCAACCTTCATCACCGAGGTCATTTTTGGTTGCGTTTTCCAGTCCAGCGACGCGCCTAACGTCGCCCGCGTAGCTGCTTTGAAGGCAGGTATCCCCAAGGAAGTGCCCGCCTATACTGTAGCGCGCAACTGTGACTCTGGCATGGACGCCATTGTAAACGCCTGGCGCGGCATCCAGGTGGGGGATGGAGAGGTATATCTCGTGGGTGGGGTTGAATCGATGAGTAATATCCCCTACCTGGTGCGAGGGGCGCGTTGGGGGCTGAAGCTGCGTCATTCCCAGCTTACAGATGCGCTGTGGGAGGGATTGACCGATCCCAATTGTGGACAAATTATGGGCCGCACCGCCGAAAACCTGGTGGAGGAATATAACCTGACTCGCCAGCAGCAAGACGAATTTGCCGTGCAGAGCCATCAGAAAGCCCTTGAAGCGCAGGTGAGTGGGAAATTCGCGGATGAAATCGTGCCTGTGGAGGTGAAGAAAAAGAAAGAGACGATTTTGCTCACTAAAGATGAGACGATAAATCCTGATCTCACCCTAGAAAAAGCCGCCCTTGCACCTGCGGTTTTCAAAGACGATGGGACGGTCACACCCGTCAATGCTTGCAGCATCTCGGACGGCGCTAGCGGTATGCTGGTCATGTCGGCTGATAAGGCGCGAGAACTTGGCCAAACGCCGCTTGCCCGAATCGTTTCGTATGGCTACGCCGGCGTGGAGCCGCACCGCATGGGGATCGCTCCGGCAGATGCGGTCCCGGTCGCCTTGAGCAAGGCCGGGTTGGGGCTCGACCAGATTGACCTGATTGAAATCAATGAGGCATTTGCCGGGCAAGTACTTTCAGTCGGCGAAAAACTTGGCTGGGATTGGGGCAAGGTCAATGTCAACGGGGGTGCAATCGCACTTGGGCACCCGGTTGGCTCATCTGGCTGCCGAATCGTGGTAACGCTCGTACATGAAATGAAACGCCGAAACAAGAATGGCGCCTCGGCAAAATATGGGCTGGCAACGCTTTGCGCTGAAGGCGGGCAGGGAAGTGCTCTGATTGTGGAGGCATAAGACAGGAAATTAAGATCGTTTCCCACGACGCTACCCACCGGAGTACGGGCCAGGCAAACAAACTACCCAGCGCCCCTGACCCCTTGATGGGGGATTAAACACAAAAACCCGCCCACAAGGCAGGTCTTTTGCTGATAGCTGACGGCCTAAAGCCGAGAGCTTCTTAGTGAGCGCGGAGAGGCTCGAACTCTCAACCAATGGCTTAAAAGGCCACTGCTCTACCATTGAGCTACGCGCCCGGGTGAAGGCCGGTTGGCCCGGCGCATTGCATTCTATCACGCCCCATGGCGGGCGTCAACGCTGCGCGCTTTTCACAGTTGGGGTGCTGCACCCAGCAATTCTTTCAAGCGCGGGTGGTCGGCATAGACGCCGCGGTATTTTTCCGGCAGCATGGCGGCGATCTGGCACATAATCTCTTCGGTGTTGCGCTGCAAGGCAGCCTCGCGCTCGTTGCGCTGGATGGGAGGAAAGACAAGGGCTGCGCCGAATTGGATGCGGATGGATGGTCGCCGCAGTCGCAGCAACTGCCAGACAGCGCCATCGGTGCCGCTGATCGCCGCCGGGATGATCGGCACACCGGCTTTATCGGCCAGGTAAGCTACCCCGGTCTTGGCGGGCATCAGCGCGCCGCTGCGGCTGCGCGTCCCCTCTGGGGCAATGCCCAGCACGCCGCCTCCCTGCAGAAAGTCGCACGCCTGGCGCAAAGCGTGCCGGTCAACCTCGCCCCGGTTGATCCAGATGCCATCCACGATGCGGATGATCCAGCGAAAAAACGGGTATTTTTTGTACTTCTCGGCTACCAGGGCGGTGACTTGATCTCGCTCGATCAGGTAGAACACCAGCGGCGGGTCCACCCGGCTGAGGTGGTTCACCGCCAGGATATACCCCCCACTTTTGGGCAATCCTTCCAGCCCGATGGCTGTCACTCGGGAGAGCAGCTTGAATGCCAGACGGATCAATGCGCGTAGGGTTGTGGGTTTCATCGATGGACCAGCCAATTGAGCAATTTAACACAATTTTATCCTGACTCACCCGATGTTGCCATAAATAGGTATAATCTTCCAGATGAGGAGAGACTACCTGTTCCTGATGGTGATGGTAGCCATCGTCTTGACTGGCTGCTCGGGTGGGACGCCAACCTCTGGCGCCTCCCCGACCCGCACTTTGCCGCTGGCGCACACCCCCAGCCTCACCCCTACCCTGTCCCAGCCCTCGCCCACCTCTGTTCCCCTGGCTGCGTCCGTCAATGGGCAGACAATCTCCTTGAGCGAGTATCAGGCAGAGCTGAGCCGCTATCAGGCGGAGGCTGGCACGGAACTGGCAACTGACGTTGAGCAGCGCGTGTTGAATGACCTGATCGACCAGCTTGTTCTGGCGCAGGCTGCCGCGCAGGCCGGTTTCGTCGTGGATGAGATCACCTTGCAGGAGCATTACGCTGAGTT
>Ga0233417_10000085_pt1 | contig 24361 bp, 27 predicted proteins | sample Sed_MG_FD_189023 | JGI IMG/M metagenome (GOLD analysis project Ga0233417, IMG submission 189023) | Sediment microbial communities from Lake Towuti, South Sulawesi, Indonesia - Sediment_Towuti_2014_0.5_MG | ecosystem: Environmental > Aquatic > Freshwater > Lake > Sediment | place: Indonesia... | reverse complement strand
TTGTAATTGGAGCATGTCCCAGTCTAGACAAAAATATCGAGTTTATCAAGAAGAATAAAAAATATATAAAAATAGCGGCCGATGGTGTTGTCGAAGTCTTGTTGAATAATAAAATCAAACCAGATATTGTGGTGTCTGATCTTGATGGAAATCCAAAATACCTAAGGATGGCAGAAAAAATGGGAGCAATAATGGTAATCCATGCTCATGGCGATAATATGGAAAATTTGCAAAGACATGTTCCTAAATTTGGAAAAGTAATAGGTACGACTCAAGTAATGCCTGCCGACAATGTATATAATTTTGGAGGATTTACTGATGGCGATAGAAGTGTCTTTTTGGCCGAAGAAATGAAGGCAAAGAGCATTACTTTGGTAGGTATGGATTTTGACAACTTACCAAGAAAATTCTCAAGTGATAAAGAATCAGGAATAAACACAGACCTTAAGCGAAGAAAGTTAAAGTTTGCAAAACGATTGCTTGAAATGTTAGCCAAACAATCCAGATCTAAATTGGCTAACAAATCTAGTACAACAATAAAAGGTATCAAATCTCTATGATGGGCTTGAAATCAATATGAAAAACTATTATATGTTTTTGATATATTGAACCCTGTCATGTCCAACTTTTCAGAAGATGATATTCGTCGCGCAGCAGAAGTGCGTGAATGGTTAGTTAAAGAAGTTACCAATAAAAAAGAGGAACTTGATAAACTCCGTAATACTCTACAAATAGTTGATTCTTTGCTTAAAAGAACTAGCTTCATAAGTGCATCCAATTTGGAATCTTCTGCTTACAGTTTGAAGAATAAGAGTACACAACAATACCAATCCCTTGATGAAGAAGAAACTACTCAACAAGAACCCAGAATAAATTCAGTTAAGAAATCTCAAAGTGATAAGTATAGAGTAAACAATAACCAAGGCGTAGAGATTAGACCCTTGAAGCGTGCAAGAGACAATCTACTAATTTCAAATGCAGAATATACTCCTTCCTCTGTAAAAATAGCTTTGACAGATGATATGAATTTGAATATTAATACCCCTCCATTCAAGACTTTTTTCTTGAATCGAATACTAGAAGGCATGAAAACTAAAGACAAAGAAAAAGTTCAAAAAGGTGAATTAGGTGAATCTGAAATTATTGACTATAAAGTAGATAATGATGAAGATGGGAAAATCAATAGCGTTATGATTTCAAATTATAGAGAAAGAGAACGGCTTAATGAGATTTTTAATACAGCAACATGGGTATTCACAAGAATGTTAGAAAAAGGAAATTAACGTAGTTATGGATAAAATTGTAGTACTAGATTTTGGTTCACAATACAGTCATCTCATCTGTAGACGAATTCGTGAATCCAATGTTTATTGTGAACTCTTGCCCTATAATTCACCAATAAGTCTAATAAAAAAGTTAGAGCCAAAAGGAATAGTACTTTCTGGCGGTCCTTCTAGCGTCTACTTGGAAGGTTCTCCAAAACCAGACAAGAAAATCTTTGACATGGGAATACCTGTCCTGGGAATATGTTATGGTCACCAGCTGATTGTTAAGGAATTTGATGGAAAAATAAAAAGATTTGATAATCGAGAGTATGGGCTGGCGGATTTGGAAATTGATGATAATTCAGACTTGTTTAAAGGAATAAACAAGAAAATAAGATGTTGGATGAGTCATGCTGATGCAGCTGAAACGATTCCGAATGATTTTAACATATTGGCACATACGAATAATTCTCATTCTGCTGCAATAGCAAATAGAAATAGAGGATTTTATGGTATCCAGTTCCATCCAGAGGTATCACACACTGAGGAGGGAAATAGAATCTTGAGAAATTTTTCCCACTATATTAGTAATGCAAAACCAGATTGGACGATGGAAGGTTTCGTTGACTTTTCCATAAAAGATATCAGAAGCAAAGTTCAAGATGACAGGGTACTGTGCGCGATTAGTGGTGGAATCGACTCAACCGCTCTAGCTGTTCTACTAAATAAGGCAATAAGCAAGAATCTAGCTTGTGTCTTTGTCAATAATGGATTATTGCGACTGAATGAAGAAAAGTTGGTACCTGAACTGATAAGCAAGCATCTTGGTATTACCACTATTACAATTGACGCTGAACAAAGATTCTTGTCAAAATTAAATGGAGTCACTGATCCTGAACAAAAGCGAAAGATCATTGGAGAGGAATTTGCTCAAGTATTTTTAGAAGTAACAAAAGATTACGGCCCATTTCAATGGCTTGCCCAAGGAACTCTATATCCAGATGTCATTGAAAGTGGATTTTCCAAGGGACCGGCGGCTGTGATTAAGACGCACCATAATGTTGGAGGTTTACCGGATTGGCTAAATTTGAAAGTCCTAGAGCCCTTTAGAAACTTGTACAAGGACGAAGTAAGGAAAATTGCAGTGTTGCTAGATATCCCAAATGAATTCATAAAAAGACATCCATTTCCTGGTCCAGGATTGGCAGTGAGAATTATCGGGGAAGTTACCAATGATAAAATTAGGATTGTGAGACATGCCAGCAGTATTGTTGAGAGCGAATTAATGGCTTCAGGCTGGTATGATAAGGTATGGCAAGCATACGCCGCCGTTGGAGATGATCTTGCGGTCGGTGTACTTGGAGACGAAAGAGTATATGGTCATATAGTAACTATTAGGATAGTTGAATCATTGGATGCCATGACAGCAGATTGGTCTAGAATTCCTTATGATTTGATCTCCAAGATTAGCAACAGGATAACTAATGAAGTTAATGGAGTTACTTGGGTTACTTATTCAGTATCAAGCAAGCCTCCGGCTACGATAGAACCACAATAGATTATCTAATGCTTTTTTGAGCAAATTCCACTGCCTCGTCGATTGTTGGTGGTTCAAAATCACTTCTGCCAACATATAATGATGCGTATGCATTTGAAAACAATAATCTTTCATTTGCATCTAGATGTGACAGATGTCCCAAAATATCGGCTGCGTCCCAACAATCTCCAGATCCTGTTAGCTTCTTAGGAAGCACATCGAATGATTTGACAAATTGGATATGTTCTCCATCAGCCCATGCTCCTCCGGTCCTTGTGTGAAGATCAATTTCCAGTCCAAATTCGGACGACAATAATTTTGCAGCTTGCTTAACATTGCCAATGTCTTCAAAATATAGAGACAGTTTAGAATCAAGGTTGCATGCTTTTATAAGGGATGTGCATTCATTTTCATTAATACTAAGTACGTCTAAAGTGTTATTCAGATTCTTCAGGGTGTCTCTAAATTCTTCTTTTCTTGTTTCTATATCAGCAGGATCCAAGAAATGGAAAGCATTGGGAGAGTTTGTAAATAGAAAATTAGCTAAATCGGTCCCTTTAAGATTGCTAGCCCAATTTGTGAGTATAACACCTTTCGCAGAATTTATTATTTCTAAATCGCTTTGAGCGTTAATCATTTCAGGACCAAAATTCTGATTGTCACCTACATCGCTAATCATTACATTAGCATTTGTCCCCTCGTTTTCATGAAACTCAAATGATGTAGTAGACCCTTGCCTGCCATTTTTTATTTGCAAATTGACGCTTTCCCCAAATTTTGAGAATACATTCCGAAGGATGGAAGCTCCGATACCGTCTGCAATAGTAAATAATGTGACAGACAATCCCATTGTTGCTAGACAATAAGCAACATTTACGGCATTGCCGCCCTTAACATCAAATGTGCTTACACCTCTGATGCTTCCACCTCCAATTGTAGTTTTATTGGTAATGGTCCTAAACAGCTCATCTTTGGATTTTATTTTTATGATTCTATCTAGAAAGAAATCAGGAAGTACAACAATATTAGCAGCAAAATCGAACTCATATAGTTTTTCAAACATTCCTTGTATGCCTTATGAGCGTATTTTTATTAAAACGTTCCAATTATCGGGGATGAAAAGATACTTTGAAAATTGATTGGTAAAAATTGGATATGAAGAGGATAATGAAATAATAATTACTCCATATCCATGCCGCCCATGCGGCCCATGCCGCCCATGCCGCCCATGCCGCCCATGCCGCCCATGCCGCCCATGCCGCCCATGCCGCCAGGTGGACCAGCAGGCATTTTGGATTTGCTTGAGGCAATTACATCGTCTATTCTCAAGAGCATGATAGCAGCTTCTGTTGCAGATTTTATTATTTGTTGTTTGACGGCTATTGGTTCTATTACACTCAGTTTATGCATATCAGAAACAGAAGTGTTCATTACGTCTATTCCCGTATATTTTGAACCTTTAGTTTGTTTGGCTCTAAGAGTTGTCATGGTATCAATTGGATCCATACCTGCATTTACTGCCAATGTTAGAGGAATAGTATCTAAAGCATCAGCATATTTTTGAACGGCTAGTTGTGCTCTTCCTTCCATGTTTCTAGACCATAGACGCAATTCATTGGCCACATAAGCTTCTGGTGCACCACCGCCTGCCACTGCAATAGGATTCTCTAAAACATCCTTAACTACCATTAATGAATCGTGAATTGATCTATCAGCTTCATCAACAACTCTTTGAGATCCTCCTCTGACCAAGATTGTAACGGCCTTTGGATTCTTACATCCTTCAATGAAAACCCATTTGTCTGTTTCAACTTTCCTTTCTTCTACAAGATCAGCTGAACCCAAATCCTTTGATGTGAAATCTTCTAAATTGTTAACCATTCTTGCACCGGTAGCCTTGGACAGCTTTGACATGTCACTTTCTTTGACGCGTCTTACAGCAAGAATTCCTTCTTTAGCCAAATAATGTTGTGCTAGATCGTCGATACCCTTTTGACACAAAAGAACGTTAGCACCAACTCCCTTTACCTTGTCAACCATTGCCTTTAACATTCTATTTTCTTCTTCAAGGAACATTTGCATTTGTTGTGGGTCATTGATTCTTATTTCAGCACTCATCTCTGTTTTTTCTATTTCCAAGGCAGAATTTATCAAAGCTATTTTTGCTTTTTCGATTTTCTTTGGCATACCTGCGTGCACTACTTCTTTATCAAGAACAATTCCTTTGACTAGTTTACTATCTCTAATTGAAGTGCCTGGTTTCTTTTCTACTTTAATATTATCCAAATCAACTCTCAATTTCTTACCGTCATCTACACTTTCAGCAACCTGCTTTGCAGCATCAACTACCATTTTCGCCAAAATAGGAGCATCATCAGAAACAAGTTTTGAAAACATGCTGGTTCTTGCTATGTTGGTCAAGGCATTTCTATCATTTACATCAATTTTTATTCCTATTTTTTGCAAAAATTCAAGAGCTTTTTCTCCAGCAGCAGTGTAACCGTCTACAATAACTGAAGGATGTACATCTTTATTTACTAATTCCTCCGCTTTTTCCAACAGTGCTCCAGCAAAAATAACTGCCGACGTCGTACCATCCCCCACTTCATTGTCAACAGATTTTGCCACCTCCACCATCATTTTTGCAGCCGGATGTTGGACATCCATTTCTTTAAGAATGGTAGCCCCATCATTTGTTATTGTCACATCGCCAAGTGTATCTACCAACATCTTGTCCATGCCACGAGGACCCAGACACGTCCTAACCATATCTCCAATTAGTTTAGCGGCGACTAAATTATTCCTCTGTGCTTCCTTACCTTTACTTTCTTTGGTTCCTTCTTTCAAAATTATAACTGGCATTCCACCAGCTGTTGCTTGAATTGATTCCAACTCACATATCACCTTATTAGAATACGAATGATTTTATCAGGCCTCTTTTATAGTTTTAGAAAAATTAATTTCAATGATCATGCAACAAGAAAGCGAAATTTCGGACTTAAATGAAATGTAAAGTATTTTGTTGAAATTTTGTCAATCTATTCTTGCCTGAACTATTGTATTAGTTGGATTAGTACATATATTCATAATCATTTGACCTACCTCCATCTCCTGCCATAATTATTCTAAAATCCAGGGTATTACTATATTGTATAATTAAATTCATATTTAAATAAATGAGCATTCATATTGCCTCTAATCATAAATCTGTCGAGGTAGAAATTATTGATTCCACAAGTAACTGTCTCTGATCGGCTTAAAAATTATTATGAATTGACAAAGCCGAAAATTTGGTATCTATTAGTTTTTACCGCATTCGGATCAGCGATAACAGCCTCGTATTCGACTGATACCTTTCTAACTCCAATCCAGTGGATCTTTCTTCTTGTAGGTATAATTGCTGGATCAGCAGCGGCAGATGCTCTGACTGGTTATAATGATAGAGACATTGATGCCATTATGGATAGGACTAAAGCTCGTCCTATTCCGTCCGGAAGAATAACGCCTAGAAACGCACTTATTTTTGGTTTGCTCTTGGCAGCTATCTCACTTTTCTGTGCATGGTCAATAAATTATCTAACCCTTGGATTAATGGCATTTGGACTCTTTGATAATATCATAGTTTATAGCAAGTGGCTGAAGAGGAAGAGTCAAACCAATATTATCCTGGGAGGATTTTCGGGGGCTGTTCCAGCATTAATTGGATATGTGGCAGTTACAACGGAAAATATAGAAATAGGACTAGCTATGGCCGCGTTGGTTTTCTTTTGGATACCAACACACATTTGGAGCTTGGCGTTGCATGTAAAGAAAGATTATACAAAAGCTGGAGTCCCAATGCTGCCAGTAGTTGCCGGGGAAAAAAGATCTGTCCAGGTCATTGCAGGAACAACTCTTCTTATGGTAGTAATCAGCTTGATTCCTTACTTCTTAAATCAATTTGGCATGATTTACTTAGTTACCGCCATATTGGGTGGAATTGTCATGATAGTTACCTCACTGTGGCTATTGGCTAGACCTAGTGAAAAGGCGTCTTGGTTCCTCTTTAAAATTTCAAGCCCCTATTTGACAGCACTCTTTGTTGCGTTTATGGTTGATGCAATATTTCATTGAATATAGTTTTCAGATTCATAGAGAATTCTTGAAATCACCACGTGGGATTCTAGGTTAAATGGACTTATTGAATATATCACGTCGCATGCTGCAGTCACTGTGTCTGAAAAGTGTCCTCGCTGGAACCCGCCAACCACAAAACAGTAATGTTTTGTAGTATCAATTACATTATTTCGCAGGACATCACTTATTTTACTTTTTGTTCCTTCCACAGAGAACCCAATAATTCGGTCTGGTTTAACTATTTTTTCCATTAAATCATTAAAACTCACATTCTCCTGAAATTCAATTAGATTTGGCGAGTTCTTATTTTCTTGTTTGTTAAATATTCCAATCATCAATCCTTCAAATCTAGAATAGTTTTTTGGAATTCTGAGATCTTGATTTATTGTTACTAGGTTATTATCGAATGTTGATACATATACTTGTAATTTTTTCTGCTTAAATAATGGAGTTGAGAGAGCTTCCACAAGATCAAAATGGACTATGTCCGGTCTACCTCGTTTCCACCATTGATCGATATTTTTTTCAACCATTGCCCTATGATGATAACTTACGTCCAAGAAAATTTCATTCATGCCCCTTCCCGTTCTTTTAGAATGGTTCCTCACAGAGGGATGATTTCTGAGAATTTGAGGTACTAATTCCATTGCCGCTTCAGCAATCACGAGCGAATACAATCAAATTAACACAAAATTGATTTGAGTATATTACATTTATTTCATAGCATTTTAATATGAATGATACGATATAACCGGACATCCTACCTAATGTGAGAATTGAACTCATGAATAAGAAGAATATTGAAAAAATCGCAACTGAAAGAATAGAAATATTGATTGAAAATGCATTGAGAGAAATGCAGGATGACGAAAAATTGTCACAATCTTATGCAAAGCTAGCTAGAAAAATAGCAATGCGTGTTAGAATAAGAATGCCGTATATGATGAGGCAGTTATTTTGCAGAAAATGTAAGCAATTCATAGTTCCAGGATTTAATTCAAGAATAAGAATTGGCAGGGCAAAAGTCAAAAGTATAAGAATTACATGTATGAAATGCAATCATGTTTATCGAAAGATAATTGAAAGTTGAAATGATAATTCTACTTCATTTTGAAAGTTATGAAATCTAATCAAATTATTAATTATTTTTCTTTACTAATTTGAAAGAATGGGTGGCCTCTTACTATTACGGTCAGAATATTAGGAGTAATTTCATTCATGTCCATATATTTGCGTTCATCGGTTGATAATCATGCAAGAATATTAAATTATGAGGAGTTGTGACCAATCAAAGATTGGACAGCGTCAAGCGATCGCGAATAAAATGATTTATAAGGGAATTTCCAAGAAAGTTATAGAATATTATGGCTAAGGCTTATGATATTCCCGCCGATGAATTAATCACTCATTTGGCAGAAAATTTGAAAAAGGATAAAAAAATTGAGGCGCCTCAATGGTCTCAGTTCGTAAAGACAGGATGTCATGCAGAAAAAATCCCACAGGATAGAGATTGGTGGTATATCAGATGTGCATCATTGCTACGCAAAGTATACATCAACGGACCAATTGGAATTTCCGAACTCAGAAATGAATATGGTGGTAAAAAGCAAGTTGGATATAATATTGCACATCATAAGAGATCTGGTGGCGCTATAGTAAGAAAAGCCTTGCAACAGTTAGAAGGCGCTGGTTACATAACAAAAAAGAATAAAGGCAGAACAATTTCTGACGAAGGAATGAAAAAGGTGGATAGAACTGCTACCGACATTTTCAAGAACCTTGTTAACTCTAGACCAGAACTAGGTAGATACGGTTAGAGATTCAATAATTGTGGAAAGTACATGTCTGTTTCACCATCAGATAATCCCGAAGAAGCAAAGAGACGTGAAGCCGAGTTAGCAATGAGGCAAAAGGCTCTAATGGTATTACTGGATCAGGATGCACGACAGCGGCTTATGAATATAAGAATGGTCAAACCTGATCTTGCACTTGCAGTAGAGAACTATCTCATAACAGCTGCATCAGCAGGAAAACTGAACAGGGCTCTGACTGATGATGAACTCAAACAGCTATTGATAAACTTGCAACAGCCCAAAAAGCAATTCAGGATAAATCGTCTTTAGTTTTCTCGATTTTTGAAAGATAGGTCTTTTAGGCTATTTTCAACGAAGTTTACCATGTTGTCATCAACTGAACTTACTGATGTGTGTTCCAGTTTTGATTGGTGATTTGAAATTTTTTTCTTGTCATAAAGGCCACAATAGAAGTGCCAACAAAGGTAGCAGTCCAATATAACCATAATTCTCCCAAGTAGCCCGATACCAAGGCAGGTGCCAAAGAGCGGGCAGGATTCATTGAAGCTCCGGAAATAAGTCCGAAGAAGAAAATATCCAATCCAACAATTCCTCCTATTGCAATTCCACTAAAGCCCTTTAATCCTTTTGTAAGAACTACTAAATAAATAACAGTCATTAAAAGTGCGGAAGCCAAAACTTCTATTCCAAAAAAAACAGGAATGGGAAAACCATAATTTGGAGCGTTTGCTCCTAAATCAGCCTCTGTTCCAATAACATACTTTACAAAAATACTTGCTAGTAAAGCACCTATTATTTCGGCAACAAAATAACAAACTAGTAAATTTTTTCGAAGATGTCCTGTGATTAAGTATCCAATGGAAACTGCAGGATTAAAGTGAGCCATTGAAAGCTCACTAAAAAGGTATACAGATATTGCCACGCCGATAAAAGGAGCACATGCTATAAACGGAATCCCCAATATTCCTCCAAGTTTCGCATCAATAACAACCGAACTGGTGGCGGACGTTACTACTATGAATGTCCCAACAAGTTCAGCAAGAAATTTTTTTTGAGTTGTAGTTAATTTAGTTATAAACCTTGATGCTTGCGACAAGCTCTTTTACTCTCTGATGAATTTCATCTCTTATCTCTCTTACTTTTTCAATTGGCTTATCTTTTGGATCTTCCATATTCCAATCAAGCAAATTCTGCAAGAATAGACTTGGACATGCTTCTCTATCCATACATCCCATGTTTACTATGTTTGAAGAATTACGAATCATATCATCTGTTAACTCTTTTGACTTTTGTTCACTTATGTCTATTCCTGATTCCCTCATTACCTCCACTACAATTGGATTAATTTGTGAGATTGGTTTTGTTCCAGCACTCATACCTTTGTATCCTTTGGGAGCGTATTTGTTGAAGAAACCTTCCGCCATTTGACTTCTACCTGCATTTTCAGTGCACACAAACAGAACTGACTTTTCAGGATCACGTTCATGTTTAAAGAACTTCATTTCCCTGTTACTGCCCCTATGATTAAGCTCGTAATTTTTCTTTCATTGACCTTATCATCCATGTAGGTCTTTTCATTAAGAACATTCACATTCTGGAATCCGGCTTGCTCTATTGCATCAATATAATTTTCTCTTGTTAATGCTCCATCAATACAGTGACACCAATCTTCTGTGTCGACTGAGTCTCCATGAACTTCTTTGCTTGTAACCAGATCAGAAATTATCATTCTTCCTTGACCATTCTTCTTTAATATTCGGTGTATTTCCTTGAAAGTTTTAACTTTATCAGTCGCCAGGTTAATGACACAATTACTTATAGCGACGTCGACCGAGTTATCTTGAACAGGAATCTTATCCTCAATATCTCCCTTTCGAAACTCAACATTGGTAAATCCACACTCTATCGCCGCAGAAGTTGCTTTATTTAACATTTCGTCAGTGAAGTCTATTCCAATCACTTTGCCGTTTTTCTTAACCTCTCTAGATGCCAAGAATGCATCTATTCCGGCACCTGAGCCCAAATCTACTGCTACCTCTCCATCCTTTAAATTGGCAAAATTAAGAGGAGCTCCACAGCCGAGACCAAGTATTGATGATTGTGGTATAGAATCTAATAGCCTGTCATCGTAGCCGATAGCAACGGATGATATCTGAGGATTGACCTCAGAAGAGCTGCAGCAGTCTGGGCCGCAACAACTCTCCGTATTACCTTCTAAGGCAATCTTGCCATATCGTTCTTTAATTTTTGCCTTCAATGTTTCTTGTTCCATATCACTATTGTTTACTACAGAAACTATTTAAATTGTCGAGGATACTTAAGTAAACAAAGAGACATGTCGGAAACAAAGGGACAAAGAGTAAAGCAACTTCCAATGTATGGAAATGATTGTAATTTTGAGGGATATAACGCAGCTATTCTGATGAAGGAAACAGCTAAGGTTCGGAAGTTAATTACTAAGAGAGGAACTTTAGAGATGTTAATACCACTTTGTTGCTCTTCTCATCCGGTAAGATACAAGGAATTTAGAAAATTACTGAAAGGCTTTAGCAGTAAGACGCTGGCTCGTAGATTAAAAGAATTGGAAGAAGGAAAAATACTGGAAAGACTAGCATATAACGAGATACCTCCTAGAGTAGAATACAAGCTTACCCCTAAGGGACAGGAATTAGTAGAATCTGTAATTAACTTGATGCAGTGGATGAGAAAGTGGTCGAACTCTAAATCATGATGTGCAACAAATATCTTTATTTTCACATTTACAGTTTATAGGCTCTTTCAAACATGTCGGACAAATCGTAGCGCCACATCCTACACATGTATTATCTTCTTTTTTACATGCCCAATGATTGCATGAATTCGTGTTCATTCTGGTAATCGCTTGTGTTGTTGCTAAATTATTATTTAAAAGCCCTCAAGGATTAGGCCATTCCCCAGGGATTATCGATAACAAATCGCCAAGTTCCGTCAGGCTGTTGACGTAGAACATCTGCAGATTGAGCGGCCAAATGAACATCCTTCCCATCTGATCCAGTTCCACTGAATGACCATTCGGTGGTTACAAGGGCTAGATTATCTGCTTTAAGAACTCTATTTACTATGAGGACCAATTTCCCGTTTATACCGATGAAATTGCGCAGACATTCACGTATATCGATTGGACTTTTAGCAAGCTGTCCTGGTTGAGAAGCAAAACACGCTTTGGATTCATACAATGTCATCAAGGAATCTAGATCTCCGGCATTGATGCCTTCTGTCACGGAATTAAGCACTTCTTCAGGCGTCATATTTCCAGTCATAGGGATATGAATTCTCGATATTGATCATATAGTATATGCCAAAAGAAATAACTATATTAGTCAAAGAACTTTTCAAAAAGTTCATGAAAGCAGCAGTATTTAGAGAATATAGTCAAGATCCTCTGCAAGTTGTGAAGATAGAAGATGTTGACACTCCCAAAATAAAACCTAATGAAGTCATGATAAAAGTGGAAGCAGCCGCATACAATTACAACGACCTTTGGGCTATCTGGGGAGACCCTGTAAAGACCCCACTTCCACATATTTCAGGTAGTGATGTAGCGGGCACCGTGGTTGAAGCTGGTGAAGAGGTTTCAAAACTGAAAGTTGGAGACAGAGTTGTTTCTCATTCCAACATGAGTTGCAGGGTGTGTGATATGTGTACCTCAGGAAGAGAATATGATTGCAATGAACGACTTATTTGGGGATTCCAAACCGGTCCTCTATGGGGTGGTTTCTGTCAAAATACCCATTTGCCTGAGGTAAATGTTGCAAAGATTCCTGATTCTGTTTCATATGAACAAGCAGCTGCAGTGTCAATGGTCGGAATGACAGCATGGCATATGTTAGTAGGAAGGGCCAAGATCAAACCCGGACAAACAGTCCTAGTCATGGGTGGAACAAGTGGTGTTGGAATGGTGGGCATTCAAATAGCCAAATTATATAATTGTACGGTCATTGCAACTGCCGGAAATAAGGAAAAGATGGACAAGTGCATGGAACTTGGTGCGGATCATGTAGTAAATCACAGAGAACAAGATTGGTACAAGAAAGTAAGAGAGATTACAAATAAGCAAGGAGTGGATGTAGTCTTTGAACATATTGGAAAATCAACATTCCCACAGGAAGTAAGTCTGCTTAAAATGGGGGGCACGTTAGTGGCTACTGGTGCAACAACAGGATATGATTCTACTATCGATCTAAGATATCTATTCTTCAAGGGAACCAATCTCCTTGGTTCAACTCAAGGTACTAAAGCTGAACTGGAGCAAGTGATTTACTGGACTGCTATGGGTAAGATCAAGCCATTGATTAGTACGGTTCTACCATTCTCCGATATGGTAAAAGGACACACCATGATGGCAAACGCAGAACAAATTGGCAAGATCGTAACAACTCCTCAAAAACTTTAATTTTTTATTTTTTTGAGTACATGTTCAGGAGTTTACTATTTATTCCTGGAAATAACGAGAGATTTTTAGTAAAATCAGCTAGTCTTAAACCCGACATACTTTGTTTTGACCTGGAAGATTCTGTACCATCAAATGACAAACAAGTTGCTAGAAACCTGTTGGAAAAACATTTAGCATCCCGACAAGAAGACAATGAATCATCCATCTATGTCAGAATAAATTCAGTAGATTCTGGTTTAGTTGACAAAGATCTTGATAAAACAATAGTCAAGGGATTGGAAGGCATTGTTTTACCAAAGATTAGTAATAGCCAAGAAGTTATTGAAATTGCTGACAAAATAGAGAAGCTTGTGTCAAAACGCCATATCCCCACTACAATTCGAATAATACCATCCATAGAAACGGCCAAAGGAGTCATAAATGCTAATTCGATTGCATTAGCGGATAAAAATGTGGTAGCCCTAGTCTTTGGGGTTTTTGACTATTTGTATGACATGAATATTGATGTTGAATATGATGAGAGTGTAAGTTACAATTATGCACGATCAAAGATCCCAGTAGATGCCAGAGCAGCTGGAATTGAAGCATTGGATGGAATATGGCAGGAAGTAAATGATATTGATGGTTTGAATAAAGATGCAACTAATGCAAGAAAATTAGGTTATTCTGGTAAAACATTGATTCATCCATCTCACATAAATCCTGTTCATAATATTTTCAGACCAACAAAAAAACAAATAGAATGGGCAGAAAAAGTATTAGCTGCATTACAAGATGCGTTCGAAAAAGGAAATACTAGAGGCGCAATACTATTGGATGGCAAAATGATTGATGCAGTCCATTACAAACAAGCAAAATCGGTAATAGAAGTTGCGAAACAATAAGCAACACAGAAAAATTAGGTCATAATAATCAGGCTCAAAAGACTAATTTATCTCATCGTAAGGTATAACAGTTATAAAGCAATTATAGTAATCTGTATACCAGGTTTAGCTGTGAAAACCGATATTCCTTACTATTCTCAAATTGTATCATTGATAAGAACAATAAGGAATATGAAGTGGAATCTAGATTTCAGTTATTTTAGAAAATGGATATTAATTGGATTTTTATTGGGTATCGTTGCCGGCCTTAGCGCAATAGGACTTTTCCTGTCAGTTGAATTTTTTACAGGTCTATTTCTTCAAATAGGAACAGGGTACACTCCTCCTCTACCAGGTGGGTTCCAGGGAAATCAAACCTATGTTTTGATTATTGAAAAACCTTGGTTAATCCCTTTGATCTGTGGTTTGGGTGGTCTGATAGTCGGGTTGATTACAACTCGATTCTCGCCAGAATCAGAAGGACATGGCACTGACGCTGTAATTGATGCCTATCACTACAAGAGTGGTAACATCAGAGACCGGGTTCCTCTTGTAAAAGCAGTTGCTTCATCTATCACTATTGGAAGTGGTGGAAGCGGTGGTACTGAGGGTCCGGCAGGACAGATTGCAGCAGGTCTTGGATCAATCATAGGGAAGCTATTCAAATTGAATGAAGATGAAAGAAGAATCGCTGTTGCAGCAGGTCTTGGCGCTGGTATTGGAAGTATATTCAAGATTCCTCTAGGAGGTGCAGTATTTAGTGCTGAAGTTTTCTATAGAAGGGATTTTGAAGTCAGAGCTTTGATACCAGGATTAGTAGCCTCAGTAACAGGCTATACCGTATTCGGGTTTGTTTTTGGATGGGATCGTTTATTCTTAATTCCGCTTGACCTGGTCAAATACACTCATCCGGCTTCTCTCATACTTTATGCAATTGTAGGACTTGTTTCAGCTGCTGTAAGTGTAGTATATGTAAAGACCTTTTACCTGATATCGGATTATTTTAGTAGAATTCAGATCCCAAAATATTTGAAACCAACAGTAGGAGGCGTTCTGGTAGGGATGATAGGAATTGTATTTCCTCAAATATTGGGTACATCGTATGGATGGTTACAAGTAGCAATAGACAAGGATTATGCGTTAATGCCTTTCTACATACTGGGAGCCATAATTGTTTTCAAAATTTTGGCGACATCATTGACCATAGGTACTGGTGGTAGCGCTGGTGTGTTTGGACCTTCCATGGTGATAGGAGGACTTGTTGGGGCATTCATAGGAACTGGCTTTCACCTAATAGGATTGTTTACTTGGATAGATGTTTCTTCGGTCATTATTGTAGCTATGGTATCATTTTTCGGAGCTACCGCAAAAACTCCAATTTCCTCGATTATAATGGGTAGTGAACTTACAGGGGGTTATGCTCTTTTGGCACCAATGATGCTGGCTACATTTATTGCGTACATAATGTCCGGTCAACATAATTCAATATTCCGAAATCAGGTACTAAATAGATCTGATTCACCTGCGCATAGAATGGAATATCAACGACCAATATTGAGTGATCTCTATGTAAGGGATGCCGTCAAAGAGGTCAATACTAAATTATCAAAAGATATGTCTATCGAAGAAACGCTTCAGGTAATGAATCGAAATAACGATAAGATGATTCTAGTTGTTGATACCCAAGGCATTCTTGAAGGTGTTGTTTACAAACAAAAGCTGTTTGAATTTCCCGAAGAATATCGTAAATCTGTCAATCTAGAAAGCATCATGATAAAAGATCCATTTTTTGCATATAGCACAGATTCTCTCCATAATGCACTAGTTAGATTATCCTCGAACGATCTTCAAGAAATGCCTGTGTTATCAAATGAAGATAATAAGGTCATTGGAAAAATTACGATATCAGAGTTGGTAAGGCTATATGACAAGGAGGTTCAAAATATAACTAGAGCCATGAATCGTTCTAATATCAATTTCAAGGTATATGATAACAGTAACAAAGATCAAATCAAAAATAAATCTACGCATTCCGATCAATCATGATGCGACGTTCTTTTCTCAAGACCTTGTATAAAAAAGATCCTAAAAAATGAATGCGACTGTAATTCTTCATCGATCATTATTTGATCTTGATGACGCTTCCATGATTTTTGGTCGTGGAGAAGAGACTGTTTTGCATGGGTCGCCTTTTACTTGACGAAGTAGTTTTATACCATTATCCACAAGATCTTTGACAGATCTGTCGACATATTGCGATTTTGAGAATTGGATTACATTATTTTCCATATCTTCCGCGTTCCAACCTCTACTCCATCCCATAAATGCAAAAGGCGGTAAAGAAAAGCCCAGCTCTGTGAAAAAGACCATCATATTTCCTGCTACGTGTTGTATATTGTCCTGTCCTCCAGTAATGATAAATGATGCTACCTTATTTTTGACAAGTACTCGATCATACAGGGTAGTTTGATTCTGGACACAATTGAGACGTTCAATCATCTTGTAGTACAACGAAGAAGCACTTCCCCATCTAATTGGAGTTGAAATAATGACAATATCAGACCATAGTATCATCTTTCTATAGACTTCGTTCATCCCATCATTTTCATCCATTTCTGAAATTGAACAAGGCCAGGTACACGCTTGTTCATTGATACTGTAATATCCCTCACAATTTCTGAATTCAAGGTCTCTCAGTTTTAGTAAAACAGTAGAAGCATTGTATTTTTGCTTTGCATATGATAGTGCTTTATTCAATGATCTTTCAGATGTAGAATCTCTATCTAAATTGTTATTCATGTTTGTGGTAGATATCCCTAGGACATTCAAGGAATCTGGTGTCGTTTCATATTCCAGTTTTATGAGATCCTTTAATGATCCGTCATACTTCTTATTCACCGAGTACACAATAGGTTGAGTAGAAACAAAGATTTTTCCATCTTCTATTTTGACGTCATAAACAGTTTGCTGTTCATCATACCCTGGTGGTGCCTTTCCGTTCAAAATATTGTATTCCCACCCATGCCAGGGACATGTAACATAAAAACCATCATATTTTTTCTCTATTTTCCCTTTTGTCAATGGCCCACCCTTATGCAGACAACTGTTGCCCAATGCAGTAATCTTCTTATCAATTCTAAATAATGCAATATCTTTACCTTTTACGGAAATTAGCTTGCTTGTGCCATCGATGAGCTCTCTTTCATCAATTGTTCCTACAAATTCCATGCTAATTATTATTATTTCAAGTTAATATAGTATATCTGATTGTAATTAACTGGTATATCAGCAAGTATAGATTTTTCTTGAAATGCAGTTGCTTTTAATGTACAATTGACAATATGCGATAGACAATAGACTATTATCTTTCTCCTTGTCCTGCAAGAGGAGAAGTTGCGACGTCTTGGGATGAAATATTTTTATTACGATCGGCATTGTTATTCAATGCTGAATGTTCACTGGTATCGTCGAAGGTACTGGAATAGTCAATTCAATATCAAAAATAAAGACTGCAAATAGAATGGCAGATAAGAGAATTGCGATTAACTTGGGAAAGCTAAGGAGGGGTCTACGGATTGGGGATAGTGTAAGTGTCAATGGAACCTGTCTTACTGTCACAAGTATTTTGAAAAATACAGCATTCTTTGAAGTAGTAAAAGAAACTACAAAAAGGACTTCCTTAGGATTACTGAAAGAAGGCGACCTGGTCAATTTGGAGAGAAGTTTAAGAATTAATGACAGGATTGAAGGCCATATTGTTTTGGGTCATATCGATGGAGTCGGAAAGATTGAGGATATTGCGAAAATCCCTTCGGAAACTAAGATATGGATAAGTGTGAATAAGCAAACTGCAAGTCTATTAGTACCCAAAGGATCTATTGCGGTAGATGGCATAAGCTTTACAATTGTAGATGTAAATAATGAGATATTTTCTGTAGCGCTGGTGCCGCACACATTGGCCGTTACTACGTTTAAGAGTAAAAAGAAAGGAGATAAAGTTAATATTGAGGTTGACATTTTAAGCAAATATGTTGCAAAGCTATTACCACGAACTTAGTAATTACCATAAAATCAGTAAACTTTATAATCATTATTAGAGTCTTGACCTTCGTGTTGGCAATTCAAGAAGCTGTAGAGGCACTAAGAGATGGAAAATTTGTCATGATTCATGATAGTGAATCCAGAGAAAATGAAGTCGATATGGTAAAAGCTGCTCAATACATTTGTTCGTCGGATATAGCAACAATGAGAAATGATGCAGGTGGCCTTATTTGTCTGGCCATACCTCATGAAATTGCTTCGAAATTGAATTTGATGTTCATGCATGATCTGTTGCATTCTGCTTCCAAAAATAATCCTTCGTTATTAAAAATGATTGGTTCAATAGCTCCATACGGAGATCGGCCTTCATTTTCAATCACCATAAACCATATTGATACTTTTACTGGTATAACTGATAAAGACAGGACGCTCACAATCACTGCCATGTCAGACGTATGTTCTAAAATTAACAAGAATGGAAAACTTGAATTTTCCAAGAAATTTCGTTCGCCTGGCCATATACACCTATTAATAGGTGCAAGTGGCTTATTAAAAGAAAGATCAGGTCACACAGAACTATCTATCAAGTTAATTAAACACGCAGATCTAATTCCAGCAGTAGTAATTTGCGAAATGCTCGATTCTGGTACAGGTGGAGCCTTGTCTGTGGACAAAGCATCACAATATTCTAAAAAATTTAATATCCCCTTGGTGGAATCATCCCAAATTAAGAATATATAGGCGAATTGAAAATAAGTTGAGAAAAATAAGGGTATCAATAGTCGTTGCGGAGTTCAATAAAGATATCACAGACAAAATGCTTCTTTCAGCCAAAAATCATGCAGAAAAATTAAAGATGCAAATTAAAAATGTATACCATGTACCAGGAACATTTGATATGCCATTAATTGTTGAAAAACTTCTTAAAACTCAAGATATAGACGCAATAATCACATTAGGTGCAGTGATAAAAGGAGAAACAGGACATGATGTTCTCATAGCCAATAATACAGCAAGATTACTAGCAGATCTGTCTTTAAAATATCAAAAACCTATCGCACTTGGAATTACCGGGCCAGATATGACTGTAAAGCAGGCAAAAAATAGAGTTAATACAGTACCAAAGAGGGCAGTAGAAGCAGCGTACAAAATGGTAGCGAGTCTAAATGAGATACACAACAATAGGTATACTAAGAGTCGGATATGACAATCCAAATTACAATCATAAAGATAGAAGGATATGGTCCCTGGACGCTAAAGTTGGGAAGTGATAGAGAAGGACAACTGCAGATATTTCAAGCTAACCTGTATGGTCATCTACAAAAAATGTTCTCTGATAGAGACTCCATTGTATATTTCAATAGATTTGATGAATTGATTGCGATTAGTAACGGAGTATCATTAGAGGATCATCTATCAATTGAACGTGAAATTAGCGATAATTATAAGGACTTGAACATCTCAATGTCAATCGGAGTAGGCAAGACGCCTTTTGAGGCAAATGTTGCAGCATATCATTCTCGTAAAAACAATAAATTAATTGCAAATAGTAAGTTGATGTATGCAGATGATGAGGTTCGATCATTATATCGTAATGCAAATCAAATACCTAAAGATATGTTCACTCAGATTTTACATCTTGATATAGATAATTCTACTAAAGTTAGTAACGAACAATCCCCATACGAAATTACTTCAAGAATAATGAAAATTTTTGCTAATCTTATAGTGCTATTTGTTGAACAAAAAGCTATGACTTTTTTTGTGGGAGGCGACAACTTTATGTCTATCTCCAATACAGTAACAAAACAAAAGGCTTTGGAAATAATTGGCAAAATATACGAAACTGAAAATGTTAAATTGAACTGTGGTATTGGAATTGCACGTACCGGCAGAAAGGCAGTACAGGCCGCAACAGAAGCCTTAGACACAATCCGAAACCTAAGAGATCAAGGAATAATTAGTCCCGTATATGAGATAGATTGGATCTAATTTTAAAGAACATTAGTCTATTTTCAGGAGAAAATCTAGATTATATAGATAACGGGTACATGGTCATTAGGAATGGCAAAATAGAAAAGGTCGGAACAGGAAAATACAAGAGTAAATCGAATAAGAATATCTTCGAGGGCCGAGGCATTCTTGTTATGCCTGGGTTTATCAATGCGCATACTCATATAGGAGATTCGATTGGTAAAGACATAGGTGTTGATTCAGCATTTGAATCAAGAATTCATCCTGTTCATGGTATCAAAAACAAAATCCTCAAAAGAAGTGAGAGAACACACCTGATCAACTTCATGAGAAACTCCATGATTTCTATGATGAAAAAAGGGATTGTTGTGATTGCGGATTTTAGAGAGGGAGGAATGTTTGGGATTGAGCAGATTACTGAAGCTGCCTCAGGACTTTCGATAAAAGGTATCATATTAGGTAGACCAGAACATTACTTTGACATATCTCGTGATTTTGACAAGAATCAAAATATTCCCCAACACGTGATGGAATCAATCCACAGCATTCTAGATATCAGTGACGGATTGGGTATCAGTGGGGCAAATGAAAACACGGATAATTCTCTCAATGAATATAGAAGGATTATACAAGAAAGATCATTGAAAAAGAAATACTTGCTAGGTATTCATTCTTCTGAATCGCCTGAAACTGAAAAAAAATCAAAAAATGTAACTGGGAAAAGCGAAGTACAAAGAATAATTGCCAGACTTGTACCAAATTTCATAGTTCATTTGACAAATGCATCAGATGTTGATATCAAGCTTGTTGCCGACAATAAAATTGGAGTCGTCATTTGCCCAAGAGCAAATGCGACTTTAGGAGTAGGGACACCTAAAATTTCAAAGATGTTAAAATTTGGATGTCTTGTTGCTATTGGAACAGACAACGTCATGATTAATTCTCCAGATATGTTCCGAGAACTAGATTATATCTGGAAAATAACGAGAACGTTAGAAGATGGCACGATTTCTGCAAGGGAGATACTAAAAATGGCTACAGTCAATGGCGGAAAGATTCTTGGAATAAATTCTGGTTCATTAATGGCGGGGATGTCTGCAGATATGATATTTATTGACAAGACCAATTTAGATATTTCACCGATGCATGATCCTCACGTTTCCATAATTCATAGAGCAAGTGCTAATTCAATACTCAATGTTATGATAAAAGGTAAATTTGTAGATGAGGATGAATTTAGTTGTATGTAATTTTGAATGCAGCTATGTCAATAGATGGTAAGATTTCAACACGGAGAAACGATTCATCATTTTCATCAAGAAAAGATTGGATACGCGTTCATAAATTAAGATCATCAGTTGATGGAATTGTAGTAGGAATATCTACAGTACTTGAAGACAATCCCATGTTAAATGTGAGATATTATTCCAAGGGAACAAGAAACCCTATAAGAATCATTATTGATTCAAAAGCCAGAATCCCATTAAACTCAAGGATAATTAGATCATCAAAAAAAATTCAAACTATCGTAGGTACTACACGTAATGCATCTACAATGAAAATCAACTCGTTAAAGAAAGCGGGAGTAAAAGTATTATTTTCTGGAGAAAGAAAAGTAAATATCAAGAACCTATTTCAACAATTGGAAAACTTAGGTTTCAAGAGAATACTCGTTGAGGGAGGAGGAGAAATAAACTGGTCCGTTCTGAAAATAGGACTTGCCAACGAACTAATCGTTACAATATCACCTGTAGTTGTTGGTGGAAGAAATGCAAAAACATTGGTTGAAGGTGATGGGATTTCAAATATAAGCAATGGCATTAAATTGAAATTAACAAGAACCTTGATAAATAACAAAAATGAAATTGTACTCTTCTATAAGCTACGATGAAAGCTCTTCTTTTGAACTAATGTCTAACAATATCTGTTCTATTTTATACCTTAGAGCATTCTTCACCTTTTCGTTGTCTACCATGTTAAGAGGATTTTTGCAGTTTGGGCATTTGAAGAATAGCTCCATAGCATAGTCAAATTTTATCCTCGGGCAATTTGCATTTCCACAATGGTAGAATTCGGAGGATTCTTCATATTCCAATCGTTTTTGTAGCCTATCCAAAATCTTCTTTTTCTGATTTTCGATAAAATTTTCTGCCTGGTCTCTTTTTGCCCTCCACCTATAGACAAACCAACCTTTTTTTTCATCTTTGACCCTGATACCAGTGATCAATGCTTTACCAAACATGTCGTACAATACTTTTCTTATTATATTGATTCTCATACCTGTTGCACCGGCTATTTCCTCATCTGTAGCATCCTCAGTATTTAACAACGCCCTTGCAACTTTATGATACTCTTCTCCACCGATTAGATTGGCTATCTTGACAAACGGATCCTCGCTTTCAGCTGAATGCATCCAGGTAATTATGAGACTTTTTTAGTTATATATTTACCGTCACTTTCATATTCTGTAGCTTGCAAGTCTGACACAACGCGGATTTTCAATCAAAATGAAAGATACGTACTCATTTTATAAATAATTTTATCATAATTAAAAAAACATACATATATTCCAATTATAGATCTTAATTTAGTATTAGTAATTTACTTTTCAATATCAAAATATAAAATATTTTGATTACAAATTTGGCTCCCTTATGATTTTAAGCTCCCCATAATCCATCATTTCTATTCCCATTATCTTCAATATTTTTTTGGCGTCCCCATTAGATTCTCTCTGTACAATATTTCTTGCCATTTTTAGCCGGTATTGCGGGGCCCAATGTTGGCCGATTTTATATTTACCACGCATTTGCTCTGGAACTACCTTCAGGACTGCAACTTCCTTGACTGATCCCATTTGGGAGGAAAGTGATTCATAACCTCCCTCCTTTTGATACTTTTGCATCAACGCGTTCAACGCCATTGCCTTTTCAGTAGTATTTTCAACTATAGACGCATTTCCTTTGATGACGATACTAACATACAATGTATCTGCTTGTGATGCATCTGTGGGATGAAAATAGTATGAAGGCAAGAAGCAAATATGAGAATCAACTTCAAAACCAACTTTTGAATTTCTTTTCATATTTTCTAGTTTTTCTCCAATTGGATGAGAGTGCATATAAATTGCCCCAGCACCTTTAGTACCTATTTGAGTATCATCTGAATCATTCTTTACATAAACAAAATTCATTGGTATTATCTGTGGATAACCATGTACGTCAATTGATGCAACCCTGCCAACTTTTTCTTCATTCAGAAAAGTGATCATACTAACCATAGATTTAATTTCCAGTTTTGGTACTAGTTGCATACCTAGATCTGGACTCTAGTGGTATAATTAAATTTCTAAACTTGATAATTTCTTAGCCGCCCAATCATATCCATTCCAAAAATATTATAATCATGGCCCATAACTTCAATTATGAAATCTAAAAGAACTGTTTTAGTAACTGGATGTTCTTCTGGAATAGGACTTGCTACTTGTCATGTCTTGTCGCGTAACAACTTTATGACTTATGGGACGGTAAGAAATTTGTCAAAAGCTACGAAGATTCAGGATTTGATTAATAGAGAAAACCTTCCGCTGAAAATATTACACCTCGATGTAAATGACAATCAATCTATCAAACTAGCAGTAAAAAGAATAACGTCTGACACAGGAAGACTAGACATATTAATAAATAATGCGGGGTATGGAATGTTTGGTCCCATTGAAGAGATCACAAATCAAGAGATAAAGAAGCAATTTGAAACCAATTTTTTTGGAACAATTAGAGTCATAAAGTCAATAGTTCCAATAATGAGGAAGCAAGGAAATGGGATTATTGTAAATATTAGTTCAATGGTAGGAAGATTCGGTGTTCCGCTTAACTCCGCTTATGTCTCAAGTAAGTTTGCGGTGGAAGGACTTTCTGAGTCTATCGCATTCGAATTGGAGGAATTTGGAATACGAGTTATTGTAATAGAGCCTGGAGTCGTCAAGTCAGATTTTTTTCAGAATGTTAGGGTCAAGGGCACTGAGCCCAACTCTCCGTATCATAAGTTAATGGAAACGAGAGTCTCCTTCCTAGATAAAGCCATGAAAAATAGTGGTACTTCGAGTTACGATGTTGCTAGTACAATACTCGACGCATTGAATTCCAAAGATCCTAAATTTCGTTATGTTGTTGGAAATGATGCTACAAATTCCATTCGCATGAGAAACACCTTATCAGATAGAAAATTTATGGAGTGGATAAGAGCGGGAATTTTTCAGGGGAAAGGACTTTCAAAATAAGTATGTCAAACTATGCAGATTTTTCTACATACTTACGTAC
>Ga0233417_10000084_pt1 | contig 24435 bp, 25 predicted proteins | sample Sed_MG_FD_189023 | JGI IMG/M metagenome (GOLD analysis project Ga0233417, IMG submission 189023) | Sediment microbial communities from Lake Towuti, South Sulawesi, Indonesia - Sediment_Towuti_2014_0.5_MG | ecosystem: Environmental > Aquatic > Freshwater > Lake > Sediment | place: Indonesia... | reverse complement strand
TGCTCGACAAGGCGGAGGCGGACGTGCGCAGCTCGATCCCGATCGTCGGTGAGGCCCGCGAGGTGATCCTGCTCGAAGAGCTCGAGCCGGACTCGGCGCTCTGGCGCCCGCGTGCCCGGCTGCCGCTCGGGGCAGCGTGAGCCATCGAGGCTAGAGGGGGATGTTGCCGTGCCTGCGCTTCGGCTTCGGCTCGCGCTTCGTGAGCGCGGTCTCCAGAGCCGAGAAGAGCACGGGCCGCGTCCGCCGTGGCTCGATCACGTCGTCCACATAGCCGCGCTCGGCGGCCGTGTACGGGTTCGCGAAGCGCTCCTTGTAGTCGGCGATGAGCTCATCGCGGCGCGCCTCGGGGTCGTCGGCGCGCTCCAGCTCGTGCCTGAAGACGATGCTGACCGCCCCTTCCGGCCCCATCACGGCAACCTCGGCGGTGGGCCACGCGACGTTGAAGTCGGCGCGGATGTGCTTGGACGACATGACGTCGTAGGCGCCTCCGTACGCCTTGCGCGTGATGACCGTGAGCTTCGGCACGGTCGCCTCGGCGAACGCGTAGAGGAGCTTGGCGCCGTGCCGGATGATCCCACCCCACTCCTGATCCGTGCCCGGGAGGAACCCCGGCACGTCCACGAAGGTGACGAGCGGGATCCCGAACGCGTCGCAGGTCCGAACGAATCGCGCCGCCTTGACGGACGCGTCGATGTCGAGGACGCCCGCGAGCGCTCCGGGCTGGTTGCCGACCACGCCGACCGAGTATCCGCCCAGCCGTGCGAACCCGCAGACGATGTTCTGGGCCCAGTGCGCCTGGACCTCGAGGAATTCGCCGTCATCGAAGACGCGCTCCACGATGTGCTTCATGTCGTATGGCTTGTGCGGGCTGTCCGGGACGATCGAGTCGAGCGCGGGATCCTCCCGATCGACCGGGTCCGCGGGCGGCGCGTAGAGCGGCGGGTCGAGGTTGTTCTGCGGGAGGAAGGAGAGGAGGTAGCGGGCCTCCTCGAGGCATGTCTCCTCGTCGGCCGCGGTGAAGTGGGCGACGCCGGACTTCGCCGCATGGGTCGCCGCGCCGCCCAGCTCCTCGAACGTGACCTCCTCGCCCGTGACCGTCTTCACGACATCGGGACCGGTGATGAACATGTACGACGTCTCCTCGACCATGAGCACGAAGTCCGTGATCGCCGGCGAGTAGACCGCACCCCCCGCGCAGGGCCCCATGATCAGCGAGATCTGCGGGACCACCCCGGACGCCTGGACGTTGCGCCAGAAGATCTCGGCGTAGCCCGCGAGCGAGACGACCCCTTCCTGGATGCGCGCGCCTCCCGAGTCGTTGATCCCGATCACCGGGCAGCCGTATCGCACCGCCAGGTCCATGACCTTGCACACCTTCTCCGCGAAGACCTCGGACAGCGACCCGCCGAAGATCGTGAAGTCCTGCGAGAAGACGAACACCTTCCGCCCGAAGATCGTCCCGTAGCCGGTCACGACCGCATCGCCCCAGGGACGGTTCTCGCGCATCCCGAACTCCACCTCACGGTGGCGCACGAAGCGGTCGAGCTCGACGAAGGAGCCCGGATCGAGCAGCTTCTCGACCCGCTCGCGCGCGAGCAGCTTTCCACGCTCCCGCTGCCGTGCGACGTGCTTCTCCGTCGCAGCGTGCATCGCCTCCTCGCCGATCTCCTCGAGCCAGCGGAGCTTGGACTCGGTCGTCTCGTGAGCTTCGGCCATCGCCGCGGAGCCTACTGTCTGTGCGGGCCGAGGCTGAAATGACCACTATTATGTGACCACAAGCCTGGTACGCTGCGGTTGTGCGCACGATCCCGGCAGCCCGCTTCAAGGCCCAGTGCCTCCGCCTCCTCGACGAGGTCGCCGAGACAGGAGAGACGATCGTCGTGACGAAGCGCGGCAAGCCGGTGGCGAAGGTCGAGCCCGTCGAAGAGCCGCCGTCCCTGGAGGGCAGCGTCATCTACCTCGTCGACGACGACGAGCTCATCGCCCCCATCGACGAGGTCTGGAACGCCGAGATCGAGTGATCGTCATCGACACGCACGTGTGGCTGTGGTGGCAGACGGCCGGCAAGAAGCTCTCTGACCGGGCGCGCGCGGAAATCGCTGCTGCCGATCGGATCGGCGTGTGCACGATTAGCTGCTACGAGATCGCGCGTGCGAACGTCCGCGGCAGAATTCGGCTCGACCGCGACGTCACGACGTGGATCACACAGGCGCTCGCCGTCGAACGGGTCGAGCCGCTCGCGTTGACGCAGGTTGTGGCTGCGGAGGCAGGGAAGCTGGGATCGGAGTTCCCTGGCGATCCCGTCGATCGAATCATCTACGCAACGACCGTGCGGTACGGGACGAAGCTCGTCACGCGAGATCGGGCACTCCGCAGGCTCGACCCCGTGCGGGCGATTTGGTGATGCCTCGGTGAGCACACCGCTCGACCGCTCGACGACCTGGCCGTACGAGGACGGCGAACCAGGCGCGTTCTCGTACGCGCGCTTCTCGAGCCCGACCGTCGCGGAGGCCGAGCGCCGTCTCGGCGAGCTGGACCGAGGCGAGGCGCTCCTGTTCTCCTCGGGCATGGCCGCCGCGACCGCGGTCGTGCTCGCGCTTCTCGAGCCGGGGAAGAGCATGGCGCTGGCCGAAGGCGCGTACTACGGCACGGGGCGGATGCTCGAGGAGCTCGGCCGCTGGGGCGTTCGGCACGCGCAGTTCGACCAGACCGGCCCGCCCCCCGACGACGCTGACCTCGTCTGGGTCGAGGCGCCGTCGAATCCCTTCCTGACCATGCCAGACTTCGAGGCCGCCGCGGCCCATCCTGGCCTCGCCGTCTGCGACTCGACGGCCGCCACGCCCCTCTTCGTGAGGCCGCTCGAGCAAGGCTGCGATCTTGCTGTGCACTCGGCGACGAAATTCCTGGCCGGACACGACGACGCCCTCGTGGGGGCGGTCGTATGCCGAGACCCGGAGACGGCGGCCCGGCTGCGCGGGTTCCGCGACCGGACCGGGGCCGTCTGCGGCCCCGACACGGCCTGGCTCCTGCTTCGGGGGCTCGAGACGCTCGAGGTGCGCGTGGCCCGGCAGACCGGGAGCGCACGAACGATCGCCGAGCGCCTGCATGGGCACGCCGCGGTCGAGACCGTCCGGTACCCGGGCTTCGGCGCCCTCATGTCCTTCGACGTCGCAGACGAGGAGGCGGCGCGCCGCGTCGAGACACGCACTCGACTGATCGCGAACATGACGAGCCTGGGCGGCGTGCGCTCGCGGATCGAGGCCCGTTCGCGCTGGGAAGGAGCGCGTGTTCCGCCCGGCCTGCTTCGGCTCTCGGTCGGGCTCGAGGATCCGGACGCGCTCTGGCGGGACCTCGAGCAGGCGCTCGAGCGAGTGTGAGCCTCGTCGTGCAGCCGAGCATGTTCCTGCACTACAACGCGGGAGCCTTCGTCTCGGCGGGCGAGGCCTGCCTCGTCGATCCGGGCATCACCGCCGAGGAGACGGCGGAGCTCCTCGGCCGCGTCGACGGCGCATCGCTGCGCTTCGTGATCCTCACCCACTCCGACTGGGACCACGTGCTCGGCCCCGAGCACCTCCCGCCGGCGACGATCGTCGCCCAGGAGGGGTACACGGAGCGCCTCGATCCGGTCGGGGTCCAGGCGGCGCTGGCCGCATTCGAGCGGCACGTCGGCGTCGACCGCGCCAGATCCTTCGAGCCCCCGCTCCCGGACCTGACCTTCTCCGATTCCACCGCAGTGCATGTCGGTGAGCTCGAGCTCCGGCTCGAGCACGCCCCCGGCCACACCGCGGACATGCTCACCGTCTACGAGCCGGAGAGCGCGACGCTCTGGGCGGCCGACGTGCTCAGCGAGGTCGAGATCCCACTCGTCGTGCACGACCTCGCGGCGTACGAACGCACGCTCGCCCGCATCGCAGAGCTCGAGCTCGCCACGCTCGTCCCCGGTCACGGGACGGCCACGAGCGATCCCGCCCAGATCCGCCGCCGGCTCGACGAGGACCGCGGCTACCTCGCGGAACTTCGAATGTCGGTCGTCGACGCGATCGCCACGGGCGCCTCGCTCGAAGAGACGGTGCACGTGACAGCGCACATCCCCCTCCGCCGCTCACCGGAGGACGAGCTGGTGCATCGCCTCAACGTGGAGACGGCGTACGCCAACCTGGGCGGCGACGCAGACCCTGGAGAGGTCGGCTTCGCGCGCGCCTGGAGGGAGGCGACACAGGCATGAGGCTGCTGTGGCCGTTCGGCTCGCGGCGCATGCCCGCGACGCCCGGCGACGCCGACCGGAGAGCGCTTCGCCAGCTCGAGGTTCTCGGCGCCGATCTCACGAAGCCGCGCCACGTCATCCACTTCCTCTACTTCGACGAGGAGGCTGCCGCTCGACACACGGCCGATGACGCCGAGAAGGCCGGCTACACGGCGAGGATCATGCCGCCGGACGAGGAGTTCAAGAGATGGAGGGTGCACGCCGACGGCACCCGCGTGGTCGGCCCCACGACGGTCGACGCGTACCGGGCGTGGTTCGAGCGGCTGGCGGCCTCGCACGGCGGGACGTACGACGGATGGGAAGCGGCTCGGAAGCCGTAACGTCTCGCTCCGATGCCGTAACGTCTCGCTCCGATACCGTACGGCGGTGCTCTTCACGCGCAAGCCGCCCGCGATCCCGACTCAGGAGGAGGCGCTCCCCGGGCGGGACGAGCCGATGCGAGGCCTCGCGCCGCACCGAGTCCTCGGGACCCCGATCACCCCATCCTTCCCGGAGGCTCTCGAGCGGGCGATCTTCGGCATGGGTGGTTCCGGGGCGCCGATAGCGTCCTCTGATTCGTAAGTCCAGGCCGCTCCCCGACCGTCCCGAGAACCTGTCCCCAAGAGGACCCGTAGAGACCCTCCTTGCCAGCTCGGAGGCGTCGGAGTAGCGTCCCCGTTCGTGGTGCACGAGCTGGGTGAGTTTGCTGTCTCCGGCGCCGCCGGGGAGCGCGAGCCGGGCTAGAGCCCCGCCAAGTCGAAGATGATCCGGCCGTGCCAGTCAGACCTCTGAGCGACGTGCGAGCGATCGCCGCCACCGCGGTGGGGCTTCTGTTGGTGTCACTAGTGGCGCTGGCGAGCGGCGGGTCACCATGGCACGCCGGCGGCCGGCAGGACGTCCCGGTCGGCGTCGTCCGCGCGCTCGCCGCCGCCGCCGGCGCGCTCGTGGTCGGGTGGGTGCTCCTCGTCTGGGTGGGGACGCCGTCGGAGGAGCGACGACGGAGCCGGCGACCCGGCGCGAGAGACTTCGAGGAGCTCGGTACGTCGCTGTCCGCGGCCGGGAAGGTCGCCGCGATCGTCAGCGGAGCGGTCGGCTTGTTCCTGCTCCTCGCTCTGCCGTTCCTCGCTCCCACGGTGGCACCACCGGACCGCGGCACGCCCGTGAACGCTGCGCAGGGCGGCCGCGCGAGTACTCCCTCGCCGGCGGGGCAGCCAACCTCCATCTCGTTGAAATGGCTCATCGTCGGCTCGGCGGCCGCACTGCTGCTGCTCGGGCCGCCGGCAGTCGTCGTTCGTCGTCGGCGCGCGCGGCGCGCACGTCAGGCGGTCGTTCCCGATGCGGCGGCCCAGGTCGGCTCAGGCCTCAGGCAGTCACTCGTAGACCTAGAGTCCGAGCGAGACCCGCGGCTTGCCGTCCAATGCGCCTACGCCCGCATGGAGGAGTCGCTCGGCGCGATCGAGCTCTCGCGTGCGCCGGACGAGACCCCGACCGAGTTCACGGCCCGCGTCCTTCGAGTGCTCGGCGCGAGCGCTGCGGCGGCGTCCGACCTCACCGGCCTCTTCGAGATCGCCCGGTTCAGCGACCACCCGATGGACGAGGACGACCGCCGGCGCGCGATCGCGTTGGTACGGCGAGTCGAGGCGGAGGTGGCGACGCGGTGATCGCCCGCCGCCCGCTGTTTCTCGTCACCGCGGGCTGTGTCGCGGCCACCGCCTTGGGTCTCGTCTTCGGGCAGGGCGGCACGGTCGCGCTCGCCTCCGCACTGGCGCTCGCCACCGCGCTCGCCGCCGCGGCCGCGCTGCAGCTCCGCCCCGCGCGGAGGCAACAGCCACCACCGCGTGCGCGCGACGACGAGATGCCGTTGCGGCTGCGCCAGATCGCGGACGCGCTGCGGGAGAGCGAGCAATCGGAGTTCGCCGTCGACCGGTCGCTCCGACCGCTGCTCGTCCCGATCGTCGCCGCACGTCTCGGCCGCCGCGGCGTCGACATGGCGCTCGCGCCCCGGCGCGCGCAGGAGCTGCTCGGTGACGTGCTGTGGGAGATCGTCCGTCCTGACCGTCCGTCGGCCGCGTACCGCGTCGGCCGGGGCCTCACCGGCGACGACCTGCAAACGGCGATCGCGCGGCTGGAGCAGCTGTGACCGACGAGGCGAAGGCAGGCGTCGCCGTCCAGGAGCGGTCGACCGCGGTGGCCGACGCCGTCGAACAGGCGGTCATCGGCAAGCGAGAAGTGGTGGAGCTGGTGTTGTTCGCTCTGCTCGCCGACGGCCACGTGCTGATCGAGGATCTCCCAGGGCTGGGCAAGACGCTGCTCGCCCGCTCCTTCGCGCAGGTGTGCGCGATGGACTTCGCCCGGATCCAGTTCACCCCGGACCTGATCCCGAGCGACATCACCGGGGCATCGATCTACGACCGCTCCAGCGGCAGCTTCACGTTCGAACGCGGGCCGATATTCACGAACATCCTGCTCGCCGACGAGATCAACCGCGCGCCGGGCAAGACGCAGGCCGCGTTGCTCGAAGCGATGGAAGAGCGGCAGGTGACGCTCGAGAACACGACGCGGCAGCTCGAGTCGCCCTTTCTCGTCCTCGCAACGCAGAACCCGATCGAGTACGAGGGGACGTACCCGCTGCCGGAGGCGCAGCTCGACCGTTTCCTCGTCCGCATCGCGATCGGCTATCCGTCGGAGGACGCGGAGCGCGACATCCTCCTCGAACGCTCACGTCGACGGCGCGAGCGGATCGAGCTCGAGCCCGTCTGCGACCGGCAGGCGCTGCGGGCGATGCAGGCGGCGGTCGAGGAGGTGCACGTCGCCCCGCCGCTCGCCGAGTACGCGGTCGCGATCGCGCGAGCGACGAGGGACTCGCCGCAGCTTGCCGTCGGGGCCTCGCCGAGGGGCTCGCTCGCGCTGATGAAGCTGGCCCGTGCCCGCGCCGCGTATCTCGGCCGCGACTTCGTCACGCCGGACGACATCAAGGCGGTGTCGATTCCCGCGCTCGCGCACAGGCTCACGCTCGCGCCGGAACTCTGGGTGCAGCGGATCGATCCAGCCGAAGCGGTGCGGGCGGCCGTCGCGTCGGTTCCGGTGCCGGTCCTGGCCGAGCCGTCGTGACGTTCGAGCAGCGCGCCGTCGTCTGGTTCGTCGTCGCTTCGGCCGGGCTCCTCGCCGGCCTCGCGACCGCGCAGCCGGCGCTCGTCGCGGTCGGGGCCGCTTTCCTGGTTCCGCTGCTCTTCGGGCTCGCGGCGCCGCCGCCTCGGCTGCCCGAAGCGACCGTCCGGGTCTCGGCCGATCGCGTGATCGAGGGCGGGCGGGTCGAGCTCGAGCTGACGCTTGCCGCGTCGGACGCATGCCCCTGGCTCGACGTCGAGCTGCGGCTGCCGGAGCGCCTCGATCAGGACGGAGCGCCCACACGGCGCGTGCTGGCCCTCGATGCGGGCGAAACGCGGATGCTCGAGTACTCGATCAACTGCCCTCGCTGGGGTGCCTTCCCCATCGCCCAGGTCCGGCTCTCGGCGCGCGATCAGCTTCACCTCCGTCGCGCCGAGCTCGTCGTCGAGCCGACCACGACGCTGCGGGTCTACCCGTCGGTCGAGAGGCTGCGACGGCTCGCCGGACCGCGGGCGACACGCCCGGTGACCGGCAGCCGTCCGGCTGCGGTCGCCGGCGAAGGCATCGAGTTCGCGGAACTCCGGTTCCTCGCCCCAGGCGAGCGCGCCCGGAGGATCAACTGGCGTGCGACCGCTGCCCGCGGCCGGCTGCTCGTCAACGATCGGCTGCCCGAGCGGAGCTCCGACGTCGTCATCTTCCTCGACGCGCTCGGAGCCGCCACGACGAGCGGGGCGAGCACGCTCGACCATGCCGTGCGCGCGGCCGCTTCGCTGAGCGAGGCCTATCTCCGCCAGCGCGACCGCGTCGGGCTCCTTCGCTTCGGCGGCGACCTCGAGTGGATCATCCCCGGCTCGGGCCTGCGCCAGCAGTATCGGATCGCGGACGCCTTGCTCGAGAGCGAGGTCGCGCGAATGTACCGCTGGCGCGACACGAGCCTCATCCCGCGCCGGATCCTCCCGCCCCAGTCGCTGATCGTCGCGCTGACGCCGCGGCTCGACTGGCGCGTCACGCGCGCGCTCCTCAATCTTCGCCGCCGCGGCTACCAGGTCTCGATCGTCGAGGTCGATCCGCTCCCGTACCTCGCCGACGCCGAGGCCGCCGCCGGGCCGATCGCCTGGCGAACCTGGTTGCTCGAGCGGGACGCCGTCCGAACGCGGCTGGCCGGCGCGGGGATCGCGCTCGCGTCGTGGGGACCGGACGAGCCGATCGCTGCTCCCGTCGAAGCCCTCGCCGCGGGACGATGAGCGGGAGACGATTTCGGCTCGCCGCCGCAGCTGCGGCGCTCGGCCTCGGCGCCGTTCTCGGTGCGCTCGCAATCGCTTACGGCGAAGACGCCCCCGTCTGGAGCATTCCGCTCCTCGCGGCTGCCGCCTTCCTTCTGTGCGAGCTCGTCTCACTGTCACGCGGCCCGGCGCCGGACGCGACGGTCGAACGACCGGCTGTCACCACCGTCCTGGTGGGGCGCCTGTCTGTCGCTGCGCTGCTCGCGTTCGCCGGCGCGACCGTGGCCCTCCTAGCGGCCGCCGTTCCCGCTCGACATGGCTTCGCCACCGGACTCCTCGGCGCCGCAGCCGCAGCGGCGCTGTCTCTCCTCGTCTCGGCGGTCGCGCGGCGGAGCGACGAAGCCTAGCCCGGGCTGCTGACGGCGACGACTTGCCGTCGCCCTGCAGACCGTCCCCGCAGCTGGTCTACGATCGCCCGGTGCGGCTGTACCTCGCGGGCCCCTGTTCTCCGAGGCGGAGCGAGCCTGGCTCGACGCGCTCGCCGGGCGCTTGCGCGCGGACGGGTTCGACTGCTTCGTGCCGCACGAGCAGTTCGAGGAGATGACGACGCTCACGGCGGACGAGGTCTACGGCACGGACGCCGAAGGCCTTCGCTCGTCGAACGCCCTCGTCGCGCGGCTCGACGGCACCGCGGTCGACGACGGCACCGCGTGCGAGATCGGGATGTTCGCCCAGCTCGTCGCGGCGGCGACCCCCGCTGCGTCGGCATCGTCGGCATAGCGACCGACCTTCGCCTGGAGCGCATCCGGGGCGTCGTCGCGGGAGACGGCCTCAACCTCTTCCTCGGAGGTGCCGTCTCCGCGTACGGCCGACTCTGCTGGTCGGTCGACGAGGCGATCGAGACACTCGCGTCCTGGCGGACAGGCGGGCGCTAGCGGGACGGCTCCGCCTCCCCGATCTTGAGGGTTGGGCATTCGTCGAGCTGGGAGAAGGAGTTCGAACAGCGCCGCTGACGACTTTGGGTCTCGGTGCCATCTCCGATTTCGGTCTGACGTGCGCCCCAGGCGTATCCTTGTGAGCCATGAGTCTCTTCACTCGCAAGGCCGCGATGGTGCGTCCTGACAACGCACTACCCGGACGAACCGAGCCGATGAGCGGCCTGGGACTGCATCGGGTTCTGGGCACGCAGATCTTGCCCCCATTTCCCGAGGGTACGGAGACCGCGATCTTCGGCATGGGGTGTTTTTGGGGGGCCGAGCGGATGTTCTGGCGCTCGCCGGACGCGTACACGACTGCCGTCGGCTACGCGGCGGGCTACACGCCCAACCCCAGGTACCAGGAGGTGTGCACGGGCCGAACCGCGCACAACGAGGTCGTGCTCGCCGTGTTCGAACCGGAGAAGACGAGCTACGAGGCGATGCTGAAGATCTTCTGGGAGGGCCACGACCCGACGCAGGGGATGCGGCAGGGGAACGACGTCGGAACGCAGTACCGCTCCGGGATCTACTGGACGACCGACGCGCAGCGCGACGCCGCGCTCGCGTCACGGGACATGTTCCAGGAGGAGCTCTCGCGCGCTGGCTACGGACGGATCACGACCGAGATCGTCGAGGCGGGGCCGTTCTACTACGCCGAGGACTACCACCAGCAGTACCTCGAGGCGAACCCGAACGGCTACTGCGGACACGGCGAGACGGGCGTCTCGTGCCCGATCGGCTTCGGCGTCCGGGCGGCGGCCTGAGGCGCGAGCCTACGCCTCTGTGCCGCGCGCGGCACGCTCGGCCTGCCGTCCTGCGACACCCGTGTCGCCGGCGATCTTTTGCGCGAAGTAGACCGGGATCACGGAGAGCAGGATGACGAACAGCGCAACGACGTTCACGATCGGCAGCTCCGTCGGCCGGAACAGCGTCGCGTACATCCAGATCGGGAGTGTCTGAATCGCCCCCGACGTAAAGATCGTGACGATGATCTCGTCGAACGACAGCGCGAACGCGAGCAGCCCGCCCGCGAGCAGCGCAGTTCGCATCTGCGGGAACATCACGTAGCGGAACGTCTGCCAGCTGTCGGCGCCGAGGTCCGCCGAGGCCTCGTCGAGCGACCCGGCGGTGCGTCGCAGACGCGCGAGCACGTTGTTGTAGACGACCACGACGCAGAACGTCGCATGGCCGATGACGATCGTCGCCAGCCCGAACTTGACGCCGAGCGGCCCGAGCACGTCCTTGATCGTCGCCTGCAGCGCGAGACCGGTGACGATCCCGGGAAGAGCGATCGGCAGGATCACGGCGAAGGTGACGACCTCGCGGCCGAAGAAGCGGTAGCGGGCGATCGCCAGCGACGCGAGCGTGCCGAAGACGAGAGCGATCGCCGTCGCGCCGAGCCCGGCGACGATCGAGTTCTTGAGCGCCTCTCGGACGCCCTCGTTGTGGAACGCAACCGGGAACCACTTCGTGCTCCAGTCCTCGATCGGCCACTGCTGCGTCACCCGCTCGTTGAACGCGTACAGAGCGATCACGACGAGCGGGAAGTAGATGAAGAAGAGCGTGAAGCCCGCTCCGAGGCGGAGCAGCGCGCGGGTGAGCCTCGACTCGACCATCAGAGCGACTCGAACGCCTTGAGCTTCCGGGCCACCAGCAGGTACCCGACGATGACGGCGATCGGCACGAACGCGTACGCGGCGGCGACGGGCAGCGCCGTGCCGTACTCGCGGTAGATGACGGTACCGATGAACTGGTCGCTCGAGATCAGGACCGGCGCGATGTAGTCGCCAAGCGTGAGCGAGAAGGTGAAGATCGACCCTGCGACCACGGCCGGGAAGACGAGGGGGAGCGTGACGCTGAAGAACGTCCGCACCGAGCGCCCGCCGAGGTCCGCGGACGCCTCGAGCAGCGACTCGGGAATCCGCTCGAGCCCGGCGTACACGGGAAGCACCATGTACGGGAGCCAGAGGTACGTGAAGACGAGCCAGAGCCCGGTGTTCGAGTACCCGTTGAACTCGAGGCCGAGCGGGTCGAGCGCCCAGTTGATCGCGCCCTCCGCCGAGAGGATCGTGCGCCACGCGTACGCCTTCACCAGGTAGCTCCCGAAGAGCGGCATGAGCACGGCGACGACGAGAAGGTTCCTCACTCTCGTGGAAGCGATCCGCGCCATGTAGTAGGCGAGCGGAAACGCGAGCACCGCGCACGCGATCGTCACGAGCGCTGCCATCTTGATCGTCCGCCAGGCGACGTCGCGGTACACCGGCGACTCGATGATCCGACGGAAGTTGTCGAGCGTGAACTCGTGGACGAGCTTCGCGGTGAAAGGATCGGACGTCCAGAACGCGGACACGAGCAGGACGAGGAGCGACCCCAGGTAGACGACGCCGAGCCAGAGCACCGGAAGCGCGAGCAGGCTCCACAGCCGAACGCGCGGATGCCGGTAGAGGAAGGTCGAGAGGCGCCGCCCCGGGCTCTGCCGGGGCGACGCCTCACCGAGGGAGACCGAGGTCACGATGGACCGGCCAGGACGGCTCCTAGCCTCGGATCTCCGTCCAGGCGGCCTGCCAGTCCGCCTGGGTCTTGCAGGTCGTGGAGTCGTCGTCGTCGGCGCAGTCCTCGGACGGCGTCGTCCAGTAGTAGACGTCGTCCCACCACGACTCGTCGTCCGCGTGGTACTCGTCGCAGTGATTCGTGTTCTTCGTGAGGTCACACGCCTTGAGGTTGACAGGCGCCTCGCCGAAGGCCTCGGCGACCGCCGCCTGCGCCTCCGGGGACGCCATGTGGTCCATCCAGAGGTACATGCAGTTCGGGTGCTCGGCCTGCGAGTAGACCATCCAGGTGTCCGACCAGCCGGTCGTGCCCTCCTTGGGCTTGACGATCGCGACGGGCGCGTTCGCCTTCTGGAGCTCGACGTACTGGTAAGGCCACGTCGTCCCGACGACGCTGTCGCCGTTGGTGTACGACTGGATCTGCTTCACGACGTCCCCCGGCCAGTACTCGCCGACGTACGGCGCCTGCTTCTTGAGCAAGGCCACCGCCGCGTCGAACTGCTCCTGCGTGAGCTGGTACGGGTTGTCGATCCCCAGGTCTGGCTGCGTCGCCTTGAGGTACACAGCGGCGTCCGCGATGAAGATCGAGTCGTCGTAGATGGAGATCTTGCCCTTGTACTTCTCGAGTTGATCATCGTCCCAGATGACGTTCCAGCTGTCCGTGTCCTCCGGAACCTGATCGGTCCGGAACATCAGGTAGTTCGGGCCGCGCCCGTGCGGCACGCCGTAGGGTTGCCCGTCGCGCGAGTTGTAGTCCTTGTTCTTGATCCCCTCCTGGATGTCGTCCCAGTTGGTGATGTACTCGGTGTCGATCGGCACGACGTCGCCCGTGGTCATCAGGCGAACCGTGGCGTTTCCGGAGAAGGAGCCGCCGTCGTAGGCCCCGGACTGGAGCAGGCTGATCATGTCGTCCGAGGTCGTGCCGTCCTTCGTGTTCACCTTGCAGCCGGTCTTCTGTGTGAACTCGTCCGTGAGCACGGCGTATCCCGGCCACTGGATGAGATTGACCTCGCCCTCCTCCTGCGCGTTCGCCTGGATCTCCTCGAGCGACGAGCCGAGACCCTCGATCTCGGTGCTCGCCTCACCTTCCTCGTCGCCCCCGCCGCACCCGGCCGCCACGACCGCGAGCGCGGCCACGAGCAGCCCGAGCGCGACCCATGCCCAGCCGCTGTGACTCCTCCTTCTCATTCGGATCCTCCCTCCGAGTCGTCGATGATCGACTCCTGTTCAGGGCGCCACTCGACGCGAGCGCGCCGTCCTTTCGCCTCGAGCACCTGGCTCGAGCCCTCCTCCAGGTTCTGCGCGAGAACCTGGAGCTCCCCCCCACGGTCGAGCGAGACGTAGTAGCGGGTGACCGGCCCCACGTACTGCACGTCCCGGATCACGCCTTCCTCGATGCGCCAGCCCGGCTGCGGATCGCGGCCGTTCTCGAGGAGGTTGATCTTCTCGGGCCGCACGGTGTAGCGGCGGCCGTTCCGCTCGATCACGTTCGAGACGCCCACGAAGCCGGCGATGAACTCGCTCTGCGGGTGTTCGTAGACCTCCGCCGGCGGTCCGAGCTGCTCGATCCGCCCCTGGTTGAAGACGGCCACGCGGTCGGACATGGTGAGCGCTTCCTCCTGGTCGTGCGTCACGTACACGAACGTGATCCCCACCTCGCGCTGGATGAACTTCAGCTCGATCTGCATTTGCTGGCGGAGCTTCAGGTCGAGCGCGCCCAGCGGCTCGTCCAGCAGCAGCACCTTCGGCTGGTTGACGATCGCCCGTGCGAGCGCGACTCTCTGGCGCTGGCCGCCGGAGAGCTGCGCCGGCTTGCGCGAGCCGTAGTCGCCCAGGCGGACCATCTCGAGCGCGGTCTGCGCGCGCGCACGCCGCTCGCCCTTCGGCACCTTCTTCACCATCAGCCCGTACTCGACGTTCTGTTGCACGGTCATGTGCGGGAAGAGCGCGTAGTCCTGGAACACGGTGTTCACCGGACGGTCGTACGGAGGCAGGCGCGAGACGTCCTGGCCACCGAGCTCGATCGTGCCCTCGTCGGGGATCTCGAACCCCGCGATCATCCGCAGCGTCGTCGTCTTGCCGGAGCCCGAAGGCCCGAGCATGGTGAAGAACTCCCCAGGGGCGACCTCGAGATCGATCGCATCGACCGCGACCACCTCGCCATAGCGCTTCGTCAAGCCACGAACGCGGATGTCCGGGATGCCCTCAGGCAATCAGCGACTCCTCGAGGATCGCAATCCCCTCGTCCAGCTCATCGTCCGTGATGGTCAGTGGCGGCAGGAGTCGGATGACGTTTCCATGCAACCCGCACGAGAGCAGCACGAGCCCTCGGTCGAAGGCGGCCGCCACGACCGCGTGGGCCCGCTCCGGCGTGCGCTCGACGAACTCGAGCGCGAGCATCGGCCCGAGGCCCCGCACCTCTCCGATGTCGGAGTGGTGTGCTGCGAGCGAGTCGAGCCGCGCACGGATCGCCTCGCCGAGCTCGCGGGCTCGAGCGAGGAACGCCTCGTCCGAGACGATGTCGAGCACGGCGAGCGCGGCCGCGCACGAGAGGGGGTTCCCCCCGAAGGTCCCCCCGAGCCCTCCCGGAGGAACCGCGTCCACGATCTCGGCCCGGCCCGTCACGCCCGCGAGCGGAAGGCCACCGCCGATCGACTTGCCCGTCACCAGGAGGTCGGGCTCGACCCCGTCGTAGTGCTCGATCGCCCACATCTTCCCCGTACGGGCGACACCCGACTGCACCTCGTCGTCCACGTACAGGATCCCGTGCGCACGGCAGAGCTCCTGCAGCCGCGCCGGGTAGTCGGGGGGCATCACGACGAACCCTCCCTCGCCCTGCACCGGCTCGAGCACGACGCACGCCACTGTGGAGGGCTCGACGTCGGCCTTGAACAGGTGCTCGAGCGCCGCGATCGCGTCGTCCGAGGAGATCCCGTGGTACGGGTACGGCGCCGGCGCCCGGTACACCTCGGGCGCGAAGGGGCCGAACCCCGCCTTGTACGGCTTCACCTTGCTCGTCATCGTCATCGCAAGCAGCGTCCGCCCGTGGAAGGCGCCGTCGAAGACGACGACCGCAGGGCGGCCCGTGGCGACGCGGGCGATCTTCACGGCGTTCTCGACCGCCTCCGCGCCCGAGTTCACGAGGATCGTCTTCTGCTCCTCGCCCGCGCAAGGCGAGAGCTCGGCGAGCCGCCGGCAGACCTCGACGTAGGGCTCGTAGACCCCGACCATGAAGCACTGGTGGAGGTAGCGGTCCGCCTGCTCCTTGATCGCCTCCACGACGCCCGCATGGCGGTGCCCCGTGTTCTGGCAGCCGATCCCGCCTCCGAAGTCGATGAACGAGCGCCCGTCGGGATCGGTGATCCGGGCCCCCTCTGCCTGTGCGACGACGAGCCTCGGCGTCACCATGCCGCGCGCGACGTAGCGCGCACGGTCGGCGAGGATCTGCTCCGCCGCTCGGGTGTCTGCAGGTTGCATCGCGGGATTATCACCTCTCCGAGCCGGGTTCACACGTGGAGCTTGCGCGTTCGCCGGCGCCGGCGCGGACCGCGTCTACGATCCGGGCAGGCCGGAGTAGCTCAGCTGGTAGAGCAATCGCCTTGTAAGCGATAGGTCGTGGGTTCGAGTCCCGCCTCCGGCTTCTGGGCGGAACCCGTCCCCTCGTGACGCTCTACGCGGCTGGCTCGACGTTCGCGTTCCGGCTGAAGACGTTCTCCGGGTCGAGCCGGGCCTTCAGCTTCGCCAGCCGCTCGTAGTTCGCTCCGTGGCTGGATCGGACGAGCGCCTGCCCCTCCTCGAGGAAGCCGGGGAAGTTGAGGTACGAGCCTCCGCTGGCGACGGGCTCGAGCGAAGCCAGCACACCTCGCGCCCACGCGACGTTGGCCTCGTCCTCGTCGGGGTGCTCCCAGTTCGCCTCCGGGTTGACCACGTACCGCACCCCCCGTCCTGCGAAGGCGGTCGCGTCGCTCGGGAGCCGCGCGATCGCTCCTCCGTTGAGCCAGATGTCCACCGTCGAGTGCTTCGACGGCGCCTGGAGCGTGCGCTCGACGAGGCGATCGATCGCCTCCGCCGGAAGTGCAGGGAGGTTCGTCGACTTCCAGTAGTAGCGGTGCCCCGCCGGGTAGTCGGGGTCGTAGATCTTCTGCGCGTCGACGTACTGCATGCGGTCGGAGAGGTCGACCAACGGCTGGCCGAGCACCCGCAAGCGCCGCACGGCCGCCTCGCCGGCGTCGGCGGGTCCTGCGTACATCCCGAGCACGCCCACGTAGGGGGCCTCGTGGGCCTCTGTCGGGAAGTCCTCCAGCGGCGGGACGTGGCCGAGGATCGCAATCGTGCTCAGCGCATCGCCGATCTCGTCCACGAGACGCTCGTGCTCGGCGAGAACGTGCTGCGCAAGCTCGATCGGATAGAGCGCGAAGAGGAAGAAGACCTCGGGGCCGAGCTGATGCGCCCGGAACGTGAGCTCGGTGACGACGCCGAAGTTGCCGCCGCCCCCCGCAAGCCCCCACATGAGCTCGGGATCGCTCTCGGCGTCGACGTGCAGGACGTCGCCGTCTGCGGTCACGACCTCGGCGGCGACGAGGTTGTCGCAGGTGAGCCCGTACGCGCGGCGGAGCCAGCCGAAGCCTCCGCTCAGGGTCAGGCCCGCGACGCCGGTCTCGCTGACGACGCCTGCCGGCACGGCGAGGCCGTGCGCCTGCGTGGCCGCGTCGAGATCGCCCAGCGTAGCGCCGCCTCCCACGACGACGAGCCGTGTCGCCGGATCGACGGACATGCTCCTCATCGGCGAGAGGTCGATCACGAGGCCGCCGTCGATCGTGCCGAGCCCCGCGACGTTGTGACCGCCGCCCCGGACCGCAAGGTCCAGACCTGTCGTACGCGCAGCGGCGATCGCAGCGACGACGTCGTCGGTCGAGCCGCACTCGGCGACGGCTGCCGGCTCGAGGTCGATCATCCCGTTCCAGACGCTGCGCGCCTCGTCGTAGGTCGGATCGCCAGGCCGCACGAGGCGACCGTCGAGCGTCGCCTCGAGGTGCTCGAGCGCTGCCTTCTGCTCCGGAACGTCCACCTGTGGCATCTTTCCTCCTCCGAGCTAGACGGGACGCGAGCGAATCCTCGACAGCGCGCAGGCGCTGATCCTCGAGCAAGGCCTTGCGGCGACCTCCATCGACGAGATCCTCGCTTCGGCCAGGACGAGCAAGGGCGCGTTCTTCCACCACTTCCCGTCGAAGAACCATCTCGCGCGGGCGATCGTCGAGCGTTACGCGGAAGCGGACGTCGCCTTTCTCGAGGAGTTCATGGAGCGGGCGGAGGCCGAGTCCGACGACCCCGCCCGCCAGGTGGTCACGTTCATCAAGAGCTTCGAGGACGCGGCGGAGGAGATGGTCTCGCGGCAGCCGAGCTGCCTCTACGTTTCGTACGTCTTCCAGCGACAGCTCTTCGACGACGGCACGAACGACGTGATCGTCGACGCCCTGCTCGCCTACCGTACTCGGCTGGCCGACAAGATCGCCGTCGCCGTCGAGCGACGTCCACCCCCCGTGCCGGTTGATGCCGAAGCGCTCGCCGACCACGTCACCGTCACATTCGAGGGTGCATTCATCCTCGCGCGTGCGTACGGCGACCCGCGCATCATGCGGGCCCAGCTCGCCCTCGCGCGGACGACGACTGCTGTGCTCCTCGGTGTTCCCGCGGACTGACGCCGCTACGCGAGGACCTCGCGCGAGCGCTGATGCGCGATGATCTTTCGCTTCACTCTCTGGAGCGCGTTGTCGATCGTCTTCGTGTCGCAGCCGAGCTCCGCGGCCATCTGCTCGTAGGAGTTCCCCTCGAGGTAGCGCCGGAGCGCCTGCGCCTCCAGCGACGAGAGGCCCGTCCCGAGCGAGAAGACGAGGCTCTCGAGCTCCTCGGTCGAGATCACGCACACCGACGGGTCGTGGACACTGGGGCCCGGGAGGGCGTCGCCGAGCGTGCAGTCTCCCTCGGCCTCCTGGCCGGCGGGGGTGTGGCTGAACGAGACGTACGTGTTCAGCGGAGCGTGCTTGTAGCGGGTCGCGGTCTTGATCGCGGTGATGATCTGACGGGTGACGCAGAGCTCGGCGAAGCTCCGGAACGACGTCTCCTTGTCGGGCCGGAAGTCCCGCACGGCCTTGTATAGCCCGATCATGCCTTCCTGGACGAGGTCGTCGGCGTCGCCGCCGGCGAGGAAGTACGAGCTCGCCTTGAGCCGGACGAACCCGGCATAACGGCGCATGAGGCCGTCGAGCGCCTCCTGGCTCCCGTTGCGGGCCTTGAGGACGAACTGGAGATCCTCGAGCTCTCGTCGAGCCTTCTGAGCGCTTCTCGGTGCTGCGACGGTGCGAGCGGCCATGTCCGTACCCCCGAGTTCGGCATCGTCATGAGGCTCTCGGGCGAGCGTTCCAGTGCTCTGCTCGCGAAACCCTCACGTTGAAGTTGAGGAAGAACCTAGCACTATCTGCCAGGCAATACAAGTGGATTGCGAGAACCGTATCATGCTAGGAACATACGTTCGCATGCGCCGTTCGGTTCTCCACACTGCGCAATGCCATGCGACTCTGCGACGATGAGGGCTGTGACACGCGTCCTCATCGTCGACGACCACCCGAGCTTCCTCGAGGTCGTCGCGCAGTCGGGGAACGCCGAGGACCTGCTCCGTCACGTCGCGATGCACAAGCCGCGCGTGGCCATCGTCGACATCCGGATGCCCCCCACGCACACCGACGAGGGACTTCGCGCGGCCCGCGAGATCCGCGAGGGCTTTCCCGGCACGGGCGTGCTCGTCCTCTCGCAGTACGTCGAGGCCGGCTACGCGATGGATCTCCTCTTCGAGAACGCCGAGGGAGTCGGCTACCTGCTGAAGGACCGCGTCTCGGACCTCGACGAGTTCGCGTCCGCCGTCCGGAGGGTCGCCGAGGGCGGATCGGCGCTCGACCGGGCGGTCGTCAGCGAGCTCGTCGGCCGGCGCAGGACGGACGATCCGCTCACCGAGCTGACCCCTCGCGAGCGAGAGGTGCTGGAGCTGATGGCCGAGGGGCGGTCGAACCAGGCGATCGCGGACCAGCTCTTCGTCACGCTCCGGGCGGTGGAGAAGCACGTGACGAGCATCTTCGCGAAGCTCGACCTGGCCGCCTCGACGGACGCGCACCGGCGGGTGCTCGCAGTGCTCGCCTTCCTTCGCAGCTAGCGCGATCGCACGCGCGAGCTCGGTGGCATCAAAGCCGCCACGAAGCGAACGCCTTCAGGGATGTTCGCGCGATCGGAATCTGCACGCGCAGATTCCGATCTGGGCAGAGAGGCGTACGCGGCCGCGAAGCTGACGCCTTCAGGGATCTTGAGCGCGCCGGGGATCGGCTCGGCCGATTCCCGGCTTGCGCAGAGGCGTACGCGGCCACGAAGCGGACGCCTTCAGGGGTGTTCGTGCGATCGGAATCTGCGCGCGCAGATTCCGATCTGCACAGAGAACGGGTGCGGTCTGCCGTACCCGAAGACGCCTGGCCGCCGCACCGCGCGCGCGGTCCGCGAGTGGGAGCCTGAGGTTTGTCCAGTCGACCCACTCGAAAGGAACCGAGATGTCACCTCTGAGGCACAGCACCAACATCGCGGCCCGCATGGGTCGCTGGAGCGCGACGCACCGGAAGACCGCCATCTTCGGGTGGCTCGCGTTCGTCGTAGCCGCGTTCGCGATCGCCGTCGCCGTCCCGATGCAGACGATCGACGAGACCGACTGGAACGTCGGCGAGGCCCGCAAGGGCGACCACATCATCCGCGACGGCGGCTTCAGGCTCGACGAGCAGTCCGAGTTCGTGCTGGTCCAGTCGGACTCGGAGACCGTCGACGACGCGGCGTTCCGCGGCGTCGTCAACGACGCGGTCGGAACCCTGCAGGGCTTCGAGCAGGTCACGAAGCTGCGCTCGCCGCTCGCTCCGGGCAACGAAGGCCAGATCTCGAAGGATCGCCACGCGGCCCTCATCCAGTTCAGCCCAGAGGGCTCGTACGACGAGGCGGTCGCGTACATCGACGAGATCACCGCCGCCACCGAGCAGGTCCAGGACCGGCATCCGGACTTCTACGTCGGGCAGGCCGGCACGACCTCCACGGGGAAGGCGCTCGACGAGATGTTCGGCTCGCAGCTCGCGCGGGCCGGCCTCCTCTCGATCCCATTGACCCTCGGCATCCTCCTCCTCGTCTTCGGGTCGGTCATCGCCGCGTTCGTGCCGCTCTTGCTGGCGCTGACATCGGTGTTCGCGACCATCGGCCTCGTGGGGCTGCCCAGCCAGATCGTCCCGATGGACGAAGCCGTCGCCGAGGTCATCCTGCTCATCGGCCTCGCGGTCGGCGTCGACTACTCCCTGTTCTACATCCGCCGCGAGCGGGACGAGCGGCGCGCCGGGCGCAGCGAGTCCGCGGCGCTCGAGGCTGCGGCAGCGACCTCGGGCCGTGCGGTGCTCATCTCCGGCTTCACGGTGATGATCGCCATGGCCGGGATGTTCTTCTCCGGCGACAAGACGTTCATGTCCTTCGCCATCGGGACGATGATGGTCGTCTCCGTGGCGATGCTCGGCTCGCTGACCGTGCTCCCGGCGCTTCTCTCGTGGCTCGGAGACCGGGTCGACAAGGTCCGCGTGCCCCTGCTCTGGCGGCTCCGGCGGGTCGACGGCGAGAGCCGCGTCTGGGGCGCCGTTCTCGATCGCGTCCTCCGGCGCCCCCTCGTCTCGGCGATCGCGGCAGCGGCGGTTCTCATCGCGCTCGCAGTCCCCGCGCTCTCGCTGAACACGGCGATCTCGGGGATCGACGCGCTGCCCGCCTCGCTGAAGGAGCTGCAGTCGTACAACCGTGTGAACGACGCCTTCCCCGGCGGAGCGACCCCTGCTGTCGTCGCGATCGCAGGCGACGCCTCGAACCCGGAGCTCCGGGCCGCGGTGGCAGACCTCCGCGAGCGGGCGCTGGCGAGCGGCGCCGGCCTCGAGCCCATCCACGTCGAGACGGCTCCGGGCGGGAAGGCGGTCAGGGTCGAGGTCCCGCTCGTCGGCAAGGGCACGGACGCCGGCTCCAACAGGGCGCTCGCGACCCTTCGCGAGGAGATCATCCCCGCGACCCTCGGGACCGTCGACGGCATCGACTATGCCGTCACGGGTGACACGGCGGCGTCGAAGGACTGGAACGACGCGATGCGCTCGGCCGTGCCGATCGTGTTCGCATTCGTCCTCGCGTTCGCGTTCGTGCTCCTGCTCGTCACGTTCCGCAGCGTCGTCATCCCGCTGAAGGCGATCCTGATGAACTTGCTCTCGGTCGCCGCGGCGTACGGAGTCGTCGTCGCGATCTTCCAGTGGGGCTGGGGTGAGAGCGTCCTCGACTTCAACTCGAACGGAGGCATCGCCGCCTGGCTGCCGATGTTCCTGTTCGTCATCCTCTTCGGCCTCTCGATGGACTACCACGTGTTCATCCTCAGCCGGATCCGCGAGTACTACGACCGCGGGCTCTCGACCGAGCAGGCGGTCGCACGCGGGATCAAGTCGACGGCCGGTGTCGTCACGAGCGCCGCGATCGTCATGGTGCTCGTCTTCGGCGTGTTCGCGCTGATGCCGCTCGTCGACATGAAGGAGATGGGGATCGGCCTCGCTGTCGCCATCCTGATCGACGCCACGATCGTGCGGGCGGTCCTCCTGCCCGCGACGATGAAGCTGCTCGGCCGCTGGAACTGGTACCTCCCCCGTCGGCTCGAGTGGCTGCCGCGCCTCGAGCACGAGCGCTCGGCCGACCCGGTTCCGCAGCAGTCAGCCGCGTAGGCGTCGCACGGCAGGCCCGGTCGTCGCAGTCTCGGCGGCCGGGCCTCGCCGTGTCTCTACTCCCCCCGCCGGAGTCGCTCGAGACGCTCGAGCGTCTCCGGGTCGAGACGATCGCCGACGCGGCCCCCTGCGCTCGGACGCTCCTGCTCGCGGTGTTGGGCAGGCTCGAGCTCGGCGAGGAAGAGCCGGGAGGAGAGCTTCTGCACCTCCTGCCCCGAGACCCCCCGCACGGCGATGTCGGACGAGACGATGCAGACGCGCTCTCCCGCCCGGTGCTCCGCAGCCAGGCGCTCGAGCAGGTCGTCGGCGTGCGGGGCGAAGCGGACCGAAAGCGGGCCGAAGTCGCGGTCCTCCCCGACGCCGTCGAACACGACGACGCCACGGGCGCCCTTCAGCGCCACGAAGCTGGCGAGGGCGTCCACGAGCTCTCCCCGCTCGGTGAACTCGCCCGCGTGGAGGAGGTTGTACCCGTCGAAGAGGTAGAGGGTCGTCTCGGACACGCTAGCCCTCCGTAGCGGCACGCTGGCGGCGGGCCTCGAACAGGAAGACGGCCGCGGCCACGCTGACGTTCAGCGAGCGGACCCTCCCGGCCAGCGGGATCGCGATGGACGCGTCGCAGGTCCGGCGAACCAGCGGGCGCACGCCTTTGCCCTCGGCGCCGAAGACGAGCGCGACGCCGCCAGTGAGATCCGCGTCCCAGAGCGAGACGGTTCCGTCCGCGTCCGCGGCGTACGCCCAGAGCGAGGGTCCCTTGACCTCGGCCAGGTAGCGGGCGAGGTTGGGGACGACGGCGACGGGCACGTGCTCCACGGCGCCGGCCGAGGCTCGGCACACGGCGGGCGTCACGCGCGCGGAACCGTGCGCGGGCACGACGATCCCCGTGGCCGCCACCCCGTCCGCGCTGCGCGCCACGGCGCCCAGGTTGTGCGGGTCCGTCACCTGGTCGAGGCAGACGAGCAGTGGCCGATCGGCACGAGCGAGGTCGTACGCGTCCGCGTACCGGTACGGCTCGCACCAGGCGATGACGCCCTGGTGATCGCGCGTGCCCGCGGCCTCGGTCAGGAGCCGCTCGGGCTTCACCTGGGGGCGCGGACCGGAGTCGAGCCACGGGATCTGAGCTGCCGCGCGCTCAGTCACCCAGACCTCGAGAGCCTCCCGCGGCCCGCGGTACAGCTCACGGACGGCGTTCCGTCCGTAGACGAGGTCGCGCGTCACCGGCGCGGCACGAGGCGATAGCCGTCCACGGCGTCGCGAGCCTCCCACCCGGCGGCCTCGATCTCGGCGCGCAGGCGGTCGGCTTCCTCGAAATCGCTGTCCGCGCGAGCGGCCTGACGCCGGTCGGCGAGCTCGACGACCTCGGGTGGCGCCTGCTCCTCCGCCGCGAGGGACTCGAGGCCGAAGACTCCGAGCGCCCGCTCGAGCAGCTCGTGGTCGCGCCATTCGTGCATGACCGCGAGCGCAGCCGGAGTCGAGAAGTCGTCGCCGAGCGCAGCCACGAAGCGGCCCCAGGATCCCGGGGGCGCGGGCTCCGACGGGTTGCGGAACACCTCCCGGAAGCCGTCTGCGCGCGCGGTCGCCGCCGCCAGCGCCTCGTCCGAGAAGTCGATCGGCCCGTGCCAGTGCCCGGTCAGGAAGTACACGAGCGTGGCCTCGCGCCCCCACGTGTCCAGGACGTTGCGGAGCGAGACGTCGTTCCCGAGCGACTTGTGCATCTCGTCCCCGCCCAGCTCGAGCATCCCGTTGTGCATCCAGATGCGCGCGAACGGCCTCCCCACGGCTCGTGACTGCGCGATCTCGTTCTCGTGGTGCGGGAAGACGAGGTCGAGCCCGCCGCCGTGGATCCAGAACTCCCGCCCGAGCGTCTTCTCGGCCATCGCGGAGCACTCGATGTGCCAGCCCGGCCGGCCGCGTCCCCAGGGCGAGTCCCACCACGTGTCCTCGCCTTCCTTGTTCGCCTTCCAGAGCGCGAAGTCACGCGGATCCTCCTTGAGCGGGTTCGGCTCCTGCTCCTCGACCTGGTCCGGCCGCTGGCCCGAGAGCCGCCCGTACTCGGGGAAGTGCGCGACGCGAAAGTAGACGTCGCCGTCGACCGCGTAGGCATGGCCGCTCTCGACGAGCTCCTCGATCAGCGAGACGATCTCGGGGATCGTCTCCGTCGCGAGTGGCATCTCGTCCGGCATCCCGAGCCCGAGGTCGCCCGTGTCCTGCAGGTACCACACGGTCGCCTCGCGGGCGAGCTCGGCGCTCCTCCCGGGCGCGGCGTCGTAGATCTTGTCGTTCACGTCCGTGACGTTGTGTACGAACGTCACGTCGTAGCCCGTCTCGAGCAGCCAGTTCCGGAGCCAGGAGAAGATCACGAACGGGCGCGCGTTGCCGATGTGCGCCCGCTGGTAGACCGTCGGCCCGCAGACGTACATGCCCATCCCGGCCGGAGGCGGAGGCAGCTCCACGAGCGAGCGCGTGTACGTGTCGTAGAGGCGCACGAATCGATCGTAGTCAGGAGGCGGACCGGGCTGCCCGCGCCAGCGC
>Ga0233417_10000082_pt1 | contig 24565 bp, 19 predicted proteins | sample Sed_MG_FD_189023 | JGI IMG/M metagenome (GOLD analysis project Ga0233417, IMG submission 189023) | Sediment microbial communities from Lake Towuti, South Sulawesi, Indonesia - Sediment_Towuti_2014_0.5_MG | ecosystem: Environmental > Aquatic > Freshwater > Lake > Sediment | place: Indonesia... | reverse complement strand
GCGCGCATGGTGATTGCGGTGGCCGACCTGGACGGCACCATCATCGGCCTGCACCGCATGGCCGATTCGACGGTTTTCAGCATTGATGTAGCTGCAGCCAAGGCACGCAACATGGTCTACTTCAATAGCTCAACGCGCACCGCGGCCGACCTGACCGACGTCCCCATCGGCACAGCCGTGACCAGCCGCACGATTAACTTCGGCGCGCAGCCGCTCTACCCACCGGGGATTGAGTCGCCTGCCGGGCCGTTCTTCAATCTCTATGCCAATGACGCGGCCAATCCCTGCTCGCAGGGCTTTCAGCCCCCGGGGCTCAACCAGAGTGGAATAGTCTTTTTCGCCGGCAGCCTTCCACTCTATCGAGGCAACATTTTAGTGGGTGGACTAGGAATCAGCGGAGACGGAGTCGAGCAGGACGATTTCGTGGCCGCGGCTGGCGCCGCGGGCTTTGAGGCGCCTGTAAACATCCGTGCGGATCAGCTTTTCGTTCGCGGCGCCCGCCTGCCCTATCTGAAATTTCCACGCAATCCCACCGAGTAGTGGTTCTTACCCTTCGCGCAGCTTGCGGCCGGCAACGTTGCCGAGGCCGTCGTAGGCAGCGTATTTGTACATTTCCGAGAGCGTCGGAAAGTTAAAGACGGCATCAATGAAGGTCTCAATGGGCTCGTTGGCTTCCAGCACCATCATCCCGATATGCACCAAATCGGTAGCTGATTCGCCGATCAGGTGTACGCCCAGCAGCTTGTGGCTCTCCCGCTCGAAGACCAGCTTCAGCAAGCCGTGTGTTTCTCCAATGATGATGCCTCGCGCGTTATTCGAGTAACGCGCTCGCCCCACCGCGTAGCTGATGTTCTTCTCCCGGCAGGACTCCTCCGTTTCGCCGACGCTGGAAATCTCCGGGATGGTGTACACGCCCATCGGCAATTGTGTCGGCAGCCGCCACTTGAAAGGCAGGCCAAAAGCGTTCATGACCGCCAGGCGTCCCTGGTCCATCGAAACCGACGCCAACGACGGGAACCCGATTACGTCGCCGGCGGCGTAGATGTTTGGCACACTGGTTTGAAAATGATCGTTCACCTCGAGGTAGCCGCGCTTATTGACGCTCAAACCGACCTTCTCGAGACCCAGTCTTTCCACCGACGCCCGGCGACCTGCAGCGAAAAGGGCCGTCTCCATCTCGATACTCTTGCCCGACTCCAGCAGCAGGCGAATGCCCGCCGGGCCACGCTCGAGCTTGGCAAGTTTTTCCGGCATGTAAAACTCGAGTCCTAGGGCCGCAAGACGCTGGCGCAGGATATGTGAGATTTCAGCATCCAGAAACGGCAGCAAGCGCTCGCGGCCGTCCACGAGCGCCACCTTGACGCCCAGCGCAGTGAAAATAGAAGCGTACTCGCAGCCGATCACCCCGCCTCCCACCACCGCCATGCTCTTGGGAATGCGGTCCATGTTAAGGATGGTGTCGGAATCGAAAATGTATTTGTCGTCGAACGGAATCTCCCGTGGGCGGTAGGGAAACGACCCGGTGGCAATCAGGATGAACTCGCCCTGTACGCGCGACACCTTACCGTCCGCGGCCGTGATGGCAAGCGTGTGCGCGTCTTCGAACTGCGCCGTGCCTTGGAACAGGTCAATCTTGTGCCCGGCGATGTTTTTGGTGATCTTCTCCCGCTCGCTTTTCACCACCACCGTTTCCCGGTGCATGAAGTCGTGCACGGTCAGGCCAGCGCGCAGGGAGTAGTCAATGCCGTAGAGGCCGCGCTGCTGCAAACCCGAAAAATAGAGAGCTGATTCGCGCAGCGTCTTGCTAGGGATGGTGCCCGTATTCACCCCCGCGCCGCCCACAAATGGGGCGCGCTCGACAATCGCCACGCGCTTCTTGAAGTACGCGGCCGCGGCTGCTGCTTTCTCGCCGGCCGGGCCCGAGCCAATCACCAGCAGGTCATACCTCTCCATCCGTTGCCTCCAGGAACTAAGGGTGCACCGGCGCGCTCGATACTACGACGGTTTCCCTCCAAACGGAATCCGGCGCTTCTGCTTGGCCGTGAAAACACTTCAAAGGCAGGAAGGCCCTGGGCCGCTCGTTGCGTTCACGAACCTCTTACTTCTAACCTCTAACTTCCAGAAAAGTGCCCGGGGTGGGAGTCGAACCCACACGGGGTAAAATCCCCAGAGGATTTTAAGTCCCCAGCGTCTGCCATTCCGCCACCCGGGCGCCCGGCAGAGAGCTCAGGTTAGCACGAGCCACGCGCGGGGAACAGCGCTCGAAGGCCCTGGTGCAAGGCTTCACCTCATCCATATCCATGCCCGACATGCGGAAAACTGTGTGTCGCTGTTGGCAATGAAATGCGGGTAGGCGTTCCCCGGCAATCCTGCTAGGATGCCGCACCAATTCGTGAACCACGTGCCGACACCTGTGGCCATTCCCGAACAAGCCATCCTCGAACGTGAAGCTGGACTTCAGCGCAACCTCACGCCGCGCCAGATCTCCATGATTGCGCTGGGAGGAGCGATCGGCACCGGACTGTTCTTGGGCAGCGCGCTCTCCATCCGGCTGGCGGGCCCGGGCGTGATCCTGAGCTACGCCCTCGGAGCGCTGGTGGCGCTTCTTCTGATGTGGGCACTGGCGGAGATGGCGGTGGCGCATCCCGTGGCCGGCTCCTTTGGGGTTTACGCAGAGAAGTACGTGCACCCCTGGGCCGGATTCACGATACGCTACTCGTACTGGCTGGCGCAGGTGGTCGCCATCGGCAGTGAAGTGGTGGCCGCCTCGATCTACTGCCGGTATTGGTTCCCCGAGGTTCCCGCCTGGGTGTGGATCGGCTCGTTTTCGGCGGCACTGGTGTACGTGAACGCGCGCAGCGTGGCCAGCTTTGGGTGGTTCGAGTACTGGTTTGCCTTGATTAAGGTGGTGACGATCACCGTCTTTCTGATTCTTGGCGCTTCGCTCCTTCTGGGCATCGGCTTCCCGAGGCTGGGCACGGCGAACTTCACCGCGCACGGAGGATTTCTCCCGCACGGATGGACGGGCGTGGGGCTTGGCGTCGCCATGGCCATCTTCAGCTATCTGGGGATTGAAGTGGTTGCCGTCACCGCAGGCGAAGCCCGGCAGCCGAACGTTTCCGTCCCCCGGGCGCTTCGCTGGACCCTTCTCCGGCTGGCAATTTTCTATATCGGCGGGGTTGCTGTGTTAGTGGGCGTGCTTCCGTGGATGCAGGCGGGTCTGGGTGAAAGCCCGTTTGTGAGTGTGTTCAGAAGCGTCGGCATACCCGCCGCGGCGTCGGTGATGAATTTTGTGGTGCTGACCGCAGCGCTCTCCAGCGTGAACTGCAACCTGTACCTGACCTCGCGCATGCTATTTTCTCTGGCGCGCGGTGGTTATGCGCCGGCGGTCTTGGGCCGCCTCAGCCGTCAGGGAACACCCGTGATGGCCTTGGCGGCCTCAAGCTGCGGGATGCTGGCGGCGCTGCTTCTCGAAATCCGCTTCCAGCAAACGGCCTACCTGTACATGCTCGGAGCGGCCTTCTTCGGCGGGCTGTATGGCTGGATGATGATCTTCATCACTCACCTGGCCTTTCGCCGGACCCAGTCTGCGGCCACTCGATTTGCGCCTCCTGGACCCTGGAGCTCGCTGGTGGGCTTTCTCGCCGTTGCAGCCGTCACCGCTTCAACCTGGTGGATTCCCGGGATGCGTATCACCTTGGCGGCGGGGGTTCCCTGGCTTGTGTTCATCTCGGTGTGCTACCTTGTGTGGGCCAAGCTCAGCCGCACGCGACGCGCGTAAGGAGAAGAATGGACGACGTGCTGAAGTGGCGCGAGGAGTTTCCCATTCTCGAGCGCACCACCTACCTGATTAACAACTCGCTGGGGGCCATGCCCCGCGGGGTCGAGGCCAAGCTTCGCGAATATGCCCAGACCTGGAACACCCGCGGCGTGCGCGCATGGGAAGAAAGCTGGTGGGACCTTACCGCGAAGGTGGGGGATCAGTTGGGCGCGCTGATCGGCGCCGAGCCGGGCAGCATTTCGCTGCACCAGAACGTCACGATTACGCAGGCGGTGGTTACCTCGTGCTTTGATTTTCGCCCCCCGCGCAACAAGGTCGTGCTGGTTGACCTCGAATTCCCCTCCGTCTTGTATTTCTACCAGGAGCAGCAGCGCCATGGCGCACGCATCGAAATGGTGCGCAGCGAAGACGGAATTCGCGCCCCGCTCGAAAAGCTGCTGGCCGCCATTGACGAGCAGACGCTGCTGGTGCCCATCTCCCTCGTGCTCTTTCGCAGCTCCTGCATCGTTGACGCCCGCGCGATCATCGAGCGGGCGCATCGCGTCGGCGCCCATGTCGTCCTTGACTGCTTTCAAGCGGCGGGAACCGTGCCAATCGATCTGCGTTCTCTGGCTCCCGATTTTACCGTAGGGGGAGTACTGAAGTGGCTGTGCGGGGGCCCTGGAGTTGGCTACCTGTACGTCCGTCCCGATTTGCAGCCGAAACTCAAGCCCGCGTTGACCGGCTGGCTCGCGCACAAGCGCCCCTTCGCGTTTGAAACCGGACCCATTGATCGCCGCGAGGACTCCTACCGCTTCCTGAATGGCACCCCACACATTCCGGCTCTGTATGCCTGCCAGCCGGGCATCGAAATCATCGGCGCGGTGGGAGTCGAGCGCATCCGCCAAAAGTCCATGCGTCAGACCAAGCGTTTGATTGACGGCGCCCTTGCCCGCGGATGGCGTGTGAATACCCCCATGGATCCTGCGGAACGTGCCGGCACAGTCTCCATCGAATGCCCGCATGCTCAGGAAGTGGAGCGCGCACTGCTCGAGCGTGACATCCTGGTGGACTTCCGCCCAAAGGCTGGCATCCGGCTCTCTCCTCACTTTTACAACCGCGACGAGGAGATTGACTTTGCCATCATGCAAATCGAGGAGATCCTCGCCACCCGGGCTTGGCAGAAAACGGTCTCCCAGGCACCTGCTGCCGATGCCGCCGGCACAACCATGCGGTAGCATCCAAGAACGCTTCGCGCCGGCAACCTCAGCCTTGAAAAAACAACTCCGTCTGATAAGCTTCGCCCCGCGGCGCGTTCTCGTCCTGCGGGTGCGTCGCGACGTTCGAGCTCTCGAGAGGGGTGTCCATGTATTGCCGGCCGTTTCACTATCACCGCGCAAGTTCTTTGCCGGAAGCCGCCGCGATGCTGGCCCAGCTCGGCGACAGCGCCCGGCCGCTGGCCGGCGGCCAAAGCCTGATTCCTCTGATGAAGCTCCGCCTGGCAAGCCCCGCTCACCTCGTGGACCTCAATTTCATCCCCAAGCTTTCTTACATTGAGAGCGAAGGCAGATCCATTCGCTTCGGCGCGATGGCGCGCCACGCCGCCGTCGAAGCCTCGCCCGTCGCCGAAGAGATTCCCATCCTAAAGGACTGCGCCGCCGGGATTGCCGATGTGCAGGTTCGTAACCGCGGCACACTGGGCGGCTCGCTCACCGAGGCCGACCCCAGCGGCGACTGGGGACCCGTTCTGCTGACGCTTTCCACCCAAGTTCGCACCGTGGGCCCTCAGAGTGAGCGCACAATCCCGCTCTCCGACTTTTTTGTAGACGCCTACACCACAGCGCTTCAACCCGCGGAACTTCTGCGCGAGGTGGTCGTCGAACGCCCTCCAAAGAAGAGCGGAGGCGCATACCTGGCTTTCAAGCGCTGTGCGCCCGTGTATGCCACGGCCAGTGTCGCTGTTCAATTGACGCTGGCAGATCACGACACCTGCCGCGAAGCCAAAATCGCGCTGGGATGCGTCGGCCTCACGGCGATTCGACCTGTCGAAGCCGAGCGGGCCTTGCAGGGTCAAACGATCCACCAGACAAGCATCGAAGCCGCAGTCGAGGCCGCCCGCGCCGCCGCCGACCCACAACCCGACATGCGCGGCTCGGCAGAGTACAAACGCGAACTGGTGGGAGTTTTGTTGCGCCGGGCCATTGGCGTCGCCCTTCGCCGTGCTCGGGGCGAGCGCGTTGCCGGAGGCCACATCTATGTCTGAGGCCATCCCGCGGGTCCCGATCAGGGTCAAGGTCAACGGCAAGGATTACGCATTGGATGTCGAACCACGGCTCCTGCTCGCAGACCTGCTGCGTGAAGAACTCGATCTGACCGGCACGCACGTCGGCTGCGACACCACCTATTGCGGAGCCTGCACCGTCCTGCTGAACGGCGCCAGCGTGAAGTCCTGCACCGTCTTCGCCGTCCAGGCCGACCAGGGCGAGGTGCTGACTGTCGAGGGCCTGGCAGAAAACGGCAAGCTGCACCCGATTCAGCAAGCTTTTGCCGATCACCTTGGCTTGCAGTGCGGCTATTGCACGCCGGGGCTGCTGCTTTCCACGCTTCAATTGCTGAAGGAGCATCCTGCGCCGAGTGACGAGGAGATTCGCAAGGGTCTCGCTGGAAATACGTGCCGGTGCACCGGCTATCAAAATATTTTGAAATCCGTGCGGGCTGCTGCGCAGGGAGGGCGGCGCTAGCGGACATGGCCATTCGCTTTGGGGGTGAGTTCCAGGTTGGAAAGAATCGCGCGGAGGTCTATGACTTCCTGGCCGATCCAAAGCGATTCGCGCCCCTGTTGCCCGATTACGAAAGCATGAGCCAGCAGGACGAGCGCCGCAGCACTGTCAACCTCCAGGTGGGGATTTCGCATATCCGCGGCACAGCCAGCATTCAACTGGAACTGGCAGAAGCGGACAAACCGCGACACGCCGTCTATCAAGGCAAGGGCAGCGTGGCCGGTGGGTCGGTAAACCTGACGGCAGGGTTCGACCTGGAAGAGTCCGGGGATGGCACGCGGGTCGTCTGGCGGGGCGAAGCGCAACTTTTCGGAAGGCTGATCTCGGTGGCGGGGGGCTTGCTGGAACCACTCGCCAAAAAGAACGTGCAGAAACTGATTGATGCCTTGCAGGCAGCGCTCAGTTGATGGCGTCCGGGCCGGAACCGGCAAAAGGGTAGGATCACAAGTGAAAAGGAAATCTTCCGCGCCAAGGAGCCGACCACGCAGGGCAACCACGGGCGAGGCGCGCTGGGTGGGACAGTCCGTGCCGCCAAAGGAGATGGACCGGCTCGTGCGCGGCATCGGCAAGTTTACGGACGATTACAAGCTCCGCGGCATGCTGCACATGTGGGTGGCGCGCTCTCCTTACGCCCACGCCAAGATCGAAACGATCGATGTGGCAGCCGCAGCGCAGGCCCCGGGCGTCGTTGCCGTCATGACGGGCAAGGAAATTGCCCAGCAGGTCCAGCCCTTCATTGAGATTGGCCCCGGGCCGGGCCAAAAGATCGTTGACTACCCAATGGCCGTGGAGAAAGTCCGATATCAGGGCGAACCCGTGGCCATCGTCCTGGCCGAATCACGCATGACCGCCGAGGACGCGGCGGATTTGATCCAGGTGGACTACAGGGTGCTCGAGCCCGTTCTAGATCCGGAAACGGCCCTCGCGGATCGCAGCCTGCTCCACGAAGCCGCCGGCACCAACCGCAACTGGCAGGGCGTTTTCGAGTACGGCGATGTCGAAAAAGCCTTTCGGCAAGCCGCATACGTCGTCGAAATCGACCGCATGCACTTCCATCGCTTCACCAGCTCCCCCCTGGAAAACAATGTGGTCATCGGCCAGTGGGACACGAAGAGCGATCGCATCGAGTTTTGGTGCAACAATTCCTTCCCGGCATTTGCCATCCAGTTTTTGGCGCCCGCCTTGGGCGTTCGCATTGATCAGATTCGCGTCCAGACCCACGATATCGGCGGCAGCTTCGGCATTAAGATCACTAATTATCCGTACATGGCGCTCTGCGCCCTGGCCTCGCGGAAAACCGGCGGGCGGCCGGTGAAATGGGTTGAGACCCGCACCGAACACATGCTGGCCAGCGCCCACGGAAACGAGCGCACGTTTCTGGATACGCGCGTTGCCCTGGATAAGGATGGACGCGTCACCGCCCTCTCCTCCCGCCATATTGATGATTGCGGCGCCTACCCGCGCTACGAACCGCTCGGCTGCGTGATTTGGGCCCAGGTGCTCCCCGGCGCCTATGGCCTGAAGAATATCCGCATCGACTTTAGCCAAGTGGTGACCAATAAATGCCCTGTGGGGCCCAATCGCGGCTACTCGCGCATGCAGCATCTGTGGTTCCTCGAACGCGTCATAGACCTCTGCGCTCACCAGCTCGGCTTTGATGCCGCCGAGATCCGCCGGCGAAATTACATCCCGGCCAAAGAATTCCCGTACACAACTCCCAACGGCTGCGTTTACGACTCCGGGGATTATGCCCGCATGCTGAGCCTTGCCCAGGAAAAAATCGGTTGGGACGTGTGGCGCGCGAAACAACAGCAGATGCGGGCCGAAGGCCGCCTAGTGGGAATGGGCATTGGAACCACGCTCGATTCCGGCACGAACAACTTTGGCCAGTCGCGCATCATCAATCCTCAGGCGCCGTTCTCCGGACAGTCGGAGGCTGCCAGCGTGAAGCTGGATATTTATGGCGAGATCGTGGTGAGCATCGGCTCCGTGCCTCAGGGGCAGGGTCATGAAACCACCGCCGCACAGGTTGTAGCTGATGTTCTCCACGTTCCTCCCGACCTCGTCCACGTGCGGCCGGGATTCGACACCGAGCGCAATACGCATACTGGGCATTCCGGTACCTACGCCAGCCAGTTCGCCGTCTCCGGCCTATCGGCGGTGCATGGCGCCGCTCAAAAATTGAAAAGTGAAATCCTGACACTGGCCGCGTTTACTCTGGGCGTGCGTGAAAAAGAACTCGAGCTGGGAGTCGGCCCGCAGGGCCCGGAGGTTTGCGCTCGACGCTCTAAGAAATCAATCAACTACTGGGGTTTGGCCAATCTCGTCAATGTCAACAATGCTTCGCTGCCCGCCGACCTCGACGTCACGCTGAACTGCCGTTATGTGTACCGGCCGCCCTTCAAAATTCCCGACATCAAACGCAAATACGGCAACCTCACGCTCACCTATGCCGCCCAGTTGCACATTGCCGTCATCGAGGTGGACCGCGAAACCTATCAACCGACGATTCTCGCCTACGCCGCGGTGGACGATTGCGGTCGCGCGGTCAATCCAGCGATTGTCGAAGGTCAAGTGTACGGCGCCACCGCCCACGGCATCGGCGCGGCGTTGATGGAAAACTGTGCGTACGACTCGGCCGGCAATATGCTGACCAGCACGTTCAGCGACTACACGCCCATCACGGTCGTGAACATGCCCAAGATTCTCTACGGCCACTTGGAGAGCCCTTCCCCGTTCACCTTTAATGGCGCCAAGGGAATGGGCGAAGGCGGAGCCGCACCTTTGCACACCATCTGTGCGGCGCTCCAAGACGCTCTTTCTTCCGAGAGTATCTGGGTGACCGATTCCTTCAACAACGCCGAGACCATCTTCCAGGCGTGCCGGCAGAAAGCCGCAGGTTCGGAGAAGTCCGTGGTTCGCGTGGTGCGCCGCCCGGCGGCCCGTTCGGCGGCCCGGTAGCGTCGCGCGCAGAGGGTCATGCCTAAGCGCATCTGCATTGTCGGCTGCGGAGCTATCGGCAGCTTGTACGCCGCTCACCTCGCTCGGGTTGCGGAGGTTCATGCGTTTGTTCGGCGCCCGCAACACGCCCGTGCCCTCAACGAACGAGGGCTGCGCGTGTCTGGAAAAATGGATTTCCATGTTTCGCTGCAAGCAGCGACGAATCCGGACGGATTGCCACAATTCGATTTCGGCATCGTGTGTTCGAAGGCCGCGCAAACAGCCGAGGCCATCGGGCCGGTCGCTCACTTGTTTCGGCACGGAGCCGTACTTTCGGCGCAGAACGGCCTGGGTTGCGAAGAAACCATCGCTGGGCTGGCACAGAGCTTTGTCATCCGCGGCACGACCTTCATGAGCGGCTCGCGCCACAGCGATACCCACGTGGAGATGGAACTCGACACCCCTACCTGGATGGGTCCCTTCGAGCCAACGAATACACCGCTCGCGCTGGTCGAGGAACTGGCCGAGCTTCTCCGCGCCGGCGGCCTGAAGGCTGAGGCGCTTCCCGATGCGAGGCCGGCGCAATGGTCCAAGCTAATCTTCAATGCCTCGGTGAATGCGGTCTCCGCGCTGACGGAGTTGCCGCATTGCCGCGAATTTGCCGAGGAAGAACAATTCAGCGACCTGGGCTGGCTTTTGCACGACCTGATCGAGGAAGGCAAGAGAGTAGCTTCAGCGCTGGGAGTGACGTTGCACGAAGACCCCTGGGAGATGAACAAAATCGGCGCCCAGACGGATCATCCTCCCTCGATGCTTTACGACGTGCGCCATCGCCTGTTCACGGAAGTAGACTATCTCGGCGGAGCTATCGCCCGTGAGGCAGCCCGGCTGGGTGTAAGTGCGCCGCTGCACACTGCGCTCTATCGGCTGATTAAGGGCAAGGAAGCATCCTGGTCCTGGCAGCCGAAGGCCAAGGCCCGGGGTGAGTCATGATTCATCCCCTCGATCAAGAAAAACTCTCCCGCATTCGTCAACGGATGGCAGAGCAAGACCTGAGCGCAGTCGTCGTCCGCGCCCCCGACAACATTCTCTATCTCACCGACTACTGGTGCATGAAGGGCTACGACATCGCCATCTTTCCACGCGAAGGCGAAGCGACCCTGCTCGTCATCGAGCCGCAATTGCACGAGGCCCAGCGAACGGCGTGGACCAAGGACGTGCGCGCCTTTCGCTTCTACCATCCGAGCGATCCCCGTCCGCCGATGATGCGTGCACTTGATTTGGCCAAGGAAGTCCTTCGCGAGCGCAGGCTGACGGATCGGGTCGGTATTGAGCTTTCGCAAGGCTCGCAAATCTGCGACCGGATGGTGGGCGAGCCAACGGTCTATACCCAGGGCTATTTTGACGCGTTTCGCGAAGTGGCAAAGCAAGTCGTGGACTGTGCTGGCCTGCTCGCCGAAGTGCGCATGATCAAGACTCCCCAGGAACTCGAACGCATGCGCCTTGCCAACGAGCTAGCCGCTCTCGGCATGGAATACGCCAAACAGCGTATCCGGCCGGGCATGAAAGAGAGCGAAGTCGGCGCCATGATCGAAGGCCACATCCATGCTGTCGGCGTCGGTTATAAGGGCAAGGTGGAGATGGCCCGCGCGTTTACGCTCGTGTGGTCCGGACCGGGGATCGCCACTTTCACCGCCACTTCACATCGGCCCGTTGTAGCCGATGAGCCCACGTTGGTGGAGATTTGGGTCTGCGCTGACGGCTACTGGACTGACCTCACAAAAAACATTGTCCCCAGCGGTAAACTCATAGCGCGCTACAACAAGTTATTGGACCAATTGCTGAGCATACTGAACGAGGCCGCAGGCATTGCCCGCGACGGCGCTCCGCTTGGCGATCTCGACCGGCTGATTCGCCAGGGCATTGCCGAAGCGGGCTATCCCGGCCAACCCTCGCATCCCGTCGCCCACGGTGTTGGCGCGCGCGCCCACGAACCTCCTTTCGCGCATCAGGCTGCCCCCGGGCAGATCCGCAAGGGTATGGTGCTGGCCATCGAGCCGGGCGTGTATTGGGAAGGTGGCGGAGGATTGCGTCTCGAAGACAACTACCTTGTCACCGACGGAGCCAGCGAGAAGCTTTGCTCCTATCCGGACGATTTCCGCTTCTAGTGTCAGGCCAGTATTGATTTCGACCAGCAGGTGAACAGATGGCTTCCCACGCCAGCGGAAAGGCAGGCCCCATGACGAATCCAGATCTGGCCCGCGCCATACTTGCCGAGGTGAACGAAGAAAGCCTCGTCTCGATGTGCTGTGACGTGGTCAACATCCCCAGCCCCACCGGCGAAGAACTAGAGATGGCCCGCTACATGCGCCGGACGATGGAGGCGATGGGGCTGCGCATCAACTGGCAAGAGGTCGAAGATGGCCGGCCCAACGTCGTCGGGCAATTGGAAGGAACCGGTGGCGGTAAGACCCTGATGTTCAACGGCCACATGGACACTTCCAATTCCGGCCGAGAGGCGTTTCTCACCGGCATCGGATACAAACCTCGCGCCGTCGTCAAAGACGGGATGATCTTCGGTCTCGGCATTTACAACATGAAAGGCGCGCTCGCCTGCTACTGCCAGGCGCTGGATGCGGTCCGTCGCGCGGGTGTTCACCTGGCTGGGGATGTAATCATCGCGGCCGTCGTGGGAGAGATTGAGAAAACGCAGTGGAACGAAGAGTTCACCGGCAAGGAATACCGTGGATACGGCGTCGGCAGCCACTACTTGGTGAACCACGGCGTCGTGCCCGATATGTGCATCCTGGGGGAGCCGACCGACCTGAGGCTGGTGCTCGGTCATTACGGTTCGCTGTGGGTTCGCATCGCGACACACGGCCCCTACGTCCACACCGGCTTCACCAGCGGCCGGCTTCGGGAGAATTCCATTCGCCGCCTGCACGACGTCCTGCAAGCCGTTTGGGAATGGATCCCGGCCTGGGAAAAGAAGACGCCTTACGGGAATAAATCGGGTGTAGTCAACCCGGGCTGCATTCGCGCGGGCCATCCCTGGCGCGCCAGCCGCACGCCCGATTCAGCCGAGGTGTTTCTGGATGTACGCGTGCCCCCCACGATGCCCCTCAGCGAGGCCCGCCGCGAGGTGCAGCAGATGGTGGATGGACTGAAGAAACGCTTCCCCGACTACGGAATCGAGTTTGAAACCATGATTTCGGTGCCAGGTGCCGAGATCCGCGAAGAGCATCCATTGGTGAGAGCGATCGATGCCAGCCACAGGCACGTGCTGGGCAATCCGCCGGAGCGCGATACTGTTCTGTGGTCTTCGGACGCCTCAGTCCTCACGCGCTATGGCATTGAAACCGTGAATTACGGCCCTTCCAGTGGCCCGCGCGATGCGCAAGGCGAAAAGGTCCAAATCGAGACTCTTGTGAACGTCACCAAAATTTATGCCCTCACCATTGCCACACTGTGTGGCGACCATTCGTCGCAAGTTTGAAAGCCACTGAGGTTTTCCAGTAGACTGCAACCGCGCTGCTCTGTCCGAAACCGAATGCGTTCTGTGGAAAGATGTACGGAGGTTCATGAAGCTCGCCACTTTTGAAGACCGGTCGAACCGCAGGCGCATTGGCGCGCTCGCTCCCGACGATCGCATCGTGGACCTGACCACAGCCTATGACCTGTACCGCAAGGCTTCTAAAGAAACGCAGGCTGGCGAGGCCGACGCTGTTGTTCCGCCCGACATGCGCCGTTTGTTCGAAGGTGGCGATCGGAGCCTTGCGGCCGCTCGCTCAGCGCTTCATCACGCTCTCTCCCTTGGCGCGCGCGCCGCTGGCCTGTCCCGTGAGCCGGTGATCTATCGTCGGGAGGAGATCACTCTGAAGGCTCCCATTCAGCCCAAGAAATTCTTCCATACTGCCGGAAACTTCCGCGAGCACGACGATGAGGCGCGCAAAGCGGGCTTCTCTCACCCCGTTCTCCCGTGGATCGTCTTTTTCCAGAACGTGGACGCGATCATCGGCCCCGACGAACCGGTGATTTACCAGGAGCACCTGACGCAGGAATTGGACTACGAGCTCGAGCTGGCCGTAGTGATGAAGAAGTCCGGCAAGCACTTCACCGCCGAACAGGCTGTGAACTACATCGGCGGGTATGTCATCTTCAACGACGTGACCGCCCGCGACATCCAGCGCCGCGAAATGAAATCGGGGGTGTTCAGCCTCTGCAAGGGTATCGATACGTTCTGCCCGCTAGGGCCATATATCGTTACGGCCGACGAAATCCCCGACCCCAACAACCTGGCCATGGAACTCCGGGTCAACGGCCAGCCGCGCCAGCGTTCGCACTCCAGCAAGATGTGGGTGAAAATACCCGAGATTGTGGCAAATTATTCTCCCATGGGTTACAGCGCCGGTGATGTGCTTTCCACCGGCACCGTCTCCGGCGTGGCGGCATTTAGCGGTGACCCTAAAGCGTGGTACCTGAAGCCCGGCGACGTCATGGAATGTGAGATCGAGAAGATCGGCGTCTTGCGCAACCCGGTCATCTCCTGGGAGCAGGCCTACGGCACCAAGCCCCCGCCAAGGCGTGAAGCTTAAGGATTGTCTTTGCCGGCGACCGACATCAAATCGAAGGTCTGGGTCAGCGAACTGAACGCGCGGCCCGAAGCTCGTTCCGCCTTCCGAGTTTCAACTCCGGTCCGTTTCTATGACACAACGTTGCGCGACGGCGAGCAGACCGTCGGCGTCGTGCTGGACCCCCGCCAAAAACTGGAGATTGCCCGGCGGCTCGACGCGCTGGGAGTTGCTCGCATCGAAGCGGGCTTTCCCCGCGTCTCTCTGGACGATGGCGAAGCCATTCGCCTGATCCTCGAAGCCAAGCTGAAAGCCGAGGTCTGGGGTTTTTCGCGGGCCGTGAAGGCCGACGTGGACGAGCTGGTTCGGCTCGGGGTCCCCGCCACTGTCATCGAGGCGCCCACCAGTGACATCAAACTGCAAGCCTACGGCATCAGCCGTGACGAAGTGCTCCGCCGCGTTGTCGAGGCAATCGGCCACGCAAAGCAAAGCGAAATCACCGTGGCCTTTTTTGCCGTGGACGGCTCGCGAACGGACCTGGCATTTCTGAAAAAAGCCTATGAAGCAGCCATCGAGGCCGGTGCCGCCGAGGTCGTTGTCGTGGACACCATCGGCGCTTGCGGGCCCGAAGCCGTCGAGTTCCTGGTGCGCCAGGTTCGCACTTGGGTGGGAGACACGATTCCTCTGCACTTCCACGGGCACAATGATTTCGGGCTGGCCACTGCTTCGGCCATCGCGGCGGTGCGCGCGGGCGCGAAGTGGATTCAGGGCACGGTCAACGGCATGGGCGAACGCGCTGGCAATGCCGATATCGGCGAGATTGCGCTCGCCCTGCGTTGTTTGTACGACGTTCCTGTCGAGTTACAGCTCGAAAAGATCCGCGAGGTCTCCGAGTTCGTCCAAAAGGTGGCAGGCTATCAGGTGGACGCCTGGAAGCCGGTGGTCGGCAATAATCTGTTTGTCCGCGAAAGTGGCGCCGTCGCCAGCCAGTTTCACATCCCGGAAGCCATCGAGCCTTTTGCCGCCGAACTCGTCGGTGCCAGCCGCGCCATTGTGCTTGGGAAGAAGAGCGGGCTGGACAGCATCGTGCTTAAGAGCCGCGAGCTCGGCCTGGAGATCCCGGAATCGCAGCGCGCCACCGTGCTGGCGGCGGTGAAGAAACTGGGGGCGGAGAAACGCGGGCTGGTCACCGATGGCGAATTCCGCGCCATCGTGGCGCAGCTCGCAGGCCGTTAGCCGGGCGGGAGGGGAGGTCAACTTGGACCGCAAACACTTTTACTCAATTATGAATGGTGAGGGAACGCTCGACTACGAAATCTACCTGAACACCAAACGGCTCCTCACCTGCCAGAAGGATTTCCACGCATTCTGTAACCAAGACGAGCTGCAATTTCAGGTGGTGCACCAGATCGAAGAGCTGTGGATGAAGCTCATCGGCTACACCCTGCTCGACATTGACGAATACTTGCAGCAGGAGAACACCAATCGGGTCCTCACTCTCTTCCGCCGCGCGCACCTCGCCCTGCGGCTGATGATTGATCAGCTTCCCTTGCTCGAAACCATGTCTCCCAAGGAGTATCAGGAAATCCGCGTCGGCCTGGGGAACGGCAGCGGGCAGGAATCGCCCGGCTTTCGCACCTTGCTGCGCATGCACCCGCACATCTGGAACTCCTTCAAGACCTGCTATCTTGACCGGCACGGCCTGACGGTCGAGAAGATCTACGCCACCGAATACACGCACTCAGACGCGTACGTGGTCGCCGAGGCTTTGGCGGAATTCGACGAACTCTTCCAGAAATTTCGCTACCATCATCTGCAACTGATCCACCGCACCATCGGGCTTGGTGCGAAATCGCTCAAGGGGCGCTCGGTGGACCTGCTCAACGAAGGTCTGCGCACCGTGTTCTTCCCCGAGCTCTGGCAGATTCGCAATAAAATGACGGACGAGTGGGGCGGGCAATACGGCGTGGTGCGCGACTCGCTCGGCCACGACTAAACCGGCAGCGCCTTCCTCTGGTTGTGAAAATGAGGCAGAACGGCCTCGCCGAAAAGGCGCGCCTGGGCGACCCGATCTTCTCCCCACAGTTCCAGTAGGATGTGCGTGCAACCCGCTTCGCGGTACTGCTCGATCCGCCGGATGCACTCCTCGGGAGTGCCGGCGATGGGACAAACCTTTTCGAAGACTTCCCCGCTCACGGCGCGCGCCGCGGCCTTGCGTCCTCCGCGCTCCATCGCTTCCGCGATCGGCCGAATCTCGTCAAAGGTCAATCCGGCCTCTTGAAGCAGCACATCGGCGGAGCCGCGGATGTTCTGCACCTTGTTGGCCAGGTACATCGCCGCCATTTCGCGCGCGCCGTCCTTTGCAGTTGCCGGATTCTTGCTGATGCTTCCGACGATCACCGATCCAAGGTCCAGCGGCGCAGGATCACGCCCAGCCTTGCGCGCGCCTTCTTCCATCATCTTTCGGGAATAACGTACAAAGCCCGGCGTCGTAATGCTGGCGGTGAGCAACCCGTCGGTCAGCGCTCCGGCCATGCGTTGCAGCACCGGCCCGGTCGCGCCGATATAGAAAGGTACTCGTTCTCGCGACGCGTGCGCATCCGGCTTCAACTCCGGCGCATAGGCAGAATACACTTGCCCCTCGAAGCTCACCTCGCGGCCCTCCAACATTGCCCGCACGATCTCGATGCATTCCTTCATGGCCGTTGCCGGGCCGGCAGCTTTTCCCTTTTCTCCCTCGCCGATTTCTTTCATAAAGATCTTCGAAGCGCCGAGACCGAGCAGGAACCGGCCATCGCCGGCCACCTCCTGCATGACGCGCGCTTCCATCGCAATTTGCACGGGATGGCGCGTATAGGGCGAGATGATTCCCCAGCCAACGCCAATACGTTTGGTCGCTTGCGCCACGAGCGCGGTGATAGCCGTTGACGAACGCGCCTCCATCGAATGCTTGCGCCACCACGGATAGGCTTCGGCAAGCCAAAACGTGTCAAAGCCGGCGTCCTCGCAGGCCCGCGCCATGGCCAGCGTCTCATTCACTGGCTCCATGCTGAGCTGTAAAACTCCGATCCGGAACGGTGCTGCCATCTTCCGCTTCTCTCTCCGATTACGGATTTGTCCAGGAGTGTTCCAATCCCTTCATCAATTGCCAAAGCGCCTTATTCAGTGGTGTAGGCACGCCCATCTTCTCACCCCAATGAACAATCGCGCCGTTCATGAAGTCCACTTCCGTCTGCCGACCCCCCTCGATGTCTTGGAGCATGCTCGCCTTGTGTTTGCCGGGAGCCGCGGCTCCCTTCTTCACCATTTCACGCGGGTCGTGGTCCAGTTGAATGCCCAAAGCGCGCGCCACCGCCTCCCCCTCGGCGATCAGCGCGTTGAACAACTCGCCTGTCGGCGCGAACCGCGTAGCTGCCCCATGATGCAGCCGTGTCAATGCCCCGACGGGGTTCGTGGAAGCGTTGAAAATTAGCTTGGTCCACTGCGCGCCGCGGGCGTCTTTGAGCGCGATGGTCTTCATTCCCGCGCGAGTCAGCAGTGCTGCGAGTTCTTCCACCCTGCTCATGGGCGTGTTGGTCGGCTCGAACGGGCCGATCCACGTATCCCCTTTGATGTCAAACCCGACGTGTCCCGGAGCAATCAAGTGGCCCGCCGGAAAAGTGGTGCCGCGGATGACGTGCTTCACCGACTCCGCCAGGATCTCCTCGTTGCCGGCGCCGTTCTGCACCGAACAAACCGCGCTGGACTCATCGAAAGCACGCGCCGCCTGCTGAATCGCTGCCCGAGTGTGCATGCTCTTTGTGGCCACGATCCCAAAGCTGCAGAGCGGAAGTTCGCCCGGATTGCTGGTCGCCCGGACCCGTACGGTGAAATCCGCAGCACCCGAAATCCGTAGGCCGCTTCGGTTCATCGCTTCCACATGGTCCGCATTGACGTCGTACGCGAACACCTCCACTCCCGGCAAACGCCCCAGATGTGCCGCGAACAGGCTGCCAATTGCCCCGCAACCGATCACACAAATCCTCATCGTTGGTCTACCTCATTGTTGACGCGCGAGGCCCCAGGCGACAAAGACCATCGCGCCCGTAACCATCCCGGAGCCCAACACGGCCAGAGCACGCGGAAGCCAGCCCGGGTCCGCGACCTGCAAAATCACGCCCAGTGGAAAGAGCGCCGAGCCAGCCACAAATACCGCGGCCAACCATAAGCGCGCACGTTCCGAAAAACTGACTCGGTCAAAAATGGCGCCGAAGAGAATCAATAGCAGCGCCAGCCCGCCCCAATGCGAGTGCACATCCACGTGACGCACGTAGGCGAACTTCGTCTTCGCATACGCATCGATCGCTGCCCGGGCATCTGGCAGGTTTCGCTCGCCCGCGCGAGTGAATGCCGTCGCCAGCGAAGCCGTCATTCCTTCGAGATGCTGGTGCTCGGCAAACAGGGCGTACCACAGCCCGTAGGCCATGGCCCAGTTCACCAGCACTAGCCCGCCAATGAGCAGCAGCTTTCTCGAGGTGCTCATGGAACGGCTCCGGATTGTGCGTCAAGCCTGCCGGAATGTCGGCAGATGCCCACCAGCATTCCGATGAGAGCAAGAATCACCAGCAGGCCGCCCACATCGGCACCCCCCCCGGCAACCAGTCCCCACCGTAACTCCAGAAGAACGAACAAGGGAAGGATCACAGAGCCGAGCAGGAAGACAACTACCCAACGGCGCTTCCAGCGCTCGCTGAGGAAGACGTACGACTGAACGAAGGCCAGCAGGATGGCCATCAGGCCGAACTCAATGATGTGAGAATGAGCCGCGATGTGAACCGCCTTCGACCCCTGCAACGCCCCGTATTGCTTGACGGCCTCGACTGCCGCCGTCAAATCTCCGCTTGCCGCGCGATCGGCCATCGCCCCAAGAAGCGCAGCGTCCTGCTCCTCGTGTGCATCGCGGTACACCCCGGCATAGTACGCTCCGTGCAGGAACCCGGCCAGAATCAACAGCGTGCCGCCGGCAAGAAGGGTTCGCGCTGCCCAGCTCTGGTCGCGAAACACTTGCTCGGCCTGCGTGGTGGTCTGGCGCGAGCCGGTAAGGTAGCCCCAGAGGCCTGCCAAGAAACCGAGGCAGGCGACAATCACCAGCAGCCCTCCCAAGTCCGCTGTAATGCTCGCCCAACCGATAAACTGCAACGGACTGTAAGTCAGTCCTACGTAGTGTATGCAGAAGACGGAAACGGGGAGCAGTATCGCTCCTGCAAGAAACACCTGCGCCCATCGCTTGCGGACGTGCTCCGCCAAAGCGATATACGGCTGGATCAAGGCCAGAATCAAACTCAAGTACCCGAACTTGATGATGTGGACGTGCGTGTCCACCTTCGTGCCGCGGTTTTCTAGCAGTGCGCTGATGCGCGCGAACTGAGCCTGTATGGCGATGGTGTCGCCCGCTGCAACCGCCTGCGTCGCTTCCAGTAAGTGGCTGCCGATCCGGTCCGCATTCGGATGAAGTATGAAGACCGCAAAAACGTCTCCGAACACCATCCCGACGAGAATGAGTGCGATTCCGCCGAAGACCAGCAAACGTTCGGGGCTCAAGCGAGCGAAGCTGTGCCCCGCGCTGGTGGCGGCACCATCTCGGCTCACAGGAGTGTCTCGGGCTTCCATGGACAAGTGTGTTTTCTCGGCGATTACGGGGCGGCGGAAATCTGCCTCGCCCACACGGTGACCGCGGTCAGCGTCCGGCCGAAACGCTCTGCCCGGCTCCGCGGAAAGCAGGCATCACCTGCTGCGCGAATAGTTGCTGCGTCTTGACGGACTTCCAGTGCTCGATGCCGCCGAAATTCGCAACGATGGCCAGTTCGCCGATGCCGCCTTTGGCCTGCAGGTTCTCGATCTGTGTGATCACCTTCTTCGGAGTTCCGATGAAGCCGATCTCCTGTTCGACAATCTGCTCGTAGGTTAGCTTCGTCAGCGATTCCAAAGCGCCGCTGGCGTAGAACCCGTAACCCTTGGCGCGCAGCTCCGCCTTTTTCTCCTCGTTCTGCAGCGACTCCACCGGCGAGGCATTGAACGCCAGAAAGTTATACAGGTAAGGCTCTACTTCACGACGAATCACACTCTCATCCTCATCCAGGTAAACCGGCCGGATATAGACGATGTCCGGCTTGTGCCCACTCTTGGCGCAGGCGGCCTTGTAGATATTGAGTGGCCCTTCGAGCACACTCCAGGGCAGCAGCGGCGGCACAAAAATCCCCCAGCCGCGTTCGCCGGCCATTTGATAGGTTATATCGCTGGTACCTCCGGTGAACAGCCGCGGGTGCGGTTTTTGAACCGGCTTCGGCACCACGCTTACATCCTGGATCTTGTAAAACGTTCCGTGAAACGAGAACTTCTCCTGTGTCCAGGCGCGGATGAGGATTTCGATGGCTTCCTCGTACCGGGGTCGGCTCTCCTCCAGCGGCACATTATGCGGGCCGTAGAGCCAGGCATGGCCCCGACCCAGCCCGCATTCCAGCCGCCCATCAGTCAGGATATCCGCCTCGGCAATCATCCCTGCCAGGCGAACCGGATTCTCCAGCGGCAAAGTGTGCAACGCCGTCCGAAAACGGATACGCCGCGTGCGTTGCGCCGCGGCCGTGAACATCGCCAGCGGGTTCGCCGAGATGGAAAACTTCTGAAAGCAGTGATGGTCAATGATCGAGTACACGTCGAAGCCCACGCGGTCGGCGTGCTCAATCTGCGCGAAGATTTCCCACGTGAGCTCCGCATGCGACTTGCCCGGCGGCGTTTGCATCTCCGCATAAATCCCAAACCTCATCGTTGACTCTCCTCAAGTGTTGGCCCAAGCAAGAGGACGTATAGCCCGCTCAATCTCAGGATCAAAGCACTCTTCGAGGGTGCTGGACGACCGTCGCGCGGTGCCGGTTCCCCGAGGATCTCTCTCACCCGTCCCTCAGAAGGTAAACCGAACCGCGAACTGGACCTGCCGTGGGTTGAACACGGCTCGCGGCGTCCCATAGCCAGGATTAGGCGAGCCTTCTTGGAAGAACGGCCCCGGGCCACAGGCAGTTGCGCCGCCGACCGGGCAGAAGTCCGCCGCGCCGTACACGGTGTTGAAGAAGCGAACATTCAGGGTATTGAAGAGGTTGAAGAACTCCGCCATCACCTCGACTTTCATCTTCTCGCGGAAAGGAAAACTGCGCGCCACGCGGAGATCCACCGTCCGCAGGGAGTCTCCCTCGAAAGTGTTCCGCGGCTCGATCCCCACCCGGTCGTTCACCCCGAACACGTCGCCGTTGGCGTCAAACCCGGCGAACTTGGTGAAGAAGTGGGGCGATTCCAGTGTCACGATGAAGCTGAATAGGAAATCGCGCGCAAACGCATTCAGCGAACGCGGCATCTGGAACTGCGCGTTGCCGGTGAACCGGTGCCGAGCAAAGTCGGCAGACTTTGCTCGCTCCGCCCGTAGGTCGAAGCTGTCCTGCGGGATCAGCACGAAGCTCGGATTCGGCCCGTTGTCAATCCCGTCCGAAAGCGTGTAGCTCAGGTGGAAGGCGTAATACTTGCGCATGCGCTTGGTCACTGTCAGGAAAAACCCGTTGTAAGACGAATCCCACAGTGAGTCGGCCTCAAAATAAACCGCCCAGCGCGGATCCCGTGTTCCCGGAATTCCCGGCCCGCAAATGGCCACCGGACAAAAGTACGTATTCTTTGTGCCCGTGCGGCCCTGCGAATCGTGCACGGTCACCTGCCCGGAAGGTGCAGGCTGGTTGATGTTGAAAAAGCTGCCCAGCCGCAGCCCGCGCACGCGCAGATAGGCCAGGTTCACGTTCAACGAGGACACCGGCTCAAACTCCAGGCTCAGTCCTCCCTGGTAGGAAAGCGGAGCCTGATGGTCTTTCGCAAACCGCACAATCGTCGCGTCCCCAAAGAACCCGCAGCCCGAGAGGAACCCGCCGGGGCACCCCAGGAACGAGGACGGCACGGCGTCGGTGTAGAAGCCCGAGCTCGGCGACGGATTCAACAGATTCGGCCGCCCCAGTATGTTGCTTAGGGCCAGGTTGGTAATAAACGGTGCGCTGGCAAAGGCGAACAGCCGCGTCCGGGCGTTCAGGTCGTCCTGCTTGTTTTCGCGTCCCGGATACTTGCCCAGCGTGCCGCCGCAGGAAGCCTCCTGGCAGGAAATCAGCGGCGAGGGAATCGTCCCGTGATACATTCCCACCCCGCCGCGCAAGACCATGCTCCAGCGCCCGCCGAGGTTATAAGCAAAGCCCACGCGCGGATCCACGTTGTTCGCGTCCGTATCCACGTAGTCGGACGGCCAGGTTTCCCACTCGTAGCGCAGCCCGGCGTTGATCGTCAGCCGGTTGGTCACGCGGATCTTGTCCTGCACGAAAAAGCCGTTGTAGGTGTGATCGAAGACGCCCTTCGCCTGATTGCGCACGGCGCTGGAGATGCGCGTCCCCTGATAGATTGCCGGATCAATGGTGGGCTCTCGGAAATTGCTGGCAGCGTCGTTGCGCTGGAAGAAGATCACGAAGGGCGCTCCTGCTTCCATGCTAAACGGGCACTGGGCCGCAAACAAGCAGGCAAACGTGGCCTCAAACGGGTAGAACAGAGGAAACGACTCCGTGGTGCGCACCCAGTTGAAGTTGCCGCCAAAGCTGATCACGTGCCGCCCGCGCAGCAGGGTCACGTTGTCCACCAGCTCGAACCGGCTCTCTTTGTAAAAATCCGGGTTCCCTCGGTTCACCCCGACCGCGAACGTATTGGCCACCTCCAGATGGGGTTGTGTCGTGCGCGCGGGGAAATCAAACGAACGCCGCGCATATTGCAGGCGTAATTCGTTGACCAGCGACTCCGTAAACGCCGAAGTCAGGTTGCCCACCAGCGACTGATCCAGGAAAAAGTTGTCCTTGAAGGCGGAGGGCAGATCGAAGCCGTCGTTCAGCGGCGACACGTTGGTATAGCGCACGTCGTTGAAGAAGTAGCGCGTCGAGAGGTTGTGCTTGGGGGTGAATTGGTGGTCCACCTTGGCCAGGAAATTGTCCCCGTTCGATTCACGCAAGACGTCCAGGTTCTCCGGCGAAAGGCCGAAGTTGGCCTTGAAGTCGTTGATGTCGTTGTTGGGGCCGGGACGACTCAGATTGTTCAAGATGACCGAGTTGTAGAAGGGAGATTCGCTCCGCCGCTGCCCTTCGTAGTTGGCGAAGAAAAACGTCTTGTCCTTCACGATTGGCCCGCCCAGCGTGCCGCCGAACTGGTACTGCTCCAGCGTGTCGCGTCCCGGCGTGTGCAGGATGCTACGGGCATCCAGGGCGTCGTTACGGAAGTAGCTGTAGATGGAACCGTGAAACTCATTCGTGCCGCTCTTGGTGATGATGTTCACCACCCCGGCCGCCGACCGCCCAAACACCGTTGAGTACTCCGCGTTGTGCACCCGGAACTCCTGCACCGCATCCTGCGAGGGGGTCGTTTTCTGAATGCCGGAGGCCGTGGACATATTGTCGGCGCCGTCGATGGCCACGAAGTTGTAGTGGATGTTCTGGCTGGCGAAGGAAATCTTGGTCACCGGCTCGACGATCACGTCCGTGCTGCCCGAGGTGGTGTCGCCAATCGAAACCCCGGGAGCCAGCAAAACGAAGTCAATGAACTGCCGCCCGTTCACCGGCAGGTTGGCAATCTGCGCCGGGGTGATGACGCTGCTGACCGCCGCCCGTGTGGGCTCCATGATGCCCGCCTCTTCCTGCACCACCAGCCGCTCGGCCAGTTCCCCGGGTGAGATGGTGAAGTCCAATGTCGCGATCTGATCAATCTGCAGCGTAATCTTTTTGGCTTGCTTGGCAAATCCGCTCTTTTCCACGGTCAGCGTGTACTCGCCAACCGGCAGCAGGGCGATTCGGTAGGTCCCGTCATCCTTGGTTGTGTCCGAGCGGGAGAGTCCCGTCGCGGCATTGGCCGCCGTCACCGTCGCTCCGGGAACAGCGCCGCCGGAGGTGTCTGTGATTCGGCCCTCCACCGTGGCGGTCACCGATTGCGCCCGTGCCGGCGATGCGCCCAAAACCACGAACAGGCAAGCGACCACAAGTAGGACGGCAGACAAGAAACGACGGCTCATGGCAGGTATCTCCCTTTGTAGACGATTTTGTGCGTCAGTCGACAGGACGGGCGCGTCCATTGGCCCGGATTCAATAGCAGCTAGCGCCTTCTGTCAAGCTCAATTCGCACTTTGCGGGGACCCAGTGTTTGCTCCCACGGAAGACTTTTTACAATCGCCCGCCGCGCTGCAATTCAAGAAGCCGCCGACGGTAGGCGTCCGGGGTGTCAAAGTCTTTCCAGATCGCCGCCGTGTTCACCTGAACTTCTTTGACCCGGAGACGATCCTTCTCCACAATCTCGCGAGCGGATCTGGTTCTTGCAAACTCGCGGCGCACCGCAGGGGAAAAAACCACGGGGTGGCCTCTTCGCCCGCGGTTCACCGGGAGCGCGATTTCCTTTCCGGCCCGCCTCCGCAGGAATGCATTGACGAG
>Ga0233417_10000080_pt1 | contig 24647 bp, 26 predicted proteins | sample Sed_MG_FD_189023 | JGI IMG/M metagenome (GOLD analysis project Ga0233417, IMG submission 189023) | Sediment microbial communities from Lake Towuti, South Sulawesi, Indonesia - Sediment_Towuti_2014_0.5_MG | ecosystem: Environmental > Aquatic > Freshwater > Lake > Sediment | place: Indonesia... | reverse complement strand
AGGCAGCCGGCGCCGTCGGCGTGGTCATCTACAGAACCGACTTCGACTTTCCCTTCTCCCCCGCCGGCCTGGCCGATACCGGCATCCCGGCCGCGATGATCGGGCGGACCGACGGCTTCGCGTTGAAGGACTTTCTTAATACCCACCCGGAGCGCGAGGTCACCATGGATCCGGCACTCTTCTCCATTGACGCGCAGGCGGACGACATGGCGGACTTTTCCTCGCGCGGCCCCTCCATAGGACTGAACGCGATCAAGCCGGAGGTGGTGGCGGTCGGCACCGACATGTACACTGCGACGCAGACCTACGATCCCAACAGCGAGATGTACGACCCCAGCGGCTACACCGTCACACAGGGTACGAGCTTTTCGGGACCGATGGTCGCCGGCGCAGCGGCGCTGGTGAAGCAGAGGAGACCGGGCTTGACGCCGGCGCAGATCAAGTCGGCAGTTGTCAATACCGCGAATCCAGCAGTCAACGACATTGACGGTCCGGCGCCCGTGACCGCCATGGGCGCGGGCAAGCTCAACGTCGCCGGCGCAGTGAACGCGACCATCATGGCCGATCCGGCGACGCTTTCTTTCGGGGTCATCGGCCCGGCGACGTTGCCCGCGTCGCGCGCGCTCCGGTTCAGCAACTCGGGCACGAACCTTGTCAACTTGAATCTCGCCGTGCAGCCGAGGAACAGCAGCCCGAACGCCAGCGTCACGCTCAGCACCACCAATGTTGCCCTCGGCGCCGGCCAGCAGACAACAATCACCGTGCGGCTCGATGGCGCGCAGCCACCGCCCGGCTCTTATGAGGGAGTCATTGCGATTCAGGCGGGGACCGCCACCCTGCGAGTTCCTTATCTGTATCTCGTGGGTGACGGCGTACCGTACAACGCGTTTGCCCTCCTTGGCGACGGGTTCACCGGCGAGCCCGGCGGCAACATCATCGGCCGCTTTCTGGCGATTAAGCTGCTCGACCGCTATGGAGTGCCGGTGCGAGGCACTGCCGTCACTTACCGGTCCACCGTTGGTGGCGGGACCATCGACGCCGCGGACGCGCAGACGGATGTCTACGGCGTCGCCGCTGCGATTCCGTTGCTCGGCGCCACCATCGGCGAGCAGGAATTCACCGCCACCGCCGGGGGCATCACCGTCACCTTCAACGGCACTGCTCGCCAGGCGCCGGCGATCTTCACGAACGGCATCGTCAACGCCGCCAGTTTCGAGGTGGGCCAAGGATTGGCGCCGGGATCCTACGCGTCGATCTACGGGCAGCAGCTTGCCGACGCGACGCTTATCTTCCGCACCCTCTACCTCCCACTGTCGCTGGCGACGGTCAGCGTCAGCTTCGACACCGCGGACAACAGAGTGAGTGTTCCCGGAAGGCTGCACTTCGTCGCCCCGGGCCAGGTCAACGTCCAGATCCCCTGGGAGCTGGAAGGCTACAACGAAGTGAAAGTGAAGGTGAGCGTGGGCGACCTCTCGAGTGCCGTCTACACTCTGCCGCTCGCGAAGTACTCGCCCGCGTTCTTCGAGAACCCGCCGGGAAGCGGTTTGCCGGCGGCGCTGGATGAGCTGAACAACGTCATCACGGCTCAGAGCCCGGCGCCAAGAAACAAGGTGGTGCAACTGTTTCTCAACGGACTTGGGCCCGTGGACAATCCACAGGTTTCCGGCGAGCCCACACCCTATCCACCACTTGTGCGAACCAGAGACTTGCCCACGGTCACCATCGGCGGCCTGCCGGCGACGGTGGAATTCAGCGGGCTTGCGCCGTTCATCATCGGGCTGTACCAAGTGAATGTACGCGTGCCCGCGGGCCTGACGCCCGGCAACCACCCGATGGTGCTGAAGATAGGAGACGCCACCTCGAAATCGGTGACTCTGCCGGTGAATTAGCTTCTGGCCAGTGGCCGCCGCCCGTGCGACTTCTACAGGCCACCGGCCACGGGCTACGCCCCGTACTGGTACAGGAGCGCTTCTCTCCAGACGATTATTTCTTGGGTGCCCGGACGAGAAGGATGGTATGCTGGAAGTGGCCGGGAGGAGAGAGGCCAGGCTTGGAGGAACGGCTCAAGCACTTGATGCAGGAACTTGGGAACGCGATTAACGAATCGCTTTCCGATTCCGATCGGATCGCAGCCGCCATCGGCGAGATCAAGCGGGCGGGCTACGATGTCTTCCTTGTTCTGGAGGCCACCATCGGATTTAACAAATCGGAGGAAAGTCCCGAACAGGGAGTGGGAGCGGAAGCGGACCAGGCCACGACCGAACGGACAGGGTTACGGGCTGAGTTCAAGTCTGCCCGCAGGTTCCGATGGACCTCACAGGACCAGAAGTTCCTGCGCGCTTTGAAGATCTCCATCGACGAAGACACACGACGTTAAGTACCGGAGACTCACGACAGCAGTTGATGGTACACCTCCCACGTTCTCCGGACGGCCGCATCCCACGAAAACAACCGGGCGTGCACACGACCGCGTTCCGCGAGTTCGGAACGAAGTGACTCGTCGCTGGTGAGCCGCGCGAGGGCCTCGGCCAGCGCCTCTACGTCGTTCGGATCCACGAGCAGCGCCGCTGATCCGCACACTTCCGGCAGGGCCGAGCGGTTCGAGGAAATGACCGGAAGCCCCGCCGCCATCGCCTCCAGCACCGGCATTCCGAAGCCTTCATCGAGCGACGGGAAAGCGAACACCGAGGCGCGGGCGTAAAGCCCTGGCAGGTCCTCGTCCGGTACATGGCCCACCACCTCGATGGCTTCGCGGCGCGGGCTTTCTTCGATCCGCCGCAGAATCTCCCCGGCGCCGTAACCGGATGACCCCGCGAGCAGCAGCCGCCAGTCCTTTCCCACGCGCTCGAATGCCTCCACCAGCCGGCGGATGTTCTTCCGCTTTTGGATCGCTCCAACGTGGAGGATGATCCTCTCGCGGGCAAGCTGCGGTGATCCGGACGGCGGAAAGCGGACCCCGTGATGGATCACGTGGATCTTGCTCCGCTCCACGGCCAGCAAGTCCGCCACCTGTCGCGCGGTGAATTCCGACACGGCGATGATCAGGTCGGCGCGGTCGGCGGCTTCGCGCGCCTGGACCGCGAAACGGCAGCGGAACTCGCTGGTCGAGTAGTCGCCGGTGAGTACGAACAGGTCGTGGAACGTCGCTGCCGCGCGGCGCCAGCGGGCGCGGGGCAGCCGCTGGTTGAGACCGTGGAAGACGTCCGCGTCCATGGAGCGGTCCTCTCTCAACAGCCGCCGCCGGCAGTTGGCCGGTGCGCGCTCAAGAAAGGAACGGAAGAACCGGTGCGGCCGGTAATGCCAGAGGAATTGTGCGTCCGGACAGGATCGCGCCAGGCCGAACAGGATCTCCCTGGAATAGACTCCCACGCCCGACAGGTCCCTTCCCAGACTGTAGGTGGCGTCCAGCGCGATCTTCAATCGGTGAGGCCGTATTCCTTGATCTTGCGGTAGAGCGTCGTTCTGCCGATGCCCAGCAGAGTCGCCGCCCTTACTCTATCACCTTTGGTGAACTCCAGGGCATCGCGGATGGCCCGCTTCTCGAGTTCCGTCATTGATAGCACCGGCGAGACGGGCGAGACCGGCGCGGGCGCACGCTCGAAGACGCCGTGAGCCGCCGCGGCGCGCATCGAGAACCGGTCCGCTCTCGCTGCGTTCAGGTGGTTCAGCACCGCCGAGGGCAGATCCGGAGTGTGGAGCAGTGGGCCCGAGTTGATCGCCGCCATGCGCTGGATGGCGTTCTCCAGTTCGCGCACGTTGCCGGGCCAGTCGTAGGAGAGCATCGCCTGGAGGCATTCGTGCGTGAGCGAGTGCCGGTTCCCATAACGGGCCAGGAAGTGGTCGATGAGCAGAGGAATGTCTTCCCTGCGTTCCCGCAGCGGCGGTAGCCGGAGCGTCACCACGTTCAGGCGGTAGTAAAGGTCGCGGCGAAATGCGCCTCGCTCGATCGCGCAAGCGAGATCCTGGTTCGTCGCGGCGATCACGCGGAACTCCGCCCGCCGCGTCGCCGTCGAGCCGACTGGCCGGTACTCCTTCTCTTGCAGCAGGCGGAGGAGCTTCGCCTGCAATTCGAGCGGCATCTCTCCGATCTCGTCGAAGAAGGCCGTGCCGCCGTGGGCTGCCTCCACCAGCCCGGGCTTGGCGCTCACCGCGCCCGTGAAAGCGCCCTTGGTGTGTCCGAACAGTTCGCTTTCCATCAGCGGCCCGACCATCGCCGAGCAGTCGATGGGAACAAAGGGTCCGGAATTGCGCACAGCGTGGATCGACCGCGCCGCCACTTCCTTGCCGGTGCCGGTCTCGCCCAGCAACAGAACCGGTGACTGCGAGCGTCCGAGCTTCTCAATCAGGTGGAGGATCTGGCGGATCCGCTGGGACTGCCCCACGAGGACAGGCGGGGTGCCCTCGTAAGCCGAAGGCATCGACGCCATCGATTATAAGCGATCTCGGACCGGTTCATCCAGCCGGACGACGAACGCCGCGCCCAGTTCCTCGCGCAACTGGCCGGCCAGCGCGCTCGCCTCTTCGGGCGCCGGCGAGCGCCCGACCAGTACTCGCCAGAGGCGCGGTTCGCCGTCACGGAGAACAACGCGGGCCTCGCCGAAGCGCTCCCTCATCCGCTTGCGCAATTGTTCTGCCTTGGCCCGGTCCTGGAAAGCGCCCACCTGTACCGTGTACCACTGCTCGGCGGTTTCGCCTTCTGGCGGCGCGACGAGCGTTAGCCGTACCATCACAGTGCCCGGCCCGATCATCGCGATCGCCCGCGCGGCCGCTTTCGACAGGTCGATGATGCGGTCCTCGACGAAAGGCCCGCGGTCGGTGATGCGTACCTGGACCTCGCGACCATTCGACAAGTTCCGTACTTCCACCCACGAGCCCAACGGAAGCGTGCGGTGCGCCGCCGTCAGCTTCTCCATGTCGTACACCTCGCCGTTGGCGGCGCGCCGCCCGTGGTACGGGTGGCCGTACCAGCTCGCGATTCCCGTCTGCGTCCATCCAGGACCCGGCGCCGGCGCCCGCACAGGCTTTCTCCGCGCGCACCCCGTGAGAAGCGCGGCGCAGACGACCGCCGCCAGCAGTCCGCTCCAGCCTCTTCGAGGAGCCATGATTCCATTAAAACAATTCTTCCGTGCGACGTTTTTTTGATCCACAACCTCGCGGTGGGAATCCGAAGTGGAGGCCCGCATGCATTTTTCTCTTGACTTTCTTCTCAATCCACCTTATATATGAATCACATCGCGATCTTTTCACGGATCGCACAACTTTGATGTTTAGGGAGAATCAATCGATGAAGAACGCAACCAAGAAGAAAGCTGCTCCGAAGAAGAAGGCCGCTCCGAAGAAGAAGAAGTAGCGGCGTCCCCGAGAGGGGGACAGCAGCAAGGTTCACTGAATGGCCCCGCCAGTTCGGGGCCATTTTTCTTTCTTGCCCCGCGCCGTCCGGTCAGCCGGCGGTTGCTTGGCGAGCAGCAGCGTCCGGAACGTCTCCCCCATTCCGTAGAGCAGGCTCTTCAACTGCGGCCTCCGCCGGAGCCGCTCGCTTTCCGATTCGGCGCGCAGCGCCTCGGCGAACTCGTCAGCCTCGCCCGCCGCGATCAGCGTGCGCGCCATACTTTCGAGGAAGACGCTCTCCAAGCCGAGGCTCGCGGCGTGATCCTGAAGGTCGGTGAAGTTGACGTGAGCGGTGATGTCCCCTTTCCCCGGATCCGCCAGCACGTCCTCGCAAGCCGTGTGCCTCCGGTAGCTCATCAGCGTTCCCTCCGGGAAGCGCGCAAGCTCTCGCGCGGTATACCCGTAATCGATCGCCACGACGAAGCCGCGCTCGAGACGGCGCGCGATCTCCTCGATCCACCGCCGCGCGTCCAGGCAAACCTCCAAAATTGCATCCTCACCGCCCGGCGGCGCGTAGCGCCTGGCGTATTCCTCGATCTCCCCGCTGACCGCCTCGCCTTCGACCCACACAAAGCGGTCCCCCTTGACCCCCACCAACATTGCCCGGAACTGGCCCGCTCTTCGCGCAACCACGTGAACCGGCAAGGCGTCGAAGAACTCATTGGCGAAGACGATGCCCGCGAAACGTTCGGGCCACTCGCCGCCCGACACATCCACCGGATAGTACCGGAAGGAGGAGAACGCGGGCGCCATCTCGCCGCGGCCGGCGCCCAGCTCGACCACGACGCGGTCGCCACTGCTCTCCATCTGCTCGAAGAGCATGTTCAGCCTGCGCGCGATCAGTATCCCGAACACGGGCTGAAGCTGCTCGGCCGTGTAGTAATCGCCTGCTGCGCCGAACGGATCCTGCCCGCGGCGGTAATAGCCGTGCTCGGGATGGTATAGCGCGATCTTCATGAAGCGCCGGAAGGGGACCGGCCCGGAGCGAGCGATCTCTTCGCGTAGGATTGCGCCGGCCGGGGTCATCAGTGCCGAGCATCGCAGTTCCGCCGCCGACTGCGCAACGCCTGCGCGCCGCCGCCCGGCCCTCTGACACAATGGGGGGCGGGTCTGCCATGAGACGCTGGCTGCTCGTCCTTCTGGCGGCCGTCGCCGTCCGCGCCGCTGTGACCATCGAGCAGTACCACACGCACGACTTCGAGTTCCGGGCGCAGGTCGACGGAAACCCGTTCGAAGTTGAGCTCACCGGGATCTTCACCGGGCCCGCTGGTGCCCAACTCCGAGTCCCGGGTTTCTATGATGGTGGCGGCGTCTGGAAGATCCGCTTCTCTCCCACGCGGCTTGGAGCATGGGAGCTTCGCACTCAATCGCCTGTGGCTGCCCTGAGCGGCCAGTCGAAGTCCATCCGGTGTGTGGCCAACCGGAATCCCGCAATCCACGGCGGGCTGAGGATCGATCCGGCCTACCCGTATCACTTCGTGCATGAGGACGGCACGCGCTACTTCCTCATGGGTTACGAGTGCGACTGGCTGTGGGCGCTGGTCATGCGCGAACCCTCGGGGGCAGCGATGCGCGCCTTTATCGACCAGCTTGCGGCCCGGGGCTTCAACCACCTCATTACCAACGTCTACGCCCACGACACCACCTGGAGCCCGGGCAGGCAGAACCAGTGGGACTACGGGCCGCCGGAACTGTTCGCCTGGGAGGGCACGAACGAACGCCCGGACCATTCGCGCTTCAACCCGGCCTTCTTCCGCCTCTATGACCGGATGATGGAGTACCTGCGCGACAAGGGCATCGTCGCGCACCTCATGCTCAAGGTCTACAACAAGCTGGTCAACTGGCCCGCGGGCGGTAGCCGCGACGAGGCGAGGTACTTCCACTACATTGTGGCGCGATACCAGGCATTCTCCAACGTCGTCTGGGATTTTTCCAAGGAAGCCTACTACGAGAAAGACAACGGCCTGCAAAAGCGGCTGATCGACCTGGTCCGCGCGACCGACGCCTACCGGCGGCTGACCACGGTCCACGACGACGACGCCTACGATTGGGACCCGGCGCTCAACTCCAACCTCGATTTCCGCTCCGACCAGCAGCACAGCCACTGGGCGGAGGTGGTCGCTTTTGACCGCGCCTTGTGCAAGCGCCCGGTGGTGAACGTGGAATTCGGCTACGAGCGCGGAGTGGACGACCTGCCGACGTACCGCGTGATGCAGGGCTGGCGGGAGGTGCTGCGTCGCGCCTGGCTGATCTATCTCGCCGGCGGCTATGGCGCGTACTACTACTCGAACACGGCGTGGGACCTGGTTAAGCCGGACCCGGAGCCGCCCGGATACCGCCGATTCCAGCTCCTCAAGGACACGCTCTCGGCGCTCCCTTACTGGAAGCTGTCGCCCGCGAACCACTTATCGGCCGGCGGTCCTTGCCTCGCGCTCGAGCAGGTCGCTTACGCGTGCTACGTCGAGGGCGCGCGGATCACCGTCAACCTCAGCCGCATGGCTGCGGGTTCTGTCGCTGAGTGGACAGACACGTGGACGGGCGCGAAGGAAAGCGCCGCCATCCCGCGGCCGGGCATCGTCACCATCGAGAAACCGGTGTCGTTCGGCGAAGCGCCCGGACTTCTGGTGGTTCGCAAACCGGAGGCGAGCCACTGATGCCGCTCCCCGAGACCGTCCGCGTGAAGCTAAGCTCTGAGGACGCCGGCACGGTGGCAATCACTCCCGTCGTGGTCCAGGACCTGCTGTTGAGGGAACTCGTCGAACGGATGCTCGGTGTCACCGGCAAGGATCCCGCCCGCGTGCGCGAGTTGTTCCTCAGGGGCTCTCTCGTCAGTGGAGCGTCCCGCTTCCGCTGGAGCGGTTTCGACGCCGACCTGGAAAGCGTCACTGTCCTTCTTTCCGATTTTCCTGACTCTGATCCCGCTCTGCCGTTCGCGCCCGAGCGCTGCCTGCTCGCTGTGTTTCACGGACCTGCCTGCCGCATCGAACTCTCGCGGGAGGCAGGGAGCAAGCGGCGTCTTCTCCGCCGGAAGAGCTTCTGGGATCTGTTCGTGGCCCTTCTCGGGGCGGAGTCGCCGCAATACGTGGATTACTCCTACCGAGAGAAGGCGGACTACTACCGCCTCGCTCTATCTTACTCGACCAGCAGCCGCATCCGGGAGACCGCCGCGCTGCTGCCCTTCAGGAGCCTCGGGCGCCAGATTCGCGGCTCCGCTCTCGAATGGGTGGAACTGTTCGTGGAACGAATTCCGGGCTGAATTTCATCCGCCGCCCTCTGGTATCATCGACACGGGAGTTGACGGCCTATGCTGCAAGTGGATTCGCGGCAGAAACTTGAAGCAGTGGAAGCCTCATTGCGATACGCTGCCCAGCGCCACGGTGCTCAGGTCCTGTCGGTCATCCACCTGGGGCACCTGTTGCGCGACCGCCGGCCAGGCGCGCCTCAGGACGCCATCGTGTTCAACATCTGCCAGCCTGACCTGAGCGCGGCGCTGCTGGCCGCCGACTTGCGCTTCTCGGCCTATCTGCCGTGCCGCGTCGCGGCCTTCGAGCAAGGTGACGCCATCACGCTTCAGGCCATCTCGCCGTCCGATGTGTCGCGCATGTTGAACCGGCCCGACCTCGACCCGTTGACGCTGCTGCTGGAGACGACGCTGGCCCAGATCATGCATGAGGCCGCACAGCCGCTCCCGGCGGCACACCATCCCGCCGCGACGCGACGCGCCGACGTCGGCGCCACCGAGGGTCAGATGAACGTGCGCGGCTCCATTCCGCAGCGCATCGACTGCCACGGAACCAAGATCGAGGAACTCGCCGGCACCGGCCAGCACGACTCCTCGGGCGGCTGAGCTCCCGTGGATCGAGCAACCGAGAGCGTAACCGAGCCGCGAGCGAGCGGTTTAGTATACTGGTCCGCTCCCGATTCCCAACGCAAGGAGTGCACATGCTGCCTGACTACCTCGCAAAAGCAGTTCCCAATCCTGCCTCGAAGCGCGCTCCGTGGTACGCCAACACCGCCCCCAGTTACGCCGGCATCTTCCTGTGGGTGGTCTTCTACATGGAAATCGCCAAAGGCACCATCGACCGGGCCGGCCTCGGGCTTTGCCTGCTCGCGCTGGCCGTCGCGGGGCTTCTGAGCTACGCGCTGTTCTATCGCGTGCCGGCGATGCTCGGCATGCAAACCGGCTACCCGCTGTATGTCGTCGGCAGTTCCACCTTCGGCACGCGCGGCGGCTACCTGATGCCCGGGCTGCTGATGGGGCTGTTGCAGATCGGCTGGTTCTCGGTGAACACGCTGGTCTCGACAACCTTCATCCTCAGCGCCGTTGGGCAGAAGGCCGGACCCGGGACCGCTGTCTTCGCCATCGTCGCCATCCTCTGGGCGTACACCATGGCCTACGTCGGCGTGAAGGGGATCCAGTACGTGGCCCGCTTTGCGCTCTACCTCAACCTGATCCCGCTGCTGATGATCCTGGTCGTGTTCTTCCGCACCGCTGGCGGCCTGGCGCAGCACACGCCGGCTGAGCCGAACGCCTTCATCGGTTTCACCCTGATCCTGCAAATCGTCATCGGCTTCTTTGCTACCGCCGGCGCGGCCGGAGCGGACTTCGGAATGAACAACCGCGACGCGCGCGACGTGCGCAACGGCGGTCTGGTCGGCATCGCCTTGGCGATCCTGATCGCCGGCGGCCTGCCCCTCTTGTCGGTCGCCGGGGCTCGCGCGGTCTTCAACGTACAGGGCTTCACCTACGATGCCGTGATCGCCGGCATCGGCGGGTTCCTCGCCACGGCGATGTTCTTCCTGTTTGCCATCGCCTCGATTCCGCCCGCCTGCTTCTGCGCCTTCATCGCCGGCAACAGTTTCTCGACGATGATTCCCGGCGTTCCCCGCATGGCCTCCACAATGGTTGGGGTCACCGTGGCCGTCATCCTGGCGGTGACCGGCGCGGCCGGCAACCTGATCGGACTGTTCACCATCGTCGGCGCTTCATTCGGCCCGATCTGCGGCGCCATGGCGGCGGACTATCTGCTCTCGGGCAAGAAGTGGGCCGGGCCTCGCGAAGGGATCAACTGGGCGGGCTACCTCGCCTGGGCGGTCGGATTCCTCGTCGGCATCCTGCCGTTCCTGCCGGCCGCAGACAACGTCAAGCCCTACTTGCAGCCGGCGGCTGTCTACAGCTTCCTTTGTGGCTTCCTCGTGTACTGGATCTTGGCCAAGGCTGGCCTCCAGCCGAAGCCCTCGCCCATGCAGGCGTAAAGTGGGGCAGGCGCTTTCGCCTGCCGCGGCTCAAGCACTGCGGTGGAACTTCGTCTTCACCACCACCGGCGTGCCGCGGAAGCCGAACTGCTTCCGCAACTGGTTGACCAGAAACCGCTCGGTCGAGAAGTGCAGTCTCTCGCGGCTGTCGGTGAAGAGCACGAACGTGGGCGGCCGCACGGTCGGCTGGGTCATGTAGAGAATCTTCTGTTTCGGCGCGGGCCGGAGCGTTGCGAGGAACCGGTTCAGTTCGCCCGTCGGAACGCGGCGCGAAGCGGCGTTCCAGACCTCACGGATCAGCGAAAAGACCTGGCGCACGCCGGCGCCAGTCTTCGCCGAGAGGTAGACCACCGGCGCGTACTCCAGGAACTTCATCTGATCGCGCACCGTTGCGGTGAACGCGCGGCGGTCCTTCCCGGCGGCAATGTCCCACTTGTTCACGCAGAGGATGACGGCGCGGCCGGCCTCGTGCGCATACCCGCCGATGTTGGCGTCCAGCGCCACCACGCCCTCCGGTGCGTCGAGCACCACCAGCACCACGCTGGCCAGCCGGATGTGCTTCCGCGCCATCACCACGCTGAGCTTCTCCGCCATCAGCTTCGTCTTGCCTTTGCGCCGGATGCCGGCGGTGTCCACGAACGTGTAATCCACTCCATCCACCGCAACCGTCTCATCGACAGCGTCGCGGGTAGTGCCAGCCACGGGCGTTACGATCGACCGCTCGTGGCCCACCAGCGCGTTCAGCAGCGTGGATTTGCCGACGTTGGGCCGCCCTATGATCGCCACTCGGATCGGCTCGTGCGTCCGTTCTTCCCGAAGTGTTTCCGGAAACGTGGCGGTCACGTGGTCCAGGAGTTCGTCGATCCCCAGACGGTGCTCGGCGGAGACAGGAAAGAGATCGCCAATGCCCAGCGAGTGAAACTCGTGCGCAAGATCCTCCCGCCTGGGTGAGTCGATTTTGTTGACGGCGAGAGATACGGGCTTGCCGAACCGGCGGAGAAGCTGCGCCAGTTCGCGGTCCGGCGCCGTGATCTCCGCGCGCCCGTCCACCAACAGAATGACGTGCGCCGCCCGGTTCAAGGCCACACGGGCCTGCTTCAGAATCTCGCTCGGGATCGCCTCCCGCTCATTCGGCACGATGCCGCCGGTGTCGATGAGCTCGAAGGGCCGTCCGCGATAAACGGCCTCGCCATGGATGCGGTCCCGCGTGATGCCCGGCTCGTCGCCTACAATGGCGCGCCGCCGGCCAAGGATGCAATTGAAAAGAGTGGATTTTCCTACGTTCGGCCTGCCCACAATCACCACTGTGGGCAGGCTCGGGGACTGCGCCATGCGCCTCCATGATAGCATCGGGCTTCCGATGGCTTTCTATCCGGTCTTTCTCGATCTTAGAGGGAAACCGGTGCTGGTGGCCGGCGCCGGCAAGGTCGGTCTGCGCAAGATCAAAGGCCTCCTCGAGGCGGGCGCGCGGGTCACCGTCGTCGCCCCGCGCGCCGAGTCGGAGCTCGAAAGCCTTCCCGTCGCCTGGCAGCGCCACCGGTTCCGCAAGGCCGACCTGCGCGGCGCCGTACTGGCATTTGCCGCGACCGACGACCGCAAGGTAAACCACGCGGTCGCCACTGAAGCCAAGCGCCTCGGCATCCCGGTGAACGTCGCCGACGCTCCGTCCGAATGCGATTTCCTCGTGCCGGCGAGGGTGTGCAAGGGCAGCGTGCAGATCGCTGTCTCCACCAGCGGCCGCAGCCCTCGCCTGGCCACCGCGCTGCGGAGAAAACTGGAGAGGCTGCTGGGGGAGGAATAACCCGTTAGATGCGGCCAGAAGGCCGGAGGGTTGGACGACCCGATAGTCGTCAGACGATCTTGTCACCCTTCGAGAGGTTGTGGCGAGCACAAAGCAACTGAACATTCCCCGCAGTGACAGAGGTGCCACCCTTCGAGTAAGGCAAGTCGTGATCGAAGTGAAGTTCATCTGTTGCGCCACACATCACACACCGGCCCTTGTCTCGCCTCCAGACTTCGAGCTTGACGGAAGTTGGAATCAGTCGGCGACGTCCAGCTTGCTCCTGCTGCCGGCTAGCCGGTATTTCGTCTTCATCCACAGCGGTCAGCTTGAACTTGAACACGTTTCGGGTACCGTCGCTTTCGCGCCATGCGTCCACTAAGTGGAAGACGCCGTTATAGGACCAGATGCCCTGATGGATCTTTTCGTACACTCTTACCCGATGTGGTGGAGACTGGCCACGCTTGTATACAAGTGCGGCATGGTAGAACCTGCCGTTCTGAGTTTCCAGACCGGACGGGGTGATTCCCGGCTGGTCAACCGCCTTCGGGTCGGGTACGTGTTCATTGCGAGGTGCGTCATGTCCCTCGTAGATCAGTGTCGAGCCTTCGTCCTCAAGCCGATCTCTGTAAGGTGCATTCGCACGCCGCGACATCAGGACGACAGAGTAGCCCTTACCAACGTCGAAGTTCATACCACGCTGCAGACTGGAGGATTCACGCTGGCACATCTCAAGGTAGGAGATGATTTCGTTCTCCATGCCGCCGCCGATCTTCATTGTATCGGGGACTGTTACCAAGCCAGCTACTCCCCCGCCGTCTGCCAAATCCTCAGCCCGAAACGGCTGAGGTGAATCGGGATGTTCTTGTAGCTCGGGTTGTCGGTCTCGATCTCGCGGATCATCGCCCGCTTCGCCGTCCGGTCCGAGCCGCTGAGGATCGTCACCGAGCCGCCGTTCCCACCCGCGCCGTTCACCTTCCAGCCGATCGCGCCGTGGCCGCGGGCAATCTCAATGACGCGCCGATGGTGAGCGCCGAGCAGCGCGGGATGCAGCGCTTCCTGTGCTGCGGTGTTCTCGATCATGGCTCGTCCCAGAGCCTCGAAGTCGCCCGCGTATAGCGCGTCTCTCGATTTCGCCGGCGTCTCCCGCAGCGGCCGCAGCTTGCCCGCCTCCGGTCCCGCGTCCTCGAGTTCGCGAATCACCATCTGGTGTACTTCCGAGGAGCTGTGCGCCTGGCCGAGGTAGATCAGCGACAACCGGCTCTCCAGCTCCCACCACACCGAGTCGGGAATCCGGATCGGGCTCACTGACGCGTGCGGGTAGTCGTACATCTCGATATAGTTGATCCCACCGTAGGCGGAAGCGATCTGGTCCTGGATGCCGCACTGCTGCTTCAACAACTCCGTCTCGATCCGTTGCGCGGCCGCGGCGATCTCGTGCGCGGTCATCCGCCCGGGCGTCAGGCAGTCGAGCGCCCCGATCAGGGCCACGCTTACGGCCGCTGACGTGCCCGTCGAACACCCGCTCGGCGCTTCGCTGTAAATCGACACCTCGATGGCGACGTTGGCGGGAATCTTCATGTAGTCCATCGCCGCTTCGAGCAGCGGGTGCTTGTCGTAAAGGCCACGGGGCTCAGCGATGGTGTAGCGCTGCCCGTAGTTCTCGGCGTTGATCGTGATCCGGTCGCGCCCGCCGCTGTGCTCGCGCACGCTCATCTGCACCTCGATGTACGGGTACACCGCGATGTTGAACACCTTGCCGTGACGCGCAAACCACGTGTCCGTCCACCCGCCGTTGTCGCAGATGCGGATCGGCGCGACGCTGTTGACGATCCGCAGAGGCTTCTGTTTCATTTCCATCTTCGGCGCTCGCAGCGGGCATTGTACGATAGTCGGGGGTACTGACATGAACCGCCGCGAACTGCTAAAGATCGTCCCTCTCGCCGCCTCCGCGCCCGCGCTGCGCTTGCCGGCTGCCGCGGGAAAGGCCCGCTTCCGTCCCGCCATCTGCGCCTACTCGTATCGCGAAGAGCTTCAGAAGAAGACGATGACCTATGAAGACCTGGTGCGGCGGGCGGCTGAGTACGGCCTTGACGGCCTCGACCTGACGGTCTACTGGTTCCCGAGCACCTCCGACGACTTCCTGCTGCCGCTGCGCCGTCTGGCCTATCTGAGTGGCGTTGCGATCTACGCCACTTCGATCCGCACCGACATGTGCCATCCCGCAGGCCAGGATCGGGAGCGGGAGATCGCCGAGGTGAAGAAATGGGTCGATGTCGCCCATAAACTCGGCGCCAGCCACATCCGCGTCTTCGGCGGCGATGTGCCGGACGGCGCCACCGAGGACCAGGCCGCCGCTTGGGCGGCGGAGACGCTGAAACGAAGCGCCGAGTACGCAGGATCGAGAGGAATCATCCTCGGACTGGAAAACCATGGAGGCATTACGGAGCGGGCCCGGCGCGTCGTCCAGATCGTCAAGGAGGTGGACTCGCCTTGGACCGGTATCAGCCTCGACACGGGGAACTTCCACGAAGACCCGTACCCCCAGATCGAGACGTGCGCCCCCTACGCGGTGAACTGCCAGATCAAGAGCTAGATGCAGATCGGCAAGGCGAAGCCGGAGCCGGCCGACTGGGACCGGATCTTCGGCATGCTCGCCAGCGCCGGCTACAAGGGTTACGTCGCGCTCGAGTACGAGTCGGAGAAGGACCCCTCGACGGAGACTCCACGCCTCCTCAAGGAACTGCGGCGCTTGTGCGCGAAATACACGGGGTGAAGCCCCCCGGCGCCGCTCACCGCACCCGCGCGTTCACCTGGTTGGAGGCCGGCGCTGAGAGCAAGCATCTCGCTGTGGGCTCAGCCTCCCGGCCTGCTGGAGACTTTATCCTCGCCGCAACAGCCGCTGTGTCAGCGATTTGCGCGATGGCGAGAATTGCGCCGCCGCGGCGAGAAGGTACGGTCGGAATTCACGCGTCCAGTAGCTCAGAAAACCGGCCCCGTGGATCTCACGCAACGCCTGGCTGTAATGCGCGAGCACCGGTCCGGCGAAGAGGTCCCCCGTGCGCCGCGCCGCCAGCCGCGCGGAGCGACCCAACCACTGCACGTTTCCCGGCAGCCGGCGTGCCGCCGACAGCGCCATGAGCGCGGAGAGCTCGAACACGGACCGTTTCTGCCGCGCGGCCTCCTTCCTCAGTTCTTCCCAGTTGCCGGCCAGCAGATCGGAAGAGGGCAAAGATACCGAGGGCAGTCGGCGGAACTGTTCGCGAATCGCCTCCCATTCCCCCCGCAGCGCGGCTACGTCCAGCGGCGGCGTGTTGATCGCGTCGGCGGCCCGGCCCGCGCCCTGCTCGAGGCCATCCAGCATCTGGTCCACCGTCTCGAAGTTCGTCCCGGGATCAAGCAGCCCCTCCTCCTTCAGAGCGGTCGCTATGTCTCGAATCAGCTTCCTTCCCGTCCCGGAGAGGTCGGCAAGTACCGCCAGCACCCACACCGGCGAGGCCCGAAACGCCAGAATGCCGATCAGTTCCAGGCCGTTGCCGGCGGCGCGCCGCAGCGCAAAATCCTCGGAGAGCTTGCCCTCGGTCGGAAAAACGCCCTCCACCTGGCCCACCTGCTCGACAACAAACCGGAGGGTCGATTCGACCAGGCTCCGGTAAAGCCGGCTCTTTCGAACCGACGCCGGCACGGCGACTTCGCCTATCTCGCGCAACAGCCCGCCGGCCACCGCGGAGGCGGAACGGATCGCGCGCTCCGGCAGCGAAACGATGTACTGCGCCAGGTCCTGGACGGGCACTCCTCGCGCTTCCTTCATGAGTCGCCGAGAACGTGAGCCAGTACGGCCTCGACCGACTGCTCAACCGGATCGGTCCCGCTGAGCACCAGGTCGGCGAACCGGCTGGTCGGAATGATGTGGAGTTCAGCCATCGGTCGTACCGTGTTCCGGTATTGCGCGTGGACGGATTCCGGCGTACGTCCGCGTTCCATCACATCCCTCTCCAGCCGCCGCTTGAAGCAGACCGCATCCTCCGCCTGGATGAAGACCTTCGTGTGGAAGAGTCGGCGGACGTCTTCCCAATAGAGGGCGAAGAGGCCCTCGACGACGGCGTAGGTCGCCGCCCGTACGGACCGCGTTTCCGCGGCCCGCACGTGTCGCGCGAAATCGTATACCGGAACACGAATCTCGGCGCCCTCGGCGAGCTTCGCGAGTTGTCCGGCCAGAAGCTTTCTGTCCAGCGCATCCGGTGCGTCGAAGTTGGCGCGCTCCCGTTCCTGGAACGCAATGTGTCCCAGGTCCGTGTAGTAGGAATCCAGCGAGATGACCGGCGCGGCAAGTGCCGCTGCCACCCGCTGCGCCACCTCGCTCTTGCCGGCGCACGACGGTCCTGCGATTCCGATCAGGCGAGGCCTCGTCTCACTGGAAACCATCTGTCAAAGGATCGTAGCAGGCGGACTGTCCGAGCGGGAAACGGCTGGCGGTGGTATCCTGTTCCGAGATTCGAGTCGCGACTCGGAGGGGGAATTGGCCATGGGGGGCAAAAAGGCCGATCTGATCCGGCTGTTGGAAGCCGAACTCGATTTCATCGAAGGCGGCGGCTACGCCAGCCCGGCGGGCAAACCTAACCAGGAAAGGCCGATGTTTCTGCAGTCCCTGGTCTGCATCAACCATTGGTTTGTCCCCGGCCACGAAGCGGAATGTCACGACGATTGCATCCTGCTGGATGCGGTGCCCGACCGACACAAGTCGGAGAAGCTTCCTTGCCACTTCATTCCCTTGAACGAGGCCGGTGACACCGTCCATTCGCTGGAGAAATCGGGTGACCGCAGCCGCCTGGAAGAGGAGGTGAAGGCCTGGCTCCGGGCAACCATCGAGCGGCTCAGGGCCGCGGGCGAGGAAGCACCGGGCTGGCCGGAGGTCAAGTACTGACGCCCGTTGCCCGGCGCGCGCCGCTTCGGTTGCCGGCTCGCCAACGCTGGGAAGCCGGTTCTACGCGGCCGAGCATCAGTGCTTCCCTTGCTTCAGCTTCTCCCGCTGCTCGCGGAGGACGGCCTTGCGGCTGAGACGGATCTTGTTCCCTTCGAGCGCCAGCACCTTCACGAGAATCTGATCGCCCTCCTTCAGTTCGTCTCGCACGTTGCGAATCCGGTTCTCGGAGATCTCGCTGATGTGCAGTAAACCGTCGGTGCCCGGGAAGATCTCGACGAACGCGCCGAAATCGACCAGGCGCACCACCTTGCCGAGATAGGTCTTGCCCACCTCGGCCACCGCGGCGATCTCCTGCACCATCTGAATCGCTTTGTCGGCCGAAGCGCCGTCGGTTGCGAAGATGTTGACCGTGCCGTCGTCCTCGACGTCGATCTTCACCCCGGTGGCTTCGATGATGCCGCGGATCACCTTCCCGCCCGGGCCGATCACCTCGCGGATCTTGTCCGTCGGAATGGTCAGGCTGTAGATGCGAGGCGCGAACGGCGACAGCGCTTCCCGCGGCGCGGCAATCACCTCTTGCATCTTGTCCAGGATGAAGAGCCGCGCCCGCCGCGCCTGCTCGAGCGCCTCAGTCATTAGCGTCGTCGTGATGTTCGGCACCTTGATGTCCATCTGAAGCGCGGTGATGCCCTGGCGCGTGCCGGCCACCTTGAAGTCCATGTCGCCGTAATGGTCCTCGGCGCCGGCAATATCCGTGAGGATGGCGTACTCGTCGCCCTCCTTCACCAGACCCATCGCGATCCCCGCTACCGGCGAGCTGATCGGCGCCCCCGCGTCCATGAGCGCCAGCGTGGCCCCGCACACCGTCGCCATCGAACTCGAGCCGTTCGATTCCAGTATGTCGCTCACCACCCGCAGCGTGTATGGAAACGTCTTCTCATCCGGAATCGTCGGCAGCAGCGCGCGTTCCGCCAGCGCGCCGTGGCCGATCTCGCGCCGGCCAGGTCCGCGCATGAAGCTGACTTCGCCCACGCTGAACGGCGGGAAGTTGTAGTGCAGCATGAAGCGCTTGGAAGTTTCGCCGGTCTCCAGAAGTTCCAGCCGCTGCTCGTCTTCCTTGGTGCCAAGCGTGCAAGTCACCAGCGCCTGCGTCTCTCCCCGCGTGAAAAGGCCCGAACCGTGAGTGCGCGGCAGCACCCCGACTTCAATGTCGAGTTGCCGGATCTGGTCGAAGGCGCGGCCGTCCGGACGCCGGCGGTCCTTCAGCATCTCATCGCGGAAGATCCGCTCCTTCAGCCGGTCAAACAGGTCGCCTGCTTCCGCCTGCTGCTCCTCCGGGTAGGCCTCGACACACTCCTTCCGGAGCGCATCCACCCGGGAGTAACTCTCGAGCTTGGTGTACTTCTCTGCATTCAGCGCGTCACTCAGCTCGCCCCGCCACTTCGCGGCAATCTGCTCGTACAATTCCTGGTTGATCGGCGGCGGCGTGTACTCGCGCTTCGGCTTTCCCGAGCGCGAGGCCAGATCGCGAATGGCCGATGTGATCTTCCGGCAGCACTGATGCCCGAACTCGATGGCCGCCAGCACCTCTGCCTCCGATGCCTCCTGCGCGCCGGCCTCCACCATGACGATGCCTTCGTCGGTCGCCGCCACGACGATGTTCAAGCGGGACTCCTTCATCTCCGAGTGCGTCGGGTTCGCGATCAGCTTTCCGTCTACTTGCCCCACCCTCAGTCCCGCGAGCACGTGGTGGAACGGGATGTCGGAGATGGCCAGAGCGGCGCTGGCCCCGAGGATAGCCAGCGGGCCGGGATCGGTCTCCGTGTCGGCCGAGAGCACCAGGCCGATCACTTGCGTCTCGTGGGAATAGCCCTCGGGGAACAGCGGCCGGATCTGGCGGTCAATCAGGCGGCTCACCAGGATCTCGCGTTCCGTCGGCCGGCCTTCGCGCTTGATGAAGCCCCCCGGAAAACGCCCGGCGGCGTACGTGTACTCGCGATAGTCCACCGTGAGCGGGAAGAACGACGCGCCCGGTTTCGGCTCCGGATCCGTGCAGGCCGTTACCAGAACCACCGTGTCGCCGGAGCGCACAATCACTGCGCCGTTCGCCTGCCTGGCGACTTTGCCTGTTTCCAGGGAGATCTTGCGACCGTCCAGGTCGATTTCAACGGTTTCGTACATCTTAAATTTCCTCCAACCTCAGTCGATCACTGCCTTCGGATCGGATTCGTGTGATGTGTGTTTGAGAGTGGAGTTGACAGCGGGAAGCTTCCCATCCGGTTGCAGGCGGGAGTCGCAGGGTCCAACGCCCTGACGGTTCGCAGGTTACCCAGCTTTGGTTCTGATTGCTCGTTCAACGGGTCTGCCTGCGAGCGCACCCTAGCGGCGCAGGCCCAACGTCTGGATCAGGGTCTGATACCGCTCCGGACTCCGATCCTTCAGGTACTTCAGGAGCCGCCGGCGCCGGGCCACCATGGACAACAAGCCTCTCCGGGAGTGATGGTCCTTCTTATGCGTCTTGAAGTGCTCGGTGAGGTCGGCGATACGCTGGCTCAAGATCGCCACCTGCACTTCAGGAGAACCCGTATCCCGCTTGTGGATACGATACTTGCCGACCACCTGGTTCTTGACGTCGGACGACAGCGCCATTCTAGAGTGGGTGCTCCTTGTCTTCTCTTAATCTCGATTTTGTACTCTTGTAGGATAGCACAAGCGGACGGAAGCGCGCGCGGCTGGCGCAGGGCTGCCGGTTCTAGCCTCCTCCGCCGGGAAAGGAAACCATCATGGGAGCATTCGGCCATCCTTTTTACCGTGAGCAGCTTCTGGACCGCAGGCGCAGGCTGGAAACGGCCGTCTCCGCCGCACCGGAACCCGACCACCGCTTGCGGCGCCTCCTGGGGGAGGTGGACTCGGCCTTGGAACGGATCGAAGCCGGAACGTTCGGCCTCTGTGACGCCTGCCACGACCCGATTGAACCGGAGCGGCTGATGGCGGACCCGCTGGTCCGGGTCTGCCTGGATCACCTCACAGACTCCGAGCGCAGGGAACTCGAACGCGACCTGGAACTGGCCGCGCGCATCCAAAACGGCCTGTTGCCCAAAAACGACCTTCGCAGCGGCGAGTGGGAACTGAACTATCACTATGAGGCCGCCGGCCCTGTCAGCGGCGACTACTGCGACGTGCTCACCCCGGACGGCCAATCCGGCCTCCTCTTCCTCGTGGGTGATGTGTCGGGCAAGGGCGTAGCTGCTTCGCTCCTCATGTCGCAGCTTCACGCCATTGTTCGGACGCTGGCCGGAACGGGCGCCCCTCTGCCACAGGTGATGGAACAGGCCAACCGGGTGTTCTGCGAGAACACGCCTTCGAGCCACTATGCGACGCTAGTGTGCGGCACTGCCCTCGAATCCGGCGAGATGGAGATCGCCAACGCGGGTCACTGCCGCCCGCTGGTGGTACGGCCTGGGAACACCCAAATGCTCGAACCCGCCGGCCTTCCCATCGGCCTCTTCTGCAACAGCGAATACCCGACCCAGAGAGTCCAGGTCGAGCCGGGGGAGGCTTTGCTGTTGCACACCGATGGCCTCGTCGAGGCGCGCAACACGGCCGGCGTGGAATACGGGGCCGACAGGCTGTCCGCTCTCGCCGCTGGCCGCTGTCCCCGCTCGGCGCGCGAGTTGACCGCGGCAGTTGTCGCCGATGTAAGATCCTTTGCCAGAGGAATGCCCCGCCAGGACGATTTGACCGTCGTTACCATCCGGCGCCAGGAACAGCACGCGCCATGAGCGCGAAGCCCAGCCTCGAATTCCACCCTCTCACTACCGCCCGTTGGCGTGATCTCGAGCGGCTCTTCGGCGAGCGCGGCGCTTGCGGCGGCTGCTGGTGTATGTGGTGGCGGCTGAAGCGCTCGGTGTGGGAGAAGCAGCGTGGCGCAGGCAACCGGCGCGCCCTGAAGAAGCTGGTTGACTCGGGAACGGCCCCTGGGGTGCTCGCCTACGCAAACGGCCAGCCCGTCGCATGGTGCTCCGTGGCCCCTCGCGAGGACTACCCGGTGCTGGAAAACTCGCGCGTGCTGAAGCGCGTGGACGCCGAGCCGGTCTGGTCCGTGGTCTGCCTGTTCGTAGCCAGGCCCTGGCGAAGGAAAGGAATCACCGCCGAGCTGCTGCGCGCCGCCGCCCATTACGCCGCCCAGCACGGCGCAACCATCATCGAAGGCTACCCGGTCGAACCGAAGAAAGGCGTCATGCCCGACGCCTTCGCCTACACCGGCCTGCCCTCGGCCTTCCTCAAGGCCGGCTTCCAAGAGGTGGCCCGCCGCTCCCCAACCCGCCCCATCATGCGGCGGTTCCTGCGCCGGGCCCAGCCCCGCAAAACGGCTACTGCTTGATGATCGTCCCGTCGCGCCGCCGGACTTCGCCCCAGCCGCCGTTGTAAGGAGCCACCTCCTCATCCTGGAAACTGCCGAACGGATACTTCGCCGCCGCCTTTTCGTCCACCTCGATCCCCCAGCCCGGCGCCTCGTTCGCGTAAAGATAGCCGTTCTTCATCTCGGGACAACCGCTGAAGACCTCTCGCGTCCGCTCGTTGAACGGTGAATACTCCTGAACGCCGAAGTTCCAGCAAGCCAGGTCGAGCGCGACGTTGGCGGCGTGTCCGATGGGCGAAACGTCGCCGGGGCCATGCCACGCCGTCTTGACGCCGAAAATCTCCGCCATCGCAGCGATCTTGCGGCAGGGCGTTAGACCGCCGACCTGCGAAACGTGCATTCTGAGGTAGTCGATCAGCCGCTCGGCGATCAACGGCGTCCACTCGTGCGGGCTGTTGAACAGCTCGCCCATCGCCAGCGGCGTCGCGCACTGCTGCCGGATCAGACGGAACCAACCGATGTCCTCGGGCGACACCGGATCCTCCACGAAGAACAGGCGGAACTGCTCGGCGTCCTTGCAGAACTGGAGGGCCTGCGTCGGCGAGATGCGCTCGTGGACGTCGTGCAGCAGCTCGATCTCGTCCCCAAGCTCTTTGCGGGCCGCCTCGAACAGCTTGAGGGCGCGGCGGATGTAAGCGGCCGGCTCGAAGACAGGGGCCGGATGCAACGCCTCGACCTTGGCCGCTCCGCGCTCCGAGCCGTATCCCTCCATGCCCGGCACGCCCACCTGGATGCGAACATGGCGGAAACCGCGCGCTATCCAGCGCTTCGCTCTCTCGATCACCTGCGGGATCTCCGCGCCGCTGGCGTGGCCGTAGCAGTCGGCTGCTTCGCGGCACTTTCCCCCGAGCAACTGGTACACCGGCATGCCCGCCTGCCGGCCCTTGATGTCCCACAGCGCCTGGTCCACGCCGCTGATGGCGTTATTCAACACCGGGCCGTTGCGCCAGTACGAGCTGTTGTAGCAGGCCTGCCAGAGATCGTCGATGCGGTCCGCCGGCTTGCCGGCGAGAAACGGTTTCAGATACCGGTCCACGGCGGCCACCACGAGTTCCGCCCGCTGCGTGAATGTGGCGCAGCCGTAGCCGTACAGCCCGTCTTGATCCGTCACCACCTTCACCACCACCAGGCGCAGGCCCTCGGGGGACGTGCCGATCGCGCGCACATCCTTGATCCTCGGCGACGGCATGCCGCGCGTGGCGCGCTCCACCCGCGCCTGGGCCGCCAGTTCGCGGCGCGAGACCGCGGCCGCAACCGAGCCGCCGGAGACCAGCCCGAGAAGCTTGCGGCGATCCATCTACCTTGCGCCTCCGCGGTCTTCGATCATCCGCTTCAGGTTCTCCAGTTCCTTCTTGATCCTTCGTTCCCTCCCGACGAGGGCGACCACGTAAGAGGCCAGGATCACCCAAGCGGCCAGGAAGCCATAGAACATGTACGTGAAGTTCCGTTCGTCCATCCCGATCCTTTCTCGCCTCGCCGCGGCGAAAATATCAGAGCGCGTGCGCGTGCCGGCGCAGCGCTTCGATTTCGCCCTGCACGTGTTCCTGCTTCATGCGCACCATCACCAGCACCGCCGCCAGCAGCATCAGCGCCAGCCAGTTCCAGTAGATCATCGCCTCCATGGCCGGGTCCATCGTTCCGCCCCCGGTTCGAAAACTGAGGACCGCGCCCGGGTGCTGCGTGCGCCACCAGTCAATCGCCTTGTAAGTGATGATCACGGTGGTGAACGCGAAGATGGACAGCACCGCTGAGTTCCTCGCCCGCGCGGTCGGGTCTTCAGTCGCGCGCCGCAGCATCAGGTAGCCGGCGTACACCAGCCAGCAGATGAAAGCCCAGGTGAGCCGCGGATCCCACGTCCACCAGATGCCCCAAATCACCCGCGCCCAGATCATTCCCGTGACCAGTCCCATCCCGGTGAACACCGTGCCGATCTCCGTCACCGAAACGGCGAAGGCGTCGTAGCGCCGGTCTTTCTTTACCAGGTACAAGATGCTGGCGACGCCAGCGAGGAAGTAGGCCGTGAACGACGTGAACCAGGATGGCAGATGGAAGAAAATGATCCGGTAAATCGCCCCTTGCGCGGCCTCGTCCGGAAGCCGCAGAAGAATCACGTACAGGTTCCTTGCGAGCAGCGCCGCGGCAAGCCCGCAAAGCGTGATCATCACCTTCTGGCGCATTGCGTCACCCCACCAGGACGGTTTCCACCAGCACGAGGCCCAAAGCAGTGAAGATGATATCAAAGCCCGCCAGCAGCCGGAACCAGATCAGATTGTCGGCACCGATGGCCTCGCCGGCCATCAGGACGGTGGTGAGTTGCATGGCCGCCATCAGCGCGGGGATCACCATCGGGTAAACCAGCACGGGCAGCATTAGTTCCCGTAAGCGGAGGTTCACCGTCAGAGCGCTGAACATCGTCCCGATCACCGTCAGCCCCCACGTCGCCAGCGCAAGCACGAGCATCAGCGGCCCGAATCGCTGCGTCCACCGCACGTTGTAGAAAACCCCGAACACCGGAAGCGAGATTAGCTCCACCGCCAGCAGCAGGATCGCGTTGGCCAGGCACTTGCCGAAAAACAGCGCCGCCCCGGAGACCGGCGAGGCGACCAGCGCGTCCAGACAGTCGTTCGGGAGTTCGCGCGCGAAGCTCCGGTTCAGAATCAGCGCTCCGGCAAAGGCGAAGACGATCCACAGCAGCCCGCCCGACATCTCGCGTGTCTGCTCCGCCGTCGGATCGAACGCGAAGCTGAACAGCAGCAGAATCACCAAGGCGAAGGCGACCGAGGCGTTGATGGCCTCCTTCGTGCGCAGTTCCGCCCGCAGGTCCTTGCCGGCCACGGTCAGCGAATGCCGGAAGAAGTTCATGACTTAACAACAGG
>Ga0233417_10000079_pt1 | contig 24708 bp, 22 predicted proteins | sample Sed_MG_FD_189023 | JGI IMG/M metagenome (GOLD analysis project Ga0233417, IMG submission 189023) | Sediment microbial communities from Lake Towuti, South Sulawesi, Indonesia - Sediment_Towuti_2014_0.5_MG | ecosystem: Environmental > Aquatic > Freshwater > Lake > Sediment | place: Indonesia... | reverse complement strand
TACCCTCATAGATAAGGAACAAGAATGAGAAGGACGAAGGGCAGTAGTGAACTCGCGCTGGTCAGTTCGCCTGCCCCTAGGGGAAGAGGCGGGCCAGTTGGCCGGTGGAGCGCAGCAGTTCGAGGTGGGCCTTCTGGAGGACAAAGTCAGCGTCGAGGAACGCCATCCATTTGTCACTTTCTTCGAGGCGTGCTTTTTCGAGATCGCGTAGGCTGGCGCGGCCCTCGTTGAATTGCGCTTGCAGGTTGGCGAGAGTGTCGCGCGCCAACTGCAACTCGAGACGAGAAACTTCCCGGGCGGCGTCGAGCTCGCGGGTAGAGCGCGCCTGGCGGCGAACCTCAAGCTCGAGCGAGGTGCGCTTCAACTTGAGTTCCTGCTCGGCGACGGAGAACTCGCTGCGGGCCAGGGCGACGTTCGCCGACGTCCTGGCGCTGAAGATGGGGATGTTGATGCGCAGGCCCGCGCTGACGTTATTGCGCACGAACTTGTTAAAGAACACGTCGTAATCATTGAAACGGCTGAGGACCCGGTAGTCCACGACAGCGTCAATCGTGGGGAAGTAGCCGCCGCGCTCACCCTTCAAGCGGTGTTCACGCGCACGCCGCTCCGCTTCAACCTGTTTCAGCTCGGGGCTGGTTTGCAGGGCGAGCGCCACCAATTCTCCAATCGGCTGCTCGGGGGGCAGGGGCAGAGATTCGGGTTCCACCATGAGCGGGGCGTCTGCAACCATGCCGGTCAAGTTGCGAAGGTCGGCGGCCAAGGCGTCCTCCCGGCCTTCGTATTGAGCGATCCTCTGTTCGACGCGGGCCGCAGAGAGTTGAGCGCGAGTCAACTCGATAGGCAGCTCGAGACCTGCGCCTAAACGCGCGCGGGTGATTTCGACAATCTTCTGCGCGCTTTCGCGTTCCCGGCGAAGCAGCTCGAGCGCATGGCGGGCCTTGGCAAGCTCGAGATAAGAGCTGGCGGCGCGGACGATGATGGCGTCTCGCGTCCGCTCGATTTCGAGGCTTCCGCTGCCAGCGCGTTCCTCGGCGGCGCGGAGTTGGCCGCGCAAGGGAGGGTTGAAGACTGTCTGGATGTAGCTGAGGTTGAACACCGCCGGCGCTCCACCACTCAGGAGCGGGAAGCCATTCGTATAGGCTGCGCCCGTGCCAGTGAAGAGGTTCGGCCGGAACTGCGCGCGCGTGACCCCGGCGGCATTTGTGGCCACGACTTGACGAATGCGAGCCAGGGCAAGTTCGCGGCTGTTTTGAATGGCGAGTGCCACCGCGCGTTGCAGCGTGAGCCTTTCGTTCGGCCCAGGCTGTACCGGCGTCTGCGCGAACGCGGCAAGGGGTGTGGCGAGCAACAGCACAGATAAGAGGAGAATTGTCCGGTTTGAGCTTCGCATGATGCATCCCTTCCCCGACCTTAATCCGGCCAGGCGAGCCCGATTGTAGCGAAACGCCGCCCCACCGGCGGGTAAAATCGCGCCCTGCTGGAGCAGAGGCAAGTCCGCACCGACACGCGGTTACGATGCTCACCGTCACAGAAGATGTTGCACAGACGGACGGATGTCGCGGTATGATGCGCAACGGAAGTTGGGGCTCACGGGGGGACCGAGAATGTGTTTCGCAGTACTCTTATTTCAGCACCCCGAGCAGTGGGATCAACATGCTGGGCACACCATGCCCGCAGCAAGCGGGCCGGACCCATACTCCCTGCTCCTGCATCATGCCGCGGGCGCGATGGTGATCCTGCTGGGCATCTTCACCTTTCTCGAGAAGAGCGAATTAGGGCGCCAGCGTTGGGTCCATTATTCGTGGCCCGTTGCCCTGATGTTGCAGGGAACAATCACCATGCTCTTTAGCGAGAGCGGGCAGCTTTTTCCTTTCAGTTGGGAGCGCTGGCTGCCGAGCCACGTCAGCGTACAGCACAAGATTTTTGCCACGGTGGCCATTGCCCTGGGCCTGATTGAGCTGTTCCGACGGACGGGGCGGCTCCAGAATCGCGCCTGGCCCCACGTGTTGAACGCGATGATGATCGGCGCGGGGGTCTACCTGCTGATGCACCAGGGACACTCCACGCCGCACATTCATACTCAACACCTGTGGATGGGAGCGGAAATCATCGCCATCGGCGCCGTGAAGGCCGTGACGGATTACCAGGGGGGGAGCGGCTGGGTGCGTGCGTACCTCCTTCCGGCGCTCTTTTTGGCCCTGGGGCTGCAGCTCGCGCTGTACGTGGAATAGTCAATCACCGCCGCGCAATCTCAACTGCTTTTGCGAGGACACAACGAAGATGTATGCCCTACTGCTTTTGCTTCTCCAGCATGGCGCGGACATGCAGGACCATGCCGGGCACACCATGCCCCCCATGCCCGACGCCATTTCGCTGTTTGACCACCATTTGGCCGGGGCGCTGCTGATCCTCTGGGCGGTGCTGGCGTACTTAGAACAGAGCGAGGCTGGTAGGCGTCGCTGGGTGCGCTACCTGGTGCCGCTGCCCCTTTTCTTGATTGGTGGATTCCTACTCATCTTCCGTGACGATGCCGACCCGTGGTTTCGCTGGCTCCTGGAAGGCCACATCGAGCTCGAGCCGGTGCAGCACAAGCTGTTTGAGTCGCTGGCCATCCTATTGGGGTTCATCGAGCTTTTCCGTCGAACCGGCACGCTGAAACACCTGGCATGGGGACAAATCTTGAACGTTCTGATGCTCGGTGGCGGTGTCGCAATCCTGTTTCACAAAGGTCCGCATTCCGAGATTATTCACATCCAGCATTTCTGGATGGCTATGGTGGCGATCGCGTTGGCATTGGCAAGAATTGTTGGAGACCTAGGTTGGGGCGGGCGCTGGGTACGCGTCTACGTCGTGCCGGCACTGCTGCTGACGCTGGGAATGCAGTTTGCGCTGTATGTGGAATAGTGGCCCACTGGTGAGCCAGTCGAGGATCTGACTCCACGCGATTCGTGTGCCTGAAACTCCCTTTTCCGGACAGGCTGTTCCATTGAAGGATTCGCGGAAAACACGGTGCTGCTATTCGTAGCGGAGAGATTCGGTGGGGGCCAGCTTGGCAGCGCGATTCGCAGGGAGATAGCCGAAGAGGATGCCGGTCAAGCAGGTAACAAAGAAAGCCAGCAGGACGGAAATCCACGACACGGGAACACGTAATCCGCCGGGCAGCAGCGGGCGAACGAGCAGAGGAATGGCCACGGCAATCAGGATGCCGACGATAGCCCCTGTGCCGCTGATAATGAAGGCCTCCAGCAGGAATTGCCAGAGGATTTCCCGGCGGGGCGCGCCAATGGCCTTGCGGATGCCGATTTCGCGGGTGCGCTGAGTGACGGTGACGAGCATGATGTTCATGATCCCGATGCCGCTGATCAGCAGGGCAATAAACCCGATGACCAGCAAGACCACACTCAGCGCGAGCGCGATCTTCTGCGCGGTCTCGAGCAGCGCGGTAAGGTTCTCCACGCGATATACAGCCTCGGCGCGATGCCGTTCGTGGAGCATCCGCTCGACCTGGCGGGTGACCACGGGGACATCGTCCGGCGAGGCAGCCTGAACGTACAGGACGCCAATGAACTCACTGCCGGTGTAATACTTCATCAGCGAAAGCGGGATCAACACCGTTTCGCGCTGTATCTCCGAGGTCCCAAACGTGGAGACGCGCTCCCGGAAGACGCCGACAATGGTGAAACTAAGCTCCCCAACACGAACACTCTGCCCGACAGGATTCTCAAACGTGAACAGCAACTGAGCGAGCTCCTCCGTGATCACGCAGACCTTGCTGCGCGCGTCCATATCTCCGCTGTCGAGAAAACGGCCACGCAAAATGAGCAGGTTGCGAATCCGCTGAAACTCTTCGGTGACCCCGACCAGACTGATGGGATAGACCTTGCCTTCGACCACAATCGAACGCCCCAGGCTGCGCGTGCCCGCTGCAGCCACAACCTGCGGCCCGCTCTGCAGAACCGCTTCCAGGTCGGCCATGGAAATCTCGTCGGCGAGAGCCGTCGTATCCTGCGGGCCTGCGCGGACGAGCTTGGCGTAAACGATGTTCGCGCCTACGCCCTCGATTAAGGCGATGATGTAGCGGCGGCCGGTGAGGGAAATCGTCGCCACCAGAACAATGCACATGCTGCCGATGATGACCCCCAGCATGGTGAGCGCTGCCCGGACACGATTAGCGCGCAGGGCATCTATCGCCACCATCCACGTCTCGTTGCGGATCATCGCTGCCATAACGAGAAGACTATAGCAGACCTCTCCGGTTCATTTCGCGGCTTCGTTTGACGCCCCCCGGAAACTGCCGCTACAGTGTGGAGTCCTATGCCGCTTCCGAAACGCGCTCGGGATGCGATCGGAGTCTTGCTCTTGACTCTGGGGGCGGTAGCGCTGCACGGCTACCACTACGGCGTCGAAGACCAGTTTGTGTACCTGCCGGCCATTCAGGCACAGTTGGATCCCAGCCTGTTCCCACACGACGCGCAGATCTTTCTGCTGCAAACGCGGCTGGGGCTCTTTGACGAGATCGTGGCCGGCACGGCGCGACTGAGCGGCCTGCCGCTCGATTGGCTGGTTTTCGTTTGGCACGGATTGACGCTTTACCTCCTACTGCTTGGCTGCCTGGCGGTCGCTCAGAGATGTTTTACAGACCGCCGGGCACAGTGGGCCGGCGTTGCGCTGGTGGCGGTGTTGTTGCTGCTGACGAGCGCCGGGACTCTGCTCTACATCGCCGACCCCTATTTGCATCCGCGCACGCCGGCCACTGCGGCATTGCTGTTCGCGCTGGCGGCGGTCCTCGACTGCAGGGCGCGGGCCCTGGTGTGGATCGTGTTAGCGGGAGTGTTTCATCCCACCATGGCGCTGTGCGGGGCGTTCCACCTGGCATTCCAGGCATGGAAGATGCCGCGACTGGCAAGCGCAGCGGCCCTGCTCCCCTTGCCGATGTGGCTGGAAGCGGCGCACAACGATGCATGGAGAGAAGTGCTTCAGACGCGATGGTTTCTCTTCCCGCTGCGGTGGCCGTGGTACGCATGGCTGGGAGTGGTCGTGCCGCTTGCTTTGCTTTCCTGGTACGCGAAGGCGGCGCGGCGCAACGGTCAAAGGATGCTCCAGCACGTAAGCCAGCGACTGGCGTATTCGAGTGCAGCCGGGGTCGTCATTGGTGTCCTGGTGAGTGAGATGCCGGGATTGGAGCGAATCGTGCCCGTGGAACCGATGCGCGTGCTGCACTTGATGACGCTGCTGACCGTGCTGCTGGGAGGAGGTCTGCTGGCGCAGCACGTCTTGCAAAGACGGCCGGTGCGCTGGGCTGTTGCTTTCCTTCCGTTAATTGGGGTGATCTTGTACGCCCAATTCCAACTCTACCCTGCGAGCCCGCACATCGAATGGCCCGGCCGCGTTGCCCGCAACTCCTGGGTGCAGGCCTTTGCCTGGGTCCGGAGCAACACGCCCAAGAATGCTCTGTTTGCTCTCGATCCCCGCCATATGGAGCGACCCGGGGAAGACTTGCACAGTTTCCGCGCGCTGGCGGAACGCAGCATGCTAGCGGACTACACCAAGGACCGCGGAATTGCCGCTACCTGGCCCGAGCTGGCCAACGCCTGGAGGGAACAGGTGCGCGCACGGGACAAGTGGAAGGAGTTCCAGCTAGAAGATTTCCGTCGGCTGAAGAAGCAGTATGGTGTCACGTGGGCGATCTTGGAGCGACCGGGAGTCGCAGGGCTGGAGTGCCCGTATGTGAATCAGGCGGTGTTGGTGTGCCGTGTGGATTGACGGGCCGAAACGGATCGAGGGACTCAGCGCTGACGACTGTGGCGAAGCCTGCGGCCTATAGAGGTAGTACGGCTCGATGAACTGCGAGCGCTGGTAATGGGAGCGGATTGCGTTCACCACGGCGGGATTGAAGCGCTCGAGGTCTTTCTCGCGGCGGAGGGGCTGCTCGACGGGGAATTCCGTAATCACCCAAACAAAACTCCGGCGCTCGATCTCCCGGATCAGCTTTCCTTCGTCCCAGATTCCGCGTCGTGCAAAATCGGCGAAATCGAAGAGTTGAATGAAGGGTTCGCGTCCGCTGAACAAGGCAAAGCTGCCCTGCTCGGAGAGGATAGGGCCGGGCGTTTGTTGGAGTAGCGGGTAGATTCTTTCCGCAGCACGATGGCTGGCGAAGCCGAACCGGCCCTTCTGCAGGCCAATGAAGAGGGGCGTGTAAACGAGCACGGCTGCAAGCTGCGCCGTCATCAAGGCATGGCGGCCCGGCATGGAAACAAGTCCGGTTGTACGAATGAGAAAAAGCAGCGTGACGACGCATAGCTCCACGGTGTACTGCGAGTGGGCACCGAGGCGGCCGAAGGAAATCAGAGTCATGAGAAATGAAACCAAGAAATAGAGGTCGATCGGCTCCCACTGTTTGTTGCGGAGGCGGAACAGGAGGAGAAAGAGGGCCAATCCGAGGAAAGGGAGAAACGCGGAAGCGTGCTCGAGAAACCACCCCGGGATCGCTTTCAGCGAATAGGAGAAGCTATTCACCTCGATGATATGGCGAAGGAAGAGGCCGCCGGTGACGCTCTGGAGCCAAAAGAGCGGAATCAGGCCGGTGGTGACTATCACGGCGAACCACGGGAAAAACCAGCGCCGATTGCGGAGAAGCAGACAGAGTCCAACAACCAAGGGGACGGCAAGCTGAATCTGCTTGCCGTATATGGCCAAGATCGAGAGGAGTGGGCTCCAGAGGAGCACATCGCGAAATCGCCCGCGAAGGAAAAAGACAAACGACCAAATGGAAAGCGCCACAGCAAGCATTTGCACATTGGCGCGGACAGCGTTGTAGAGAAACGCGGGTACCAGAAGGCAAAAACACAGCGCCCAAAGACCATCGGTGGCCCGGCCAGTCCAGAGGCGGCTGAGCCGGGTCATGGCCCAGCCGATGGCCAAGACGGAGAGAAAACTGACCAGTTTCGCCGGCAAATAACTCAGGCCGGTGAAACGAAGCAGCAGCGCCACGACACTCAGATAGAGCGGAGGGTAGGCCGTGTGCACGTAGGGCGGTGTGTCCAGGTTGCCGTAGATGGGCTTGTTTTGAGCCAGACGCCAAGCAATGTTGAGGACCTCCGGCTCGGAGTCGTCCCAGGAATGGGTAGGGCGAACGTACAGCCAGCACCAAGCCAAGAAACACAGCAGCGCGGCGAACGGGATCAATCGGGAAAGGAAGAGGCGAAGGAGACGTGTTGTCGTCATCGTCTCATGCGAATGAGATTCGACAGTGGACACGGAGTTATAGTAAACCAGAGCAGCAAGCGAACTGAATCGAGAACGAGTGGGGCGATGCCGCCGGGTGTCAAACGCGTAGCTTTTTCAACAAACGGTCAGCTTTCTGTGGGAGTGCTCGTGGACCTGCACCGTGGGACGGCTGCTGGTGGCCACGTCAAGTGCTGGGAACGCTTGGCCGAGGCGGCCGCGGGCGAAGAGCTCGACCTCACCGTCTATTTTCTTGGAGAACAGGCGGGGACAGAGGCCTTGGCGGAAAACGTGCGCTACGTTACCGTACGCCCGCTGTTCGGAACCGAGAGAATACCCTTCCTTGGTCGGATTGCCGCGCACACGGACCTTGCACCCCTTCATCCTGGAGTTTTGGACGCGCTGCGCCGCCACCACGTCCTGCACTCGACGGATGCTTATTTTTCTCTCGCACGAACGGCGCTGTTTCTGGCGCAAAGAGACCGCCGTGCGCTGGTCAGTTCAATTCATACCGACACACCGGGATACACGCGGGTTTATGCGCAGCAAGTGCTGCGCCGAATCTTCGGAACGGGAAGGCTGGGGCGATCCGTGTTGGAGCAATGGCGTTGGCAGGATCGGCTGGCCGAGGGAAAGCAGCGTCAGCTCGAGCGGCACCGCAGGAGTTGCGATTGGAACCTGGACGCGGAGGAAGGTGGCGGTGACGGCCCGAAAGGGCCGCCGCAGGAGCGATGGTCGGTGCTGCGCCGTGGGATTGATAAGGAGTTTTTCCATCCCCGCCGGCGCGACCGCGAGCGGCTGAGAAAAGAATACGGCATCAGCCATGACCGGCTGGTGTTGCTGTTCGCCGGGCGCGTGGACCAGGGCAAGGAGGTGATGACACTGGCGCGGGCGACGCGAATCCTGGCAGACCGAGGTGCGCCCGTTCATGCCATCTTTGCCGGCGAAGGAAGCCAACGGGAAGAGATCCAGCGACTTCTGGGCGACCGGGCAAGCCTGCCGGGGATTGTGGAACAAGGCCAGTTGGCATGGCTCTACGCCAGTGCTGACCTGTTTGTCTTCCCTTCGCAAATCGAGATTTCGCCAAATGTAGTCGTTGAGGCGCAGGCTGCGGGGCTGCCGGTGCTGGTTTCGGGCGCCGGCGGGTCTCGGCGGATGCTTCGCCAACCGGGACGCGCGGGGGTCGTCATAGATAGCACGGATTCGTTCGTCTGGGCGGAAACCATCGAGGCGCTGTGGAGGCAACCGGAGCGTCGCGCGACACTGGGTTCTCAGGCGCGGGCATCAATCGAGAACGATTGGCCCTCGTGGAAGGAAGTGCTGCGCGAAGACCTGCTGCCGGTGTGGCGGCGGGTGGCCGCCGAGCATGGCCACTGGTCGGAGCCTCAACTCACGTGATCGGGCAACGAATTCTCGTTCTGATCCCCCATCCCGATGACGAGGCAGTCGGCTGCGCCGCCGCGATCGAGAAAGCTCGGCAGCAAGGGGCGAGGGTCTTTAGCGCCTATCTCACTTGCGGCGTGCCAGCCCCGGAAATGCTGTGGCCGTGGCAGCGAAAGAGCCACATCCGGCGAGTGCTCCGCCGGCGGCAGGAAGCCAACCGGGCTGCTAACGCGCTCGGGCTGGAGATTGCCAGTGATCAGCAAATTCCGACACGCACGCTGCGGTTAGCACTGGAAGGCACCCACCGTCTGATTCAACGGCTGATTCGCCACCTCAGTATCGACATGCTGTGGACGCCCGCCTATGAGGGCGGGCACCAAGACCACGATGTGACCAACTTCCTGGCCAGTACGTTTCGGAGCATGCTTCCCCTATGGGAGTTCAGCGAATACAACTTCGCGGGCGGCCGGGCGAGGTCGCAGGAGTTTTTCTCGCCCAACGGCAGCGAGAAGACGATCCTGCTAACGGAGGAGGAGCAACGCCGCAAGCGGGCGACACTCGGTCTCTATCGTTCCGAACGGGCGAATCTCCGTCATATCTGGATCGAAAAGGAAGTTTTTCGGCCGCTGGCGGAATATGACTACTCTCAGCCGCCACATTCCGGGAAACTCTTTTACCAGCGATTCCAGTGGATGCCATTCCACCCGCAAGTAGATTCGACCAAGCCAGAAGCAGTTTGCCAGGCCATGCGGGAGTTCCGTGTTATGCCAGAGTCAAAGCTTGCGGATCAACGGGCAGGAGCCGACGATGAAGGTGCCGAGCCCTAGGAACGGCGAGAGAACAGACGAGCCAGGCCACGGCCTTCCAAGGTTGCCCAGGCGACCAAGCCCGGGCCGCCGACGAGCAGCTCGCGCACACGCTTCACCAAGGCCAAGGCCAAAGAGACATCGGGCATGAGGCCCAGGCGCATCCCGATGAGAACAAAGCCGCCCTCCTGCACACCCAGTCCACCGGGGATGGCAAACGCAACGCTGCGAACGGCGGTACCCAGGCACTCGAGGACGAAGGCGTCTGTCCAGCTCACCGGATGTCCGAGCGCATAGAGGGCCAACCACGTTTCCACGGTGTGCAGAACCCAGGTCGTCAGCCGCCAAGAGCCGCAACTGAACAGGCGGGGGTGTTGGCTGTAGAGGCTGGAAACCGCGAGGTCAAGCCCAGCCGCGTGACCGGTTACCGATTCCCACTTGCGTTCACCGAAAACCAGATGCCAGGCGCCGGCCAGGCGGCGAAAGAGGTTATAGCGCTGCGCCAAGTAGAACAGAGCCAGCACACCGGCTCCGATCAGCAGGCCGACCCACAGGCCGCGCACGTCATTTCCAGCGCTCCCCGCAGACATGAACAGCGCAGCACCCAACACGGTGTAAAGAAACTGGGCCAGCAGGCCGAGAGTAAAATCCACGACCACCGTCGCCCCCGCTTCGCCGCCGGGAACGCCTTCCTGCATGACCAGCCGCGCCCGCGCGACGTCGCCGCCCACTTGCGCCACCGGCAAGAGACTGTTAACGGCTTCGCCCACCCAGCGAAACAGGAAGAGCCGCCCGAATCGCGGGCGGTCGGGCAGGGAGAATAAGGCCCGCCAGCCCAGCGAGTCTGTAGCAATCGTGACAAAGCGAAACGCAGCGACGTAAAGCAAGCCCCAGCCGGCGGCAGCGGTTGCAGCAGCAATGTCCCGGGCATCGTAGTGCCACAGAAGAGCAACAAAAAGCACGGCTCCCAGCAATAAGGCCACGATGGTGAGGCGTTTCATACTCCCACCCGATTCAATTCCAGACCTCGCTGCAACCGGGACTGATCACAAGAAGTGGATGCTGCGCGCAGGGCGGCGTCGGGCAGATCACTGCTTGGACTGAATGACGCGAACGGCCATGCCGTCGCGGAGTTCAAGCTCGCCGGGAAGGGCCAGCGTATCGCCTTCTTTGAGACCCGCGACAATCTCGAGGCGAGTGGCGCTGGCGATCCCTACCTGCACCGCGCGCTTGCGAAGGTGAGGCGTGACGCCGGGCAGACCGCCGCCTTCCACCAGGTAAGCGAAGTGCTGAGCGCCGTCGGTTTCGATGGCGCCGCGCGGGACCGTCAGGACGTTGGCCTTCTCACGGATGTTGATGCGGACGTTGAGGTTGATGTTCGGCAGCAGCGTGAGTTTCTCATTCTCAATCGAGCACAACACTTCGCCGACGCTGCGAGTGCCGCGAGCGACGACCTGCTTGGGGATCATTTCGGTTCTGCCCCGCCAAAACTGGCCGGGCAGCGCGTCCCAAGTGACAATCACCGGCTGGCCGGGTTCGAGCGAGCCGAGCTCCGGCTCGTCAATGAACGCGCGGACGCGAACGCGACGCAGGTCGGCCAACTCAGCGAGCAGGGCACCCACCTCCACGTAGTCCCGTTCCTTTACCGGCAAAGAATACAGCGTGCCCTCAATCGTTGCCGTCACAGTCGCCGAGCGGACTTTCTCCTCCAGCGTGCGAACCTCCGCTCGATACTGTTCGACCATCAGCCGGGCGCGTTCTCTTTGCAACGCGGCATTCCTAGCAAATTCCTCGTTGGCTTTGCGCAAGCGATTCAGGTCCGCTTCGGCCTGGGAGAGAGCCAGTTGCTTCTGGTCCAGCTCGTCCTTGGTGGCTGCTTGCTTGGCCAGCAGTCGTTCCAGCGCATCCCGCTCGCGCTGCAGCCGATCGCGATCCAGCTCGGCTTTGCGAAGGTCCGCCTCCAGGCGGGCTTTTTCGTCGGCACGGCCACCGGCGCGGGCTGAGCGCAAGTCGTCCTCGGCCCTGACCAGGTTTTCCCGGGCGCGGGCAAGATCTGCGCGCGCCTGGCCAGCATCGAGCACAAGCAATAGCTGGCCGCGCTTCACCGGCTGTCCCTCCACAACTGCAACTCGTTCCACGAAGGTGTTGAGCTGGGCGCGAATCACCACGGGTGTGATGGGCTCGACTTTTCCATTGCTGACGATGGAAGCGATCAGATACTCGCGGCCAGCCTTGACCACGGCCACGCGGGGCGGCGGCTGCCTGCGGCTGAGCGCAATGAGCACAGTCGTCAGAACCACAGCCGCGCCGAGCAGAATCCAGACGCGTCGGCTAAAGGACAGCTTCATCTGTGCTCCTTAGAGGTTGAACGGGGCAAAGGGTGCTCTCACAGGCGGCTACAGGAAACAAAGCCGCTGCATTTTAGCAAACATTCGCAGGGCAAACGAGCGTTCCCCTGAACCACAACAGGAAGATGCTATACTCGCTAACCAGGATGCCGACCGTCTTTATCATCTCCCCGGACTGGAACCTTCGAGCCCTGGTGCGCGCGGAATTGCGCGAGGCAGGAGTGGAGGCGCTGGGGATGGAGTCTGCCGATGATGCAGCAAGGGAACTAGCCGCTGGACGGCAGCCCTCCGTCGTCGTTCTCGACGGCGAACTCGCTCCGGCTGGGCTGCACAACCTGGCCCGGAGCGTACCTGTAGTCATAGTGGCTTCCCGAGTAGAGCCCTCCCGGCCCCTTCCCAGTGCAGTCGCCGTGCTGTACCGCCCGGTCAGCGTGAAGGACGTGGTCGCACAGGTTCACCTGGCTTTGCAAGGACACGCCGCCTAGCATGTCTGACCGGTCGCCCACGCTTCCGGAAGGGGTCGAGACGCCGGAAACGCCCCAACCACGTCTGCCGCTGGATTTCCTCCTAGCGCCGGAGAGCGGATGGTTCCGCGCGTTGCGGCACAGGCACTATCGCGTTTTCTGGACGGGCAACTTTATCAGCAACATCGGCTCCTGGATGCAGAACGTAGCGCAGGGCTGGCTCGTCTTGCAACTGACGGGCTCTCCCCTGTGGCTGGGTATCGTGGGCTTTGCGCAGCAGGCTCCCGCTTTGGCCTTTTCCCTGCTGGCCGGAGTTATTGCCGACCGAACGGCGCGGCGCCGCATGCTCCTGGCCACGCAGACCACGATGATGGTGCTGGCCATCGGGCTGGCCGTTTTGACGCATCTGAACCGGATCACCGTGGAACAGATCGTGGTGATTGCTTTCCTGGCCGGAACGACCATGGCGCTGAATGCCCCGACGTACCAAGCGGCGATCCGCGATCTCGTGCCGCAGGACGATACACTGAACGCAATTGCGCTGAACTCGATCCAATTCAACCTGTCGCGCGTGGTCGGGCCCTCGCTGGCCGGATTTACGATCGCCGGGCTGGGGATAGCGGCCTGTTTCTACCTGAATGCTCTGAGCTATTTGCCGTTGCTGTTTGTGATTACACGAGTCCGCTTCCCGATACGAGAGGCCCGCGAAGAGAGCTCGATGCGCGAGGATTTGGTCGAAGGGTTCCGATATGTTTGGAAGCACCATACGATTCTCCTGCTCGTGCTGCAGGTGGCGATGGTCAGCATGTTTGGATTGCCCTACCTGGTCATGATGCCGTCTTTTGCCGATGACGTGTTGAAGGTGGGTGCCCAGGGCCTCGGTTTCTTGGTGGCCTCCGCAGGAGTGGGCGCGCTGCTGGGAGGAATCCACCTGGCCATGTTGAAGTCGCACCGGCGACGCGGGCCGCTCGTTCTCGGCGCAGCGCTGACCTTTTTTGCCGCCATCCTGTTGTTTTGCCTGTCCCGGCAGCCGGTGCTTTCCGCTTTGCTGCTGGCGGTGGCGGGCGGGGCTATGGTGAGCTCGGTGGCCACGGTTAACAGCTTGATTCAGACGCTGGTTCCCGACGCGATTCGGGGACGCGTCCTGAGTATGCACACCATGGCCTTCCTTGGGTTTACGCCGCTGGGGAGTTTGCTGGTTGGCGCCGTCGCCGAACGCTGGACGACACCGATGGCCCTGGCGCTCTCCAGCGGATTTGCGCTGGTGCTGACCGCCGTGATGGCGCTGGCGGCGCCGTCGGTTCGCAGGCTGAAATAACGAGCGGTGCGCCACACTGCGTCCCAGGATTCGGAACTTAGGCTAGAAATGCCCAGGGCACTCCGTTAGAATCTGGTCGCCCACGTAATACGCGCTTGTGCAGCGAGAAGGAGGGTTTATGCGATTCCTTGTCTTCTTTGCGTTTCTCTTTGCCAGCCTCATCCATCCGGCGCCGAGCGCTGCGCAGCACGAACATGGCGGCAAAGCGCCAGAGAAGCTGGGTACAGTACAGTTCACGACGTCCTGCAGCGCAGAGGCGCAACCCCAGTTCAACCGCGGGGTCGCACTTTTGCACTCGTTTTGGTTCAAGGCGGCGATCGGCCAGTTTCAGGAAGCACTGAAGAAGGATCCGAAATGCGCAATAGCCCACTGGGGAGTCGCGCTCAGCTTGTGGGGCAACCCCTTTGCGCCAAAGCCCTACCACTCCGAGCAAACCATACAAGAGGCGTGGACCGCAGTCAGCAAGGCAGCCGCTCTCGGGACAGGCACAGAACGTGAACGGGCGTACATCGGTGCAGTGACCGAGCTGTGGCGCGACGCCGGAACGCGCGAGCCCCGCGCACGACTGACCGCCTACACACAGGCGATGGAGCAAGTCGCCGCACAGTATGCCGAGGATCGCGAGGCGACCACCTTCTACGCACTGGCGCTGGCGGCCTCGGCATCGCCTACGGACAAGACGTACGCCAAACAACTCAAGGCCGGCGCGCTGCTCGAGAAAGTCTTCCTCGAGCAGCCGAACCATCCCGGCATCGCGCACTACATCATCCATAGCTACGATGTGCCTCCGCTGGCGTCCAAGGCGCTTGACGCGGCCAGCCGGTACGCCAAGATCGCCCCGTCAGCGGCGCACGCGCTGCACATGCCATCGCATACGTTCACACGCGTGGGGTACTGGCAGGATTCCATAGACACCAACATCGCCTCGGCCAAGGTGGCGAAACAAGAGGGGTGCACGGCAGAAGAGCTCCACGCCATGGACTATCAGATGTACGCCTACCTGCAAACCGGCCAGGATATGGCGGCGAAAAGGATGCTGACTGCGTTACCGTCGGTGGTAGGACGGCTCGACCCGCGCGCGCTTTGCGGCGCTGCGCCTGGATCTGCCGGATTGTTTGCCGCGGCGGCAATTCCGGCACGTTATGCACTCGAACGGCGGGCGTGGGCCGAGGCGGCTGGCCTCGAGGTGCGCTCCAGCGAGTTCGCTTACGCCGATGCGCCCACTCACTTCGCCCGCGCGCTGGGATTGGCCCGCACGGGGCAGGTTGCCGCCGCGGGGAAGGAAGTCGAGCGGCTGGATGCCCTTCGCGCCAAGCTGACAGCGGAAAAAGATATGTACTGGGCAGGGCAACTAGACATTCAGAAGCAGGTTGCCACCGCATGGATTGCGTACGCAGAGGCGCGCCCGGCAGAAGCGCTCGATCTGCTGCGCCAGGCTGCCGATGCCGAGGATGCCACCGAGAAGAGCGCAGTTACCCCCGGTCCGCTCGTACCCGCGCGCGAGCTGCTCGGTGAGATGCTGCTCGAGGCCAAACAGCCGGACACGGCCCTTGCCGCCTTCGAGGCGACACTCAAGAAAGAGCCGAATCGCTTCCGTGCCGTGTATGGCGCGGCGCGTGCCGCAGAGTCCTCCGGCGACGGAAAGAAAGCGGCAGGGTACTATCGCAAACTGCTGAACATCTGCCGCCACGCCGATGCTCCGGTGCGCGCCGAGCTCGAACAGGCGAAGAAGTTCAGGTTGTAGGCCATCGGCGCGAGGCCCAGCGATGAACCAAGAACAGAAAAGTGAACACAAGCCGGAGACAAAAAGGGGAGCGGTCATCCACCGCGTCTGCGTCACCTGCAACAACATGTTCCGCGTCACCCCGGAGAACTACCAAGCCAAGCTCTGCCCCAATTGCCATAAGGGCGGCGGCTGAAAACCGCATTGCGTCGTCAAACCGCCGTTTTCCACAAGCTCTTCCTTCAGTCCGGAGGCTTGCTACCTGAGGGGGGCTGTCTGCCTCGGTGAAATTTCAATTCGACTGCTGTTCGGATAAAATCTGGCGGCGCCGGGCTGCGCCCGATGCAGTGAGTCTGGCCACCATGAAAGAGCCCAAATCCTGCGGGCAAGTCTGCTCCGTTTGAGCCATGAAGATCCACAACGAGTACATGACCGTTCAAACCAAGCAAAAGCTCGAATTCCTGAACATCACGCCGAACGTCAAATCCGGACTGGAGAAGAGCGGGATTCATGATGGAATCGTGCTGGTAAGCGCACTGCACAGCAACGCGGCTGTCTTCTTGAGCGACGAAGAGACCGGACTGCTCGATGACATCGCTCAGTGGCTGAAGCAGATTGCGCCGGAACGAGAGGACTACAAACATGGAGGGCGGTTTGAGAGCAATGCCGGCGTTCACTTGCAGTCTCTCCTTTTGAAGAACGAGGTGAGCGTCAGCATCAGCGAGGGCAAACTCGACCTGGGGCCGTGGCAGTATGTGATCTACGCCGACCTGGATGGAATGCGGCCCAAGCGCATTCTGATGAAATACCTGGGGGAGTAGGCGCAAACCTGCATCCGTAACTTGCCGGGGCATAGATGCGTACTAACAGCGGTGGCCGCCAACTCTCGCCGAGGTTCATTCCCGCATCTCACGAGGATCGAGCACCAGCATGATCGAGGCACAAAAGCTGTGTAAGGAATTCCAGGACAAGAAACGAGGGAAGATTCGGGCCGTAGACCAGGTGAGCTTCCGCTGCCAACCGGGGCAGATCTACGGCCTGCTGGGCGCGAACGGTGCAGGCAAAACCACGACGCTGCGCATGCTGGCGACTATCCTGAAGCCGACTGTGGGCACCGCCGTCGTGGGAGGCTTTGATGTTGTGCGGGAGCCGGATCAGGTGCGGGCTCACGTCGGGTTTCTGTCCACGGCGACAGCTCTCTACGGCCGGCTCACGGCTCAAGAGATGGTGGAATACTTCGGACGGCTATACGGCATGGAGGACGGCACGCTCAAGAAAAGAGTCGGCGAGATATTCGGGCGATTGGGCATGGAAGAATTCCGCGACCGGCGCTGCGACAAGCTCTCCACAGGCATGAAGCAAAAGGTCTCTATCGCCCGCACGCTGGTGCATGACCCGCCGGTGATGATTTTCGATGAGCCCACCCTGGGCCTGGACGTGATGACAGCGCGAACCATCGTCGGGTTCATCCGCGAGTGCCGGGAACAAGGCAAAACGGTGATTTTCTCGACGCACGTGATGAGCGAAGCGGAAAAGCTGTGCGACACCATCGGCATCATCCACGATGGGAAGCTGCTGGCGGAAGGAACGCTGGAAGAGCTGCGCCAACGCTATCAGCGGCCGGACCTGGAAGAGATCTTTGTCCACGTGGTGGAGGCAGCCGCGTGAAGGCACGAAACGTCGCCATCGTCTTCCGCAAGGAACTGACCGATACGCTGCGCGACCGGCGCACGCTGATTTCGAGCCTGCTGCTCCCGCTGTTACTCTTTCCGCTGTTGTTGGCCGGCGTGTTGGGGTTGACGATTATCTTTGTGCAGCGCGCAGAGCGGCAAACGGCGCAGTTAGTGCTGCTTGGTGAAGAGCACGCCCCGGAGCTGGCCCGACGGATTCGCTCGCTCGAAGGTGTGAGCGTCCTGCGTGCTTCGAACCAATACGTCCAATTGATAAATGAAAAAAAGCTGCAGGCCGCCGTCGAGTTCCCCCCGGGGCTGGAAATCAATCTCCGGCAGAACGCCGATCAAACTCAGCGCGTGAAGGTGTACTGGTACGAAGGAGAGTTGCGTTCCCGCTTCATGCTGCGACGCCTTCAAAAGGTCGTCAAGGAGTATCGCGATGAAATTGTGAAGGTGCGGTTGGCTGCTCACCAGCTCACGGCAGCCGATGCCAGGCCCTTCGAGTTCGAGCAGAAGAATGTAGCCGAGGCGGAAAAGGTTACCGGCAACGTCCTAGGTTTTATCTTGCCTTACTTCATTATCATCCTGTGCCTGACCGGAGCCATGTACCCGGCCATGGACCTGACCGCGGGCGAAAAGGAACGCGGGACGATGGAAACCATCCTGGCCAGCCCCGCCGGGCGCGGAGAGATTGTGCTGGGAAAGTTTCTGGTGGTGCTGCTGACGTCCCTGACGACGACCGCGCTCTCCATTCTGTCGTTCGCCGTGACGGTCATTGCAGGGGCCAGCGCCCTGGCAAGCATCAGCAAAGAGTTCGTCGTGCAGGTCAGCGCGCGGTCGGCGGCCACTGTTTTTGTCGTTGTGCTGCCGCTGGCGGTGGCGTTTTCTGCGGCGCTGATGGCCATTTCTCTGATCGCGCGAAACTATCGGGAAGCGCAGGGCTATCTTGCGCCGTTGATGTTCGTGGTGATTTTGCCGGCGATGGGGTCGTTCCTGCCGGGGATCGAGCTGAACGCAAAACTCGCCATGGTGCCCATCCTCAACGTGAGCCTGCTGGCCAAGGAGATCTTCGCCGGGCAATATTCTTGGAAAATGATGGGAATGATTTTCGGCTGGACGTGCCTTTATGCGGCTGTGGCCCTGTGGTTTGCCGCGCGGCAATTCCGGCGGGAAGAAGTGCTTTTTCGGACGTAGCGGGGAACCGTGAGACTTCACCGAGTCGGGGTGGTCTATCGCAAGGAGCTGCTCGACTTGCTGCGCGACCGGCGCACGTTGGTCGGCATTTTCCTGTGGCCACTCGTCCTTTTCCCGTTGATGACCGTAGGATTTGGGCAGATTGAAAAGAAGGTTGCCCAACGAGCAGCGAAGCGGGATGCCTCGATCATGTTGTTGGGAGCGGAGCACGCCCCGGAGCTGGCCGCAAGGCTGCAAAAGACGGAGGGGCTGACGGTGGCTCCTGCTTCCGAGGACTATGTCCGACAGATTAACGACAAGAAGCTGCAGGCGGCGGTCGAGATTCCCGCTGGATTTCAGGATGCGATCCTGAGCGGACAGGCATCCCCAAAAGTGAGCATTTATTTTTACAATACCGAGGGGCGCTCCGAACAGGCCGTGGATCGCATTGAAAAAACGATCGAGGAATACCGCGCCGAAGTGATTGCAAGGCGGCTGGGGGCGCGAGGAGTCACGCCAAAACTGCTGGAGCCGGTGGTCGCCAAGCCGGAAAACGTGGCTACGGCTGAAAAGGCCGGGGGCATCAAGCTGGGAACACTGCTTCCCTACTTCATCATCCTGCTATGCCTGATGAGTGCGCTACAACCTGCCATTGACCTGACGGCCGGCGAAAAAGAACGAGGAACTATGGAAACCATCCTGGCCAGCTCGGTCGGCCGCGGCGAGTTGGTAATGGGCAAGTTCCTGCTGGTGCTAAGTTTCTCCCTTTTCAATACCATGCTTTCGATTTCTTCCTTTGCGGTGACGATGCGCTTTGCCAGGGACTACTCCGCCGAGATGACGCGCGGCTTCGCCTACACCATCCAGCCGAAGGCGATGCTGCTCGTGTTTTTGACCGTCTTGCCGCTCGCCGTCCTATTTTCGGCCACTCTGCTGACGGTGGCGCTTTTCGCGAAGAGCTTCAAAGAGGGGCAGAGCTACACCGGCTACGTGATGCTGGCGGCGATTTTTCCGGCCATCGTTTCCATGCTGCCGGGGATTGAATTGAATGCGGGGTTGGCTCTGGTGCCCATCGTCAATGTAAGCCTGATCGCCCGCGAACTCTTTACCGGCAGCTACCATTGGAACTACATCGGGCTGGTGTTTGCAGTCACGGCGGTCTACGCAGCCGCCTCGCTGTGGCTGGCGATGAAGATGTTCCAGCGAGAAAGCGTGCTCTTCCGGTCATAGGGATCCGGAAACAAATTTGATTCTTTGCCGGCATCCATGCGGAAAAGCATCCGGTGGCGACCGCTTTGGGAGTACAGCCGGTCCACTGAAGCTGAAAAGAGCACAGTAAAGGGTCAAAGGGCCTTAAGGATGAGCAGGATGCGGTCGTCATCGTGCTCACCCCGGCGAGAATACTCTTCGACCTCGGCGAGGACACTTTCGACGATTTGTGCGGCGGGCAGGTGGCGACGCCCGCGAACAGCTTCGTTCAACCGCTCGCGGCCGTATTCTTGGCGCTGGGCGTCCATCGCTTCCGTGATTCCATCCGTGCAAGCGACCATGATGTCCCCGGCGGCAAACTGCACGAAGCCGCGATGGTAAGCGGCATCCGGAAAAAGTCCCACCACCATTCCACCCTCTTCCAGGTGAACGCAATCTCCGCTGGCGCGGATAACGGTCGGCGGCACGTGGCCGGCATTGATGTAATGCAAGGCGCGGTGGCGCTGGTCGAGGAGTCCGACAAACATGCTCAGGTACTTTTGCACGCGCGGCTGGCCGGGAAGGGAGGCGTTGCGGGGAGCCTGCATCATCTGGTTGATTCCAACGACCAGCCGCTCCAGGGCATGCAGGTGCGTCACCAGGGCGCGCAGGGTGGCCTGCAAATTGGCCATCACTAACGCCGAGGCCACTCCCTTGCCTTCGACGTCGGCGACCACGGTCAGCAGCGTCTCCGGATCCAGGCGCACAAAGTCGTAATAGTCGCCGCCAACCATCTGCGAGGCACGATGGGAAACCGCAATCTCAAAGCCCGGCACCACGGGCGGCTGGTCGGGGAGCAAGCCCGCCTGGATGGACCTCGCCAGGGACAAATCGCGCTCCATCCGCTGCTTGGCCAGGCGTTCGCGGTGCAGTTGGGCGTTTTCCAGAGCCAGGGCAACGTGGTCAGAAAGGGCCCTCAGGAAACCTTCGTCGGCGGGAGTGAAGCGACCGTCGGCTTTGTTGAGCAATTGCAGGACGCCGACCACTTCGGCATCCTTATTGATAATTGGCAAGCAAAGCAGAGCGCGAGTGCGGTAGCCGGTCTGCCGATCGATTTCGGGCTCAAAACGCGGGTCCTCGTAAGCATCGGCCAGGTTGACAGATGTTCCGTTGCGCGCCACCCAGCCGGCAATGCCTCGCGAAGCGGAAAGGCGGATCTCGTGCTGCTCGAGACCCAGGCCGACCAGGGACCAGATCTCGCCGCGCTGGCGGTCGTAGAGGAAGACCGTGCCGCGATCCGCTTCCGTGTGGCGCGTGGCAATGTTCAGGATGATGTGGATCAGTTCCGCAAGGTCGAGCGTGGAATTGAGTTGCTTAGTGGCCTCAAGGATGCTGGTCAGCTCGTCCACGGTGCGGAGGAGCTGGTCCAGGGACACAGGCGCAGGCTCGGCCTGGCGATGACTCGGCGCGGTACGCTGGGCTTTGCGCGGAGGGCTCACTGGCTCACAGGTTAGCAGGGTGCATGGACCTTGTGAAGATGGCACGAGATGGGGGCAAGTCGAAAGTGGCAGCCACGTGGCGGCGATTTTGCCCTCAAGCCGTGCGTGCCGGGACGTGCCGACTTTCCCAGGCATCGCTCAGGCGACGCACGGTTTCGCGCAAGCGGACAGCCAGCTCAGTAATTGTTTCGAGGCGATTCAAAGCTGCAGGGGCAAGATTTTGAATATTGTGGCGCTTGAGTTCGGAAATCAGCAACTCCGCGTTGCCGAGGATTCCCGTAAGCGGATTGTTCAACTCGTGGCGAAGGACCTCGCCAAAATCGCCGAGCAAATCAGGCTCGGGCAACGTCAGGGAACCGCCAGCTCGATTCGCCAGGCGTGCTCGGCGCTCGAGGAACGCCACGGCAATGGGGACAAAGTCGCCCTGGCGAACGACAAAATCCACGGCGCCAGAAGAAATCAAGAAGGCTAGCTCCGACTGTCGTTCAGCGGCAACCACGGCCACAACCGGGGCGTGCTCGGTAAGGCGGGCGATGGCACTGGCTGCAGTTTCGCCCGTCCCGGACGTCACTGCGGATTCATCGAACAGGACGACGGCAGGAGGAGAGCGGCGCATGGCCTTTCGGGCTTGCGAGACATTACCAGCCAAGGGCAGGTGATAGCGACCACCCGTGGCCATCAGCGCACTGACGAGCGCCTGGGTGACACTTTCCTCGGCGCAAACCAAGAGAATGTCTCGCTCCCGTGACATCACGGCTTCCTTGAGAGGGACCGCTTGTGCGTGGAGGTCGCACTACCCACGACGATTTTAGGGCGGGAACCAGCTTTCTCCAGGCACGTCTGCACCGCCAACTTCAGTTCTTCAATCAAGAAGGGCTTGGCCAGGTAGGGGAGCCCGCAGGCTTCGAGGAACTGCAAGGTGTGCGGCGCGAGCACGTCGCCGGTAACAAAGAGGATGCGCTGGGCGGCTGGATTCGCGTTGCGCAGCAATTCGCGGTGCAAATCCTTGCCATCCAGGCTGGGCATCCGCAGGTCGCAGATAATCAGATCATAATCACGAGTTTGAATGCGGGCGAGCCCTTCGCGACCGTCGAGGACAGCTTCGACCTCGTGTCCTTCTTCCGTGAGGACGTCGTTGATCAACCGAGCCACTGTGGGCTCGTCTTCCACCACCAGAATGCGATGGCGACGCACCGGAAGCACAGCCGCACGCCGGGCAGGAACCACGGCCAGCGCCGGCTCGATAGCGACCTCCTCAGCATGCACAGGCGCCGGGGGAAGCTCGACGGAGAACGTGGCCCCGTGACCGGGCGTGCTGGCGACAGATACTTCGCCGCCGTCTTCCTGGACAATGCCATAGACAATGGAAAGGCCCAGGCCGGTGCCCACACCCACGGGTTTCGTGGTGAAGAACGGATCGAAGATGCGGGAGATGACGTCGGCCGGGATTCCCGGTCCGTCGTCCGAAACCTCCAAGAGAAGGCGATCCGCAGAGAGTTGCTGGGTACGGACGCGGATGGTTCCCGCCGGATGGCTTTCCTGCAGGGCCTGTTCAGCATTGACGAGCAGATTGAGAACGACCTGCTGCATCTGGGTGGGATCCGCCAGGGTGGGAGCTAAGTTCGGGTCCGGCTCAAATTCGACGGCGATGCCTTGCAGGTTCAAGTCATAGCTGCGCAAGGCCAAGGTCCGCTCGACAATTTCGTTGAGGTTGACCGGGCGACGCTCGGGCTTGGCCTCACGTGCAAAGAGTAGAAGATTGCGGACAATGCGACCAGCACGGTCGGCTTCCTGAAAAATGCGACGCGCATCGTCCAAACGTTCAGAATCATCGCTACGCCCCGTCAACAACTGAGCATAGCCCATGATGCTCGTCAGGGGATTGTTCAACTCATGCGCAATGCCAGAGACCAGGCGTCCCAAGGCGGCCATTTTTTCGGTGTGCAGCAGTTGCGACTGCATGATGCGCTGGCCCGTGATATCGCGGAGCGTTTCCAGCCAGCCGATGCGGCGACCGCTGGCTTCGCGCACGGGGCGAGCAAATCGCAGCAGGACACGCCGGAAAGGATGGAAAAATTCAATTTCGTCCCAGGAGGAGGGCTGGTTGAGGGAGAAGCTCTGGCGCCACTTGTCAAGAACTTGCTGGGGATCACGCAGGGAAGGGGATAGGGCGTTGAGGATGTCGTCCAGCGTTTGCAGCCTTGCCCAAAGGCGGGGATCCAGGCCGGTTAGCTTGACGAAGCGCTCGTTGACGAAACGAATCCGCCCGCGCTCGTCCAGCAGTAAACTGCCGTTTTCTACAGCATCAAGCAGGGTGGAGAGTTCCGCCTCTAATCGTCGGCTCGCTTCGGCGCGCTTGGCTCCAGCAGTGGCCTCTTCCACCCCAATCTGCCAATACAGACCGGAGCTGAAGAGGCCCGGGAGCGGCCCCCGAGCTGTGAGCCGGACAATATGCCCATCACGAAGAATCACTTCGAAGGGGGCAACGGGCGAAGCTCCGGAGATCTCGCAGGCCGATACTCGCCAAGCTTCCAAAGCCGGGCGAACGGCCGACGGGACCACGTGCATGATGTGCATTTGCCCCAGGCGGGCGGATTCCACTGCTAAAAGCTCTCGCGCGACACGACTGGCGTCGCGAAGAATCCCTTGTTTATCCAAAATTAGAATGCCATCGGAGGTCGTTTCCAGCAGCGCGCGAATTGCGGAAGGCGACAACTCCACGGCGCCCGAGGCCAAAGAATCCTGCTTCGGGTCGTCCTCGCTAAACCGCAGCCATCCGGTTTGCGCCATCACCCTACCACCGCGTCTGGAGAATCAAGTAGCTGAAGAGAACCGCACTCAAGGCAACAAGCGCGTAGTCGAGCGCGCGGCGCACCCGGCGAGAGAGGATTGGAGAGTGGTAGCTCACAGGCCCTTCCTCTCCACTGTCTTGCACCAGAGTCGCCACAGCTTGCATTCCGTAAAGATTTATGAATCAGTACGTTACGTAATGAGTTCGGGGACTGGGCGAAGGTGGAGATTCCCACTCCGAAACTGACCTTCGGGTTGTTTCCAGGTTGGGAAGAGCCACGCTTATGGGCGATGACCTGAGCGGTACGGCTGTTCAGATTCAGGAGCTTTGTGACGCAGGCGGGGAGCGAGGGGATTACGCGGGTCGGTTCAGATCATTTTCGTACTGTTTCAATTTCGGGTAGAGAGTGGTTTTGCCGATGCCGAGCAAGCGCGCGGCGGCGAGCTTGTCCCCCGCCGTTTCGCGCAAGGCTCGAATGATGGCGCGGCGCTCCAACTCTTCCAGGGGAACGACCTCATCCTGTTCGGGCAGGCGATCGGCGGAGGAGAATTGAAGATTGCTGGGGAGATCACCCACATGCAGAATGGGACCGGACCCCAAAGCTACGGCGCGCTCAATAGCGTTCTCCAGCTCGCGCACGTTTCCAGGCCAGTCATAAGCAGCCAAGCGACGCAGGGCGTCCTCGGAAATGCTACGAACGGGCCGCTGCTGGTCACTGAATTTTTCGAGGAAGTAATTCACCAGCAAGTGGATGTCGCTTTTCCGTTCGCGGAGCGGAGGCACCTTGATTTGCACGACGTTCAGACGAAAGTACAAATCCTGCCGAAACGTGCCGCTCCGAACGGCCGCCTCCAGGTCGCGATTAGTTGCAGCGATCACGCGATGATTCAGGGCAATGCGCTCCGTGGAGCCAACCGGCTTGACCTCGCGCTCCTGGAGCGTCCGCAGGAGCTTGGCCTGGAGGTCGACAGGAAGGTCGCCAATCTCATCCAGAAAAAGAGTGCCGTCGCGGGCCGATTCGAGCAGGCCCTGCTTGGTGTGGAGCGCGCCGGTAAAAGCCCCTTTCACATAGCCAAAGAGTTCCGATTCGATCAGCGAAGGGACCGGCGCGGAACACT
>Ga0233417_10000078_pt1 | contig 24797 bp, 21 predicted proteins | sample Sed_MG_FD_189023 | JGI IMG/M metagenome (GOLD analysis project Ga0233417, IMG submission 189023) | Sediment microbial communities from Lake Towuti, South Sulawesi, Indonesia - Sediment_Towuti_2014_0.5_MG | ecosystem: Environmental > Aquatic > Freshwater > Lake > Sediment | place: Indonesia... | reverse complement strand
GGACTACATCAGGCAAAGAGGGTACGCCATGGTCTGAGCCGTCTGCGGGGGGACCCAGGCGAAGCTGTCTCACAGCTCTACACTCTGGTTGACGCTGGCGGAGTAGCACGTTAGTGTAGAGGCATGGACGTGACCGTGCAGATCCCCGATGATCTGGCCGGCCGCATGGGTGCGGCCGACGATCTGCGCCGACGCGCTCTAGAAGCGTTGGCCGCCGAGGAGTACAAGCGCGGTCGTCTCACCAAGCCTGATCTTCGGCGGCTCCTCGGATTCGAAACCAGCTACCAGATCGATGAGTTTCTGAAGGCCCACGAGGTGTTCGAAGACTACACACTGGAAGACCTGGAGCGCGAACGCGAGGGCTTGCGGCGTCTGGGCTTTTGATGCGTCGCGTAGTCGCGGACACCAGCCCGCTTCGTTACCTGGCGCAAATCGGCCAGGCCGAGCTCCTGCCTCAATTGTTCGAGAAGATATTCATCCCCTCGGTTGTGTACGATGAGCTGCTTCATCCATCTGCGCCGGAGGCGGTGCGCAGGTGGATGGAATCGAGGCCTGATTGGCTTGAGGTATCCGCGCTCAGCCTGGGCGATGATCCCTCGTTGGGCGTGTTGGACGAGGGCGAGAAGTCGGCGATCACCCTCGGACTGTCTCTTTCGGCCGACCTCATTCTCATTGATGACCGCAGAGGTGCGGCAATTGCGCGTGGCAAGGGATTTGAAGTCACCGGGACGCTCGGCGTTCTCGACCTCGCGGCGCGCCGCGGCATGATTGATCTGGCTGACGCACTCGCGCGCTTGCGGGCCACGAATTTCCGTGCGCGGGCGGCCCTTTTCGATTCCTTGCTCAAGCGCCAAAAGCCAGGTAGCAATCCCTGAAGCCCCAGTCTCACTTCGACGAGCGCGAGATTTCAGCTTCCCTGTCAACAGAGAATCGCCGAGTTGGAAGGCCGACTTACTGGGAGCCTAGGCGTGTGGCTCCCCTTGATGATCCGATTGCCCGGCATGGTCTGGGCCGTTTGCGGCCAGACTAACGGCAGCCTCTGCCGGCCCGGTGCATCGCCCTGAGGATTTCGAAGCCGAGTTGGTGGCTGCCCTTGTTGAACTAGTCGTCGATCGAGAGGCCGGCAGCGTTGGTGACGTGGGCGACAATCCCGCACGGAGCACCACGCGCGGCCCCGAACGCGAAGAGAGATGCCGCCTGCATCTCAACCGCGAGAACGCCATCCCTGGCGTGCCGTTCCAGTTGCTCGCGCGTTTCACGATACGGCGCGTCGGTGGTCCACACGCTGCCCGTCACAACCGGCAGACCCACCGAGGAAAGCTCTTCGTGGAGGATCTCCGCCAGAGCGGCGTCCTCGTTGACGGAAGCGGCGGGAGGCAGGTAGTGGTAGGACGTTCCCTCGTCCCGGATTGCCCGCAACGGAACAACCAGACTCGGAACGGGCAGAGCGGGCGACACCTGCCCCGCCGAAGTCAGTCCGAGGATGACGCGAGCGCCTGACGCTCGAAGCTGTTCCGCCACGAGGACCGCGTACGGCCCGCCGATGGTCCGTGCGACCAAGCCGAAGCGATCCCCGTCCACATCGACGATGTATATGGTGGTATGGAAACAGGCCCAAGGTCTCCACTGCGCCGCACGCCCTGTTGAGACGAGCCAGTCTGTCAGATCGCCGTCGAATTCCAGGATGCAGACTTCAGGGACAGGTACACAGGGCAGACGTCGCCCAACCCGAACAGCCTCAAGAAGCGCTTCCGGCACGAAGGCACTGGGCGCGCTCAGAACGTGCTCCAAAAGAGGAAGGTTCCTAGAGGTGTCGGCCATTTCTGTCATCCATCATACGGTTCTCGTTATGCCCGCTGACATACCCGGTCAAGGCGAGGAATACTCCCTTTGTTTGCTGCGAACTCACCTGCTGGACTGAAGAGGCCGACAGGGCGATCGTCTTCTGAAGACGGCTCGTGGGGGACTACCCGCCGTCACGCTTTCGCTTTTAGCTTCGCGGCGATGGCCTCGGCGATCTGTTTGCCGTGGAAGCGGCCGTTCTCGATGAAGATCTCGTTGGTGTGCATGCCGGCGACGAGCACGCCAGCGAGATGGATGCCCTTGCGCGCGCTCTCGAGCGTCTCGGGGTCCGTGTAGGGCCTCCTGCTTTCGGGATCAAGCTCGATTCCGTGCGCGCTCATAAAGTCGAGGTCCGGGTGGTAGCCGGTCATCGCGAAGACGAAATCGTTCTTGAGAGCAACGTCTCCTTCGGGCGTGGCGACGAGGATGGAATGGCGGGCAATCTCGAGGACGCGCGAGCGGAAGCAGGCTTTGATCTCGCCGCTCTTGATGCGGTTCTCCAGGTTCGGCTTGATCCAGTACTTGACGCTGTCCGAGAGCCTCTCGCCGCGATGAATCAGCGTCACTCTCGCGCCGGTCCAGTGCAACTCGAGCGCGGCGATGGCCGCCGAGTTCTTCCCGCCGATCACCGCCACGTCGTGGTTGTAGTAGGGGTGGGGCTCCTTGTAGTAATGGATAACTTTCGGCAGGTCCTCGCCCGGCACGTTCAGCAGGTTCGGCCGGTCGTAGTAACCCATGGCGAGAATCACCTTGCTGGCCGCGTAAGCGCGCGGGCAGCCGTCACGGTCAATCGAACGAACGACGAACGCGCCGTCCTCGCCTTCGATCTCCTCGACGCGCTCGTACTGGCGGATGTCGAGCTTGTAAAGGTCGGCCACGCGCCGGTAATACTTCAGCGCTTCGGTGCGGTTCGGCTTCTCGTTGAGCGACGTCATCGGGATGTCGCCGATTTCCAGAAGCTCGGGCGTGGTAAAGAAGACCATGTTCGTCGGGTAGTTGTAAAGCGAGTTCACCACGCAGCCCTTCTCGATCAGGACGGCCGTCAGGCCGCGGCGCTTCAATTCGATGCCGCAGGCCAGCCCCGTCGGCCCGGCGCCGACGACGACCACGTCGAAGCGGCCGTTCACAACATCCCCTCGACTTGTGAGTAAACCCGCGCGAGCGCGCCCTGGAGCGCAGCGACGTCCTTGCCGCCCGCCTCGGCCATGTCCGGCCGGCCGCCGCCCTTCCCGCCGACAGCCTGCGCCACCGCGCCGGCGAGCTTGCCGGCGTGGACCCTGGACGTCAGATCCTTCGTCACCGCGGAGACGATGGCGATGCTCGAATCCTCGGCCGCGGCCAGCACGACCACCGCCGTCCTCCATTTGTTGCGGAGCGAGTCGGCGAGCGTCCGCATCTGCTGCCTGTCCAGGCCGTCCACGCGGCCGGCGAGCACTTTGACGCCCTTGATCTCGCGCGCCTGCTGCTCGAGCTCGCCGAGCTGCGCCTGGGCGACTTTCTGTTTCAACTGCTCGAGTTGCCGCTCGAGCGTCTTCTGCTGCGCCAGCAGCTTTTCGATGTGCTCCACCAGCTCCGCGTCGGAGGCGCGCATCAACTGCGCGATGCGGGCGAGCGAATCCGCCGCCTGCTGGAAGCGCCGCAGCGCACCCTCACCCGTGATCGCTTCGATGCGGCGCACGCCCGCCGAGATGCTGCCTTCGGAAACGACCTTGCACAGGCCGATGTCGCCCGTGCGGCGGACGTGCGTGCCGCCGCAGAGCTCGCGGCTAAACTCGGGAACGGACACCACGCGCACCGTCTCGCCGTACTTCTCGCCGAACAGCGCCATGGCGCCCGTGGTGAGCGCCTGGTCGAGGTCCATCAGGTCCGTCTGAACCTCGGCGTTGCGGAGCACCTGCTCGTTCATCAAACGCTCGACTTCGGCCAGCTCGGCCTCATCCAGCGCCGCGTAGTGGGTGAAGTCGAAGCGCAGGCGGGCTGGCTCGACGACGCTGCCGGCCTGCTTGACGTGCGTGCCGAGCACATTTCTGAGCGCTGCGTGCAGCAGGTGGGTGGCCGTGTGGTTCCGCATGGTGGACCACCGCGACGATTCGTCCACCTGCGCCCGGACCGTGTCGCCCACCCGAATCGCGCCGAGGGTCTCGATGCGGTGTACGGTGAGGCCGGCGAGCGCCGGGTAGGCCGTCTCGACCCGTGCGATCTTGTGTACGGTTTCAAGCGACAGCAGCGCGCCCTGGTCTCCCACCTGGCCGCCCGCTTCAGCATAGAAGGGCGTCTCGTCGAGGATCAGCTCGGCGCGCACGCCGGGGCCCACTTCGTCCACGAGCTTCTGGTCCACGATCAGGCCGACCACGTGACAGTCGCCAGATTCCAGCCGCTCGTAGCCGACGAACCGTGTGCGGCGGCGCTCGGCTAGTTCCTCGTACACCGGCGAGATCTGCGCTAGTTGCGCTCCCTTCCAGCTTGCGCGGGCGCGCTCGCGCTGCCGCTCCATCTCGCGCTCGAAGCCGTCGCGGTCGATCGCCAAGCTGTACTCGCGGGCCATCTCCTCCTGCTCGTCGAGCGCCAGCCCATAGGTGTCGTACAACTTGAACGCCACCGGCCCGGCCAGCACACCGCCTGAGGCCGCCTTTGCCTCGTCATGGAACACTCTCTCGGCCACCTGAAATGTCGTCTGGTAGCGGTGCTCTTCGTCCTTTACCACGCGGGCCACGCGCTGGACACTTTCGAGCAGCTCGGGATAGGCCGGGGCCATCTGCTCGGCCACGAAGCCGGTCAGCTTGTAGAGGAACGGCTCGTGCACGCCGATCAGGCGGGCGAAGCGCATGCTGCGGCGCATGATCTTGCGCAGCACGTAGCCGCGGCCTTCGTTGGAGGGCAGCACGCCGTCGTGAATGAGGAACGCCGCGGCGCGGCTGTGGTCGGCGGCGATCCGCAGCGCCGTGTCCGCGCGCTGGTTCTCGCCGTAGCTCACGCCGAACAGATCGCTGGCCATGTCGATGATCGGCCGGAGCAGGTCGCAATCGTAGTTCGAGAGCTTGCCCTGGATCACCGCCGCGACGCGTTCCAGGCCCATGCCGGTGTCGATTGACGGCCGCGGCAGCGGCGTGAGCCGGCCGCTGGAGTCGCGGTCATACTGCATGAAGACGAGGTTCCAGATCTCGACGTAGCGCCCGCCGCAGTCGCTGGGGAATTCCTCCATTTCGTGGCCCGGCTCGGAAGCCTCGGGGCCGAGATCGTAGTGGATCTCCGAGCACGGCCCGCACGGACCGGTGTCGCCCATCTGCCAGAAGTTGTCCTTCTCGTCGAGCCGGAAGATGCGGCTCTTGGGAACGCCGGTGACCTTCTGCCACAGCAGCTCCGCCTCGTCGTCCTCGCGGAACACCGTAAAGAAGAGGCGGTCCTTCGGCAGGCCGTAATCCCTGGTAACCAGCTCCCAGGCGAAAGCAATCGCGTCAGCCTTGAAGTAATCGCCGAAGGAGAAGTTGCCGAGCATCTCGAAAAACGTGTGGTGGCGGCGCGTGTAGCCGACATTGTCGAGGTCGTTGTGCTTGCCGCCGGCGCGGACGCACTTCTGCGAGGTCGCGGCCCGCACGTAGTCGCGCTTCTCCCGGCCGAGAAAGACGTCCTTGAATTGGTTCATGCCAGCGTTGGTGAACAGCAGCGTCGGATCCTCGGCCGGCACCAGCGATGAGCTGCGGAGGACCCGATGGCCGCGCTCCGCAAAGTAATCGAGAAACCTCTGGCGGATTTCGTGCCCGGTCATTACAACTTATTGTGGCATGTGGCCTGCTGCGCGTGGCCCGCGGTTACGCGCCGATTTCATTCAGAATGCGGCGGACTTCGGCCCGCGGATCTTCGGCGCGCGTCACCTGGCGGCCGACGACGAGGTAGTCGGCGCCGTTGCGGATCGCCTCGGCGGGCGTAGCGATGCGTTTCTGATCGCCCACGCCGGCGCCGGCCGAGCGCACGCCGGGAGTGACGAGAATCGCCCTCTCCCCGGCGAGTCCGCGCACCGCTGCGACTTCCAGCGGCGAGCAGACCACGCCGTCGATTCCGGCTTCCATCGCCTTGCTGACGCGCAGGTCCACAAGCTCGGAGACGCCGCAGGGATAGCCGAGGTCGGCCAGATCGTTCTGGTCGAAGCTGGTGAGCACGGTGACGGCCAGCAGCTTCAGCGGCGAGCCGCCGCGGCCCTCGACAGCGGCGCGCATCACGGCGGCGCTACCGTGGACGGTCAGGAACGTGACGCCGGTGCGGGCGACGACCGAGACCGCGCGCTTCACCGTCTCGCCGATGTCGTAGAACTTCATGTCAAGGAAGACGCGCTTGCCCGCTCCAATCAGCCCGCGGACGAAGTCCATGCCGGCGGCTGCATACAGCTCCATCCCCACTTTGTAGAAGGAGACGGACTCGCCGAGACGTGCCACGAGATCGCGCGCCTGCTCGGCCGAGTCAAAGTCCAGAGCGACGATCAGCGGGCTGTCTTTCATAGGAGGCGGATGAGCTTGTCCTGCCGCGGCAGCACCCGGCCAATGCGGTAGGCGCCATCGTAACTCTGTTCGAACCGGGCGGCGTCGTCCTCGGGCATCGAGACCAGCAGCCCGCCGGAGGTCTGCGGATCGTACAGCAGGTTCTCAATCTCCTCGGGGACAGCCCGCATGTTCTCCACGTTGCAGGAGGCGAACTCACGGTTGTTCTTCAGGCCGGCGGGAATCGCTCCCTGCCGCGCGTACTCGACCGCGCCGGGCAGGAATCGCAGGCGCTCTACTTCGATCTCGAGCGTGACGCCGCTGGCCAGGGCCACCTCACGGGCATGGCCGATCAGGCCAAAGCCAGTGATGTCGGTGCAGGCGTGCGCGTCGAACGCGAGCATCCGCTCACAGGCCGCGCGGTTGAGCGCAAGCATCGAATCGATTGAAGCCTGCACGTCTTCGTCGCGGGCGATGCCGCGCTTGAGCGCGGTGGAGACGACGCCGGTGCCCAGGCGCTTGGTCAAGACCAAGGCGTCGCCCGGGCGCACGCCGGCATTGGTCATCACGCGGTCCGGATGCACAGTGCCGGTGACCGCGTAACCGAACTTGATCTCGTCGTCGTTGATGCTGTGGCCGCCGATCACGACGCAATCGGCCTCGCGCATCTTCTCAGCGCCGCCCTTGAGGATCTGCTCGAGGTCGTCCAAATCGCCCTTGCCCGGGTAGGCGACGATGGAGAGCGCCGAGACAGGCTTTGCGCCCATGGCATAGATGTCGCTGAGCGAATTGGCGGCGGCGACGGCGCCGTAAGTGTACGGATCATCTACGATCGGGGTGAAGAAATCCACCGTCTGCACAAGGGCACACTCCGGCGTGAGCTTGTACACGCCGGCGTCGTCGGCAGTGTCAAACCCGACCAGAACGTTCTCGTTCGCCACGCGCGGCACGCGGGCGAGCACCGTGTCCAAAACCTTTGGACTCAGCTTGGACGCTCAACCCGCCGCCTTCACGTGGGCTGTCAGCTTCTTGAGCGACATTGCCTTCAGTGTAACGGAACTCCTTGCGCTATCGTGGTCTTAAGAGGGGTCCATGCGGAACACAATCCTGTCGTTACTCGCGATTTGCCTGTTCACGTTGTCCTGCTCCTCGCCTAAGCCGGCCGCCAAGGCGCAGCCGGCGCAGGACCTTCGATTCGACCGCACCTTCTGGTCGCACTGGGGCGACGGCATGGCGGAAGTGGCGGGTTATGACCTGAGCTACCCGCGCTACGGCGAGATCCGCCCGGGCGTCGCGGTCACCATCTTCGTCACCGAAACGTTCTCCGACAGCGCGCGGGTGAAAGCCGACCCCGGCAAGCATCCGCCGCTCGACGAGTTTCCGGTGATGAAGATGAACCTCATCCGGGACTTCCAGACGGGGATCTACGACTACAACACGATGCTCAGCAGCTTCGTCTCTCTGACTGCGACCGGCGGTAAGCCGGCCGGCTCCGCGACGAAGCTGACCTTCTCGAGCCAGGAGTGGTGCGGGCAGGTGTGGCAGCAGGTGCTGTTCGGACTGCGCTCGGCCAAGTTCACGATGCACAGCTACTTTGACGGCGAGGCTGACGGCCAGCGCGAGATCCCGTATCCGAAAGAGGGCGTGAGCGAGGACGCGTTGATGCTGTGGGCCCGCGGCATGGCGCGGCCGGAGCTCCAGCCGGGCGAGAGTCGAATGGTGCAAACGTTGCTCGCGATGCAGGAGTCGCGCGAATCGCACAGGCAACCGGCGTGGCTGAGGACCACTCTGTCACGCTCAGCAGTTTCGCAGACGGTCACTGTGCCGGCGGGAGCGTTCGAGGTTGAAGCGTGGACGGCGGAGCGGGAGGACGGGCTCAAGCGAACGTTCTTCGTGGAGAAGGCGTTCCCCCACCGGATCGTGCGCTGGGAGACAAGCGCCGGCGAGCAGGCGGAGCTTCTCGGCGCGGCACGCCTCAAGTACTGGAGGCTGAATGGCAAGGGCGGAGAGCAGGCGCTGAAGATGCTGGGCCTCGCGCCGCGGCCATCGAGGAGCACCTGACTGCTGCCAGGCGATACAATCCGCTCCATGAAACGCAGAAGCTTTCTGACCGCCTTGCCAGCGGCGGCGAGCGTGTCATTACCCATCTTCTCCCAGGCGCCGAAGGGCGGCCGGCTGAAGATCACCGCGGTGGAGGTGCAGCGCGTCGAGGGAAAACGCGAAGCCGTGGCGGGCGCGCGCTGGCAGCATCAGGTGAATCCGCTCCACGTCTACGAAGAACACCGGCCGAAGCCGTACCAGCCGCCGGTGGAAGGCAAGCTGACGACGGTCCCCACCAGCGCCCTGTATCTCAGGATCAAGACCGACGCGGGCGTCGAGGGCCTCTACGGCCCGATCGACAAGGAAGCGGCGATCGTGGTGGACCAGCAGCTCAAGTCGTTCCTGACCGGAAAGGACCCGCTGGCGGTCGAGACGCTGTGGGACCAGATGTACCGGCTGAACCGCCACTCGCGAGCCGGCCATTTCATGATGGCGATCAGCGCCGTGGACAACGCGCTGTGGGATTTGCGCGGCCGCTATTTCGGCGCGCCGGTGTACCGCCTGCTCGGCGGGCCGGCGCGCCCGGCGGTGGAAGCTTATGGGAGCTGCCTCGGTTACTCGATCGAGCCGGAGGCGGCGGGCGCCCGCGCGGCGGAACTCAAGAAGAATGGCTTCCGCCACCAGAAATGGTTCTTCGCGTACGGGCCGGGCGACGGAACGGAGGGCCTGAAGAAGAACCTGGCGCTGGTGCGGGCGCTGCGCGAGGCCGCCGGAGACGACACCGAGATCATGTTCGACGCGTTCATGGGATGGGACCTCAACTACGCCCTTGCATGGGCGAAGCAGGCGGAGCGCTACCGGCCGCGATGGATCGAGGAAGCGTTCCCGCCGGACAAGCTGGAGAGCTTCGCCGAGCTGCGGCGCGCCACGAGCATCCCGGTGGCTTCGGGCGAGCATTTCTACGGGCGCTGGGAAGTGAACCGGTACCTGCGGGCCGGAGCGCTCAACGTGGTGCAGGCCGACCCGGAGTGGTGCGGCGGCGTGAGCGAACTGGTGAAGATCTGCGCGATCGCATCTTTGTACGACGCGCACGTCGTCCCGCACGGCCACAGTCTGCACGCCGCGCTTCACGTCGTAGCGGCGCAGTCGCCGGCGGTCTGCCCGCTGGTCGAGTACCTCATCCTGAAGATGGCCACCTACTACCATTTCGAGAAGGAGCCGCTGCGCGTGGTCAACGGCAGAATCGCACTACCCGAGCGGCCTGGCTTCGGCATCAAGCTGGACCCAACGAAAGTGGAGCGACAGACAACGGTGAAGTGGGACGCGTAGGCGCCGGCTTAGGGACAGGCCGCTCTGTCCACTCGCAAACTGCGCTCGGGACAGAGTAGCCTGTCCCTTTGCTTACTCGAAGATCTGGTCTACGGGAATGATGCGGACGTTCTCGGGCTTTAAGTCGATCTTCCAGCTCTCGATGACCTTGTCCTCATCGAGGACTTCGTTCGGCTTCGGCGAGTTGTAAGTCATCGCCGATGGCTCGCCGGAGAGCAGCTTCTTCTTTAGCTCCTCGCAATTCCTGGCGACGACAAGGATATGCAGGCTGTCCGAGCGGAGATGTTTACGGACAGCGCGGTTCACATCGTCCACTGTCAGCCTGGCGAGCGCGTTCTTGATGTAGGCGCTGTAATCGGGAATGCCGTAGTAGAGACTGTCGATGGCGTAGCCGAGTTCGGCGGGCTTCGTCTTGGTCAGCAGGTTCACGTATTTCGTGAGGAAGCTGCGATAGCGTTCGAAGGACTCCTTCGAGAGTCCTTCGCGGAGGAGCTTGTCGTACTCGTACAGCGCCAGGCGGAGGGCGAAGTGCGCGGTCGGCGGCTCGACGGGCCGGATCCAGATCTGGAAGATCTGGCTCGCGCGGGCGAGGTTCGGATCCGGTTCGAATTGGAACATGCCGCGCGGGAAGTACTCGATGTAGGCGTAGTCGCCGTAGTTGAGCCCGCGGAGCTGGCGCATGCGCTCATAGAGGCGCCCGCCGCTGGTGCGGTGCTGGCCGAAGTAGGCCTGCGCGACGAGCAGAGCCGGAAAGTCCGGATGGCCGCGCTTGACGTCGACGGGAAAGCCGAGCGAGTAGGCGACCGAGCGGGTATCTTTCTCGATCATCGTGACGTGGATCCCCCGGCTGACCTTCGGCAGCGGTATCTCCACTTTCGCCGGCTTGCCCCCGGGCAGTGTTGAGAAATCCTTCTTCACGCGCTCGAGGAACTCGGGCGGATAGCCACCGGCGATACCGAGCACGAGGCGGGAGTTGACGTAATTCTCGCGGTAGAACGTCTGAAGGTCAGCGACGGTCATCTTCTGGAGCGACGCCACCGTGCCGGCGTTGTGCCAGCCGTAGCGATGGCCGGCGTAGATCTCGTTGTAGAGCACCTCCTTACCGAGCTCCTCATCGTTGTTGTCGCGCAGACTGACGCGGAGAAAGTTGACGGCGTCGTCGCGCAAGCGCGTGAAGTCCTCCTGCCGCCAGCCCGGCTCGAGGAGCATGGGGCGGAAGATCTTGTAGAACGCTTCGAGGTTATCGACGTGGGTGGCGGCGGAGAAGACGGTCATCTCCTTGTCCACCTGGCTCGTGACCGAGGTGGCCATGGGGAACATGGCATCCAGGATCTGCTGGTAGCTCATGTCGCGAGTGCCGCCCTGCGCCAGCATGGCAGCGGTAAGGGAGGCTGCACCGGGCTTGCCGGCGGGATCGGAGGCCGCGCCAGTGAGGAAAACGATGCGGAAGGTGACCAGCGGCGACGGGCTGGGTCGGGCGACGGCTTTCATTTCAGCGTTCATGTTCGAGGCGCCGAGGATGAGCAGAAGCAGCGCGAGGTATCTCATTGGGCTTTGCCCCCTTTCAGGGTGACGATCGTGCGCCCGCTTTCGGCAAAGTACTTGTTGGCCACGCGTTGCACGTCCTCGGGCGTGACCTGCGCGTAGAGATCGAAGACGCGGTTGATGGTCTCGGGTGTGCGGCGCAAGGCCACATAGCGGGCAAGCATCGAGGCGATGCTCTCGCTGTTATCCATGCTGAGCGCAAAGCGGTAGCGGAGGTGGTTCTTGACCTGCTCCAGCCGTTCGCTCGAGACCGGGCTCTTGCGGAAACCGTCGAGCGTGGCGAGGATATCGTCGCGAACCGGATCCACGTCCTGCTCCTTCTTCACCCGGGTCCAGACGATGAAGAGGTAAGGATCGACGTGATCGGAGTTGTCGCCTTCGAGCACATCCACTTTCTGTTCGCGGATGACGAGTTTCTGGTACAGTTCCGAGCTTTCCGAGAAGCCGAGGAACGAGATCAGGTCCATGGCGGCCTGGTCCTTCTCGGCATCTGAGTATGCCGGCCCCCGGAACGAGACGACGACCCAGGGCAGTGTCGGAGTAGCCCATTTAACTTCGTTCGACCGCGGTCCGGTGGGCGCCGGCTCGGCGGGGATCTCCGCGCGGTAGTCGCCGGGCTCCCAGCCGCCCCAGTATTTCTGTACGAGCGAGCGGACGTTGTTCTTGTCCACGTCGCCGGCCACGATGATGGTGGTGTATTCCGGGCGATAGTAGCGGCGGAAGAAGAGCCGGCTGTAGTCGAACTGGTTGGGCATGTCCTGGATGTCCTTCAGGAAGCCCATGGTGGTGTGCTTGTACGTGTGGCGGTCGAACACCGTGTCGCGCAGGACCTCGTAAAGCTTCCGGGTGGGCGCGGCGCTGTTCTTGTTGTATTCACCCAGAACCGCAAGACTTTCTGTCTTGAAAACGTCCTGGCTGTATTCGAGGTTGCGGAAGCGGTCGGCCTCCATTTCGAGCATGCGCTCGAGGTCCTCCTTCGAAAAGGTGATGTGGTAGGCCGTGTGATCGTCGCTCGTGTAGGCGTTTGAGGCGGCGCCGGCTTCTTTGAGGGCGGCCTCGTACTTCGCCGTCGGGTACTTCCTGGTTCCCCGGAACATCATGTGTTCGAACAGGTGAGCGAAGCCGCTCTTGCCGGGCTCGATTTCGTTGCGGGAGCCGGCCTGAACCACGATGTACAGGGCGACCACGTTCGGGTAGTCGGTGGGGATGGTGATCAACCGCAGCCCGCTGGGAAAATCGTGCTGCTCGTAGTCAAAAGGGAAAGCCTTGCGGGGCGCGTTCGCCGCCCAGGCAACAAGGGCGGCAAAGAGGAACAGCAGTGCCAAAGATCGCATGTCAATTCCATCTTAGCGTGCCACCCGGGGCCGACCGCTGCTTGCGGTGGTTATGGTAGAAACAACCTATGCCGCTTGATTTCAGAGGCAAGACCGCAGTCGTGACCGGCGGGGCGAACGGGATCGGGCTGGCGGCGGCCAAGGCGCTGGCCGCCGGCGGCGCCCGCGTGTGGATCCTGGATCTGGAGAAGGAGCGACCGGCGGAAGCGGCCGCCTCCTTCGGCGCGCAGGGGCGGGTGGCGGACGTGACGGACCGGGCGTCGCTCGAAGCCGCGTTTGACGCGGCGGGACCGGTGGACATCGTGGTGGCCAACGCGGGAACGGTCTACTTCGCGGATGTGACGACGACGACGCGGGAGCAGTGGGACCGCACAATTGCCGTCAACCTGACCGGCATCTTTCAAACGGTGCAAGTGGCGACCGAGCGGATGAAGCCTCGGCGTAAGGGAGCGATCGTGCTGACGGCCTCGACCAACTCCTGGGATGGTGAGGCGGAGCTGGTCGCCTACAACGCCAGTAAGGCAGGCATCCTCGGAATCCTGCACACGGCGGCCAACGAACTGGGGCCGTACCAGATCCGCGTGAACGCGGTGTGTCCGGGGCTGATCCGCACGCGGCTGACGAAGGGCTTCTACGGCAATCCCGCCTTGATCAAGGAGTACTTCCGCGACATCCCGCTCGGCCGCGGCGGCGAGACGGAGGAGGTCGCGAACGCGATCGCGTTCCTGGCCTCAGACCTGGCGTCGTTCATCACCGGCGCGGCGCTTGTTGTTGACGGCGGCCAGATGGCGGCGAAGTTCGGCGTGTGGACGGAGGAGAAGGCGGAGTTCGAAACGGACCGGTGGAGACTGCGTTAGAGATGCTCTGCGGGAAGGCGACAATGCTGGCCGCATGCCTGGCGTTCGGGGTGGCGCCGGCACTGAGATCACAGAACCGAACCAGCGCGATCTCGGGCACTGTGCGGGATCAATCGGGTGCGGTGCTCGCTGGCGCTCGCATCACCATTCGGAATGAGAAAACGGCCCTGGAGCGCAAGGTGACGACGGACGGGGAGGGCCGCTACCGCGCTAGCGGACTGGAAGTGGGGACATACTAGGTTGCTGCCGAGCGTGACATGTTTTCGCCGTCGAGGCTGGCGGGAATCGTGCTGGCGCTCGACCGGGAGGCAGTGGCGGACCTGACGCTTTCGGTAGCGGGGGTGTCGAGCGGCGTAGTGGTAACGGCCGAAGCGCGGATAGTGGACGCAGCGGCGTCGGCGCTGTCGGGCTTGGTGTGGGGCGAACGGATCCGGGATCTGCCTTTGAACGGCCGCGATTACACGCACCTGGCGGTGCTCGAGCCCGGAATCCACGTGGCGCGGGGCCGGGAGCGGAACGTGAACACGGGCTATGGGATCCAGCTTTCCATTGCCGGCTCACGGCCGGTGCAGAACAACTTCCGGCTGGACGGGATCAGCCTGACGGACCAGACGGGCTCAACGCCGGGCAGCGTCAACGGGCTGAGCCTGGGCGTGGACGCGATTTCCGAGTTCACGACGCTGGTGAGCGCGTACAATGCGCAGTACGGAAGAGCGGCCGGCGGCATCGTGAATGCGGTGACCCGTGCCGGCACGAACGATCCGCACGGAACGTTGTCGTACTACCACCGCAACGACAACCTGGACGCCCGAAACTTCTTTGACCGCTCGCAGCCGCCCGAGTTTCGCCGGAACCAGTTCGGGGCTTCCGCTGGCGGGCCTCTGCGCCGAAACCGGACCTTCTTCTTCGCGAATTACGAGGGGCTACGCGAAAGCCGCGGGAACACCACGATCGACACGACCCTCAGCGACGAGGCCCGGCAGGGGCGGCTACGGTCCGGAACGGTGACCGTCGATCCGGCAATCGCGAAGCTACTGGAACTCTACCCGAGGCCGAACGCGGACGTGTTGGGAGACGCCGCGTTGTTCGTGTACGTGAACGAACTGGCGGCCAGAGAGGACTTCGTCACGGCGCGCGCCGACCACAGCATCGGCGCGCGCGACCAGTTGTTCATCCGTTACACGCTGGACGACGCGCGCCGGCAGGACGCAACGGCCTTCGCTCTAAACACGAGGCTGGGAGACGGGAGGCGGCAATCAGCCGCCATCGAGGAAATGCACGTGTTTTCACCCGAACTGCTGGCGTCGACGCGGCTCGGTTTCGCGCGCTCCTTGACGCAAAGCAACGTGACGGAGGCCAGAGTGGCCGGCACCGACGATCCGGAGCTCGCCTTCGTGCCAGGCCACCGGGCGATCGGCCTCGTCGAAGTGCAGGGATTGACATTGTTTCCCGGAGGCAGCGGGGCTCTCGACTCCGACGCGCAGGCGCTGGACTCCGTCCAGTTGTACGAGGATGTCGCGCGGACGCGAGGCGGGCACTCGCTCAAGTTCGGAGCGGCGCTGGAGAGAACGAGGTTCAACACCGATAGCCGGAGCATCGCGCACGGAGACTACCGGTTCCGCAGTCTTGGCGAATTCCTGACAAACCGGCCGGACAGGTTCCGGGCGCAACTGCCAGGCTCAGACACGGTCAGAGGTTTCCGGCAGTGGGTTGTCGCGTGGTACGCGCATGGAAGCTGGAAGGTGCGTCGAACCCTGACCCTGGAAGCCGGACTCCGGCACGAATGGAACAGCGTGCCGCGGGAGGTCAACGGGAAGATCTCCAACCTTGATGAACTAAGCAGCCCGGTGACGCGAGTCGGGGATCCGTTGTTCGACAACCCGTCGCTTGCGAACCTCGCGCCGCGCGCGGGCATCGCCTGGGACGTGACAGGACGCGGCGGAACGGTGCTCCGGGCCGGCTACGGCGTCTACCACGACCTGGTGCTTTCGCACAATCTCCTGATATCGGGCGTAAGGAATACGCCGTTCTTCCTGCGCGGTGACACGCGGAACCTGGCCAGCGGTGACTTCCCGGCAGGCGGTTACGCACGGCTCGTGAGCAAGCCGAACGTTGACCTCGCGGTGGAACGCATCCCTCGGGATCTAGAGCAACCATACGTTCAGCAGTGGAACTTGAACATCGAGCGGAGGCTCGGGAGCCGATCGGCCGCGACCATCGCTTACTCGGGCTCGCACGGGGTGCACCTCACCGCGATTGTCGAGGATGCAAACCTCGCCGTGCCCGTGCGGCAGGCGGACGGACGGCAGTACTTCCCGCCGGACGGGCAGAAGCAGAACCCCAACTTCAGTATGATTCGCGACCGGCGGTTCGACGGTCATTCGTTCTATCACGGTCTGTTGGTCAGCGCCGACCACGCCATGGGGGACACCTTGCGCTTGCGCGGTTCGTACACGTTCGCCAGGAGCATCGACGACAATTCAACTACGTTTGCGCAGACGGAAGCGGCGAACGCAATCGGGATCCCCGTCAATGGCGACCCCAAGTTCAACCGAGGCCCGTCCAACCACGACATCGGCCACCACTTCGGCACCAGCGGACTGTGGGACCTGCCGGGACCGAAGAACGGCGCAGCCGGGGCTCTGTTCGGCGGCTGGCGGATGGGGACCATCCTCACGCTGGCTTCGGGACCGCCGTTCAGCCTAACGCTTAGTTACGACGCTGCCAGAACTCGCACGGCCCGCCCGGACCGGCGCGGCGGGCAGCGGCCCGACCTGCGGCCGGGCGCGAGCAACAATCCGGTGACCGGTGATCCGAATCGGTGGTTCGACCCGAACTCGTTTGCCCGGCCGGCGGACGGATATCTGGGCAACCTCGGCCGCAACACCCTCCGCGGGCCCGGGCTGGCGAACGTCGACCTGATGCTGGAAAAGGCGATCCCAGTGCGGCGCCTCGGCGAGAACGGGAGGATCATCTTTCGCCTGGAGGCGTTCAACGCGCCCAATCACACCAACTTCGACCTGCCCGCGCCCGAACGCATGCAGGTCTTTACGCGGACTTCGATGCCCGAGGACACCGGCCGGATTACGAGCGCCGGGCCAAGCCGGGAGATACAGATAGCGGTGCGGCTGATGTTCTGATCGGAAATGCGGACAGGCAGCTCTGTCCCTGCGCCGACCCGCTTGGGAGAGGGTCAGCCTATCCTTTGGATACGGAGGCAGATGAGGAGATGTTTGGTGAACTCGGCATGGCGGCCAGGTACGCGCGACGGCTGCCGGAGTACCTTCGGAATCCGCTGACGCCCGGAGAATGCCGGGAGATGCTGAGGGCGCAACTCGCTCGGCGGGAGAGGGAGCTCCTGCGGATCCTCGAGATGGGGGTGTACCAAAGACCGCGAAGTCCGTACCGGGCGTTGCTGGCATGGGCGGGGGTTGAGTTCGGCGACGTCGAACGGCTGACGCGGGCCGAGGGTGTGGAAGGGACCCTCCAGCGGTTGTACGATGCCGGCGTCTACATTGCTCTCGATGAGTTCAAGGGCCGCCGCCCGCTCGTGCGCAAGGGGCTGGAGCTGCTGCTCCGTGCGGAGGACTTCGACAACCCGCTGACAAGGGCTGTCTTCACAGGGCGGACCGGAGGCTCGCGCGGGACTCCGCGGCGGTTGCTGGTGGATCTTGACACGCTGACTCACGACGCGGCGTGCCACTGGATGTTCCTGGAGGCGTTCGGCATGCAGGAGAGGCCCATGGGCGTATGGCGCTCGGCGCCGCCGGACAATTCGGGAATCAAGAAGAATCTGCACCATGCAAAACTCGGCAAGCGGGCGGAAAGGTGGTTTACACAGCGCGATCCGCGATGGCGCGGCAACTTCAAGTACACGGCATTCTTGAACTACACGCTGCTGGCCGCGGGCCTTTGCGGCAGGCCGCTGCCGGCTCCCGAGTACACACCCCTCGGCGAAGCGGGGAAGGTCGCGCGGTGGCTTGAGGAGAAAGCTGCAAGCGGAGCGCCTGCGTACCTGGACACGATGGCGAGCAGCGCGGTTCGTGTCCTCCACGCTGCGCACGAGCGCGGACTGGACATATCCGGCACATTCTTCCGCACCGGTGGTGAACCGCTGACGCCCGGAAAGGCGGCGCTGGCGGCTGCGGCCGGCTGCCGCATTGCCTGCCACTACTCGATGTCGGAGCTGGGAACGGTGGGGATCGCCTGCGCTGACGCCGCCGAAGTGGACGAGGTGATCGTACTCACGGGCAAGGTGGCGCTGATTGAGGGCGCCACGAGGCCGGGGACCGGCAGCAGGCAGGTCCGGCCGTTCTGCCTGACCACGTTGTTGACAAGCTGCCCCAAGCTGATGCTGAATGTCGAGACGGATGACTACGGTGTGGCGGAAAGACGCCGTTGCGGATGCCCGCTGGGCGAGCTCGGTTTCGACCTGCATGTGCACACGATTCGAAGCTATGAGAAGTTGACCAGCGAGGGCACGAACTTCCTCGGCAGTGAACTCTACACGCTACTCGAGCAAGTGCTTCCGGCCGCCTTCGGCGGCAGCCCTGCGGACTACCAGCTCGTCGAAGAAGAGGAGAACGGCCTGCCGAAGGTGAGCCTAGTGGTAAGCCCGCGAGTAGGAGAGATCGACCAAGGCAAGGTGGCGTCTACCGCCCTGCGGTTTCTGAGCCTTCGAGATGCCGGCAACCGCCTGATGGCGAACCTGTGGAGCGAGGCGAAGACGCTTCGGGTGGTGCGGCGCGAGCCGTTCGCCAGCAGCAGTTCCAAGGTCTTGCCACTCCACGTCCTTCCGAGGCAGCGAACGTGATCCGCGCGCCAACGGCTGCCGGCTTGGAGCACGGGCGCAAGCGCGTGTTGGGAACGATCGGCCCGGGCATCGTGTTCGCGCTGGCGACGGTGGGCCCCGGCAGTTTCGTGGCCAATTCCGCCGCCGGCGCGACGTACGAGTACTCGCTGATCTGGGGCTTGGCGGTGACGCTGTTCTTCCGCTACGTTTGGCTGGAGGCGTCCGCGCGGTACGTGATGGCAACGGGCGAGACGCTGCTGGACGGCTACCGGAGGGTGAGCCGCTGGCTGGTCTGGGCCATCCTGGCCGCCGTGGTGCTGGTGCGTCACTTCGCGAATCTCTACAAGGTCGTGCTGTTCGGGAGCTGCCTGGACCTGCTGGCGCCACTGCCCGTCCCGTGGAGCCAGACGGCCTGGTCGCTGGTGGCGGTCGGGCTGGCTTTCGGGCTGATGTTCTGGGGTGGCTACCCGGCGGTGGAACGGATCTGCAAGACCCTTGTGGTGCTATTGGGCGCGGGCCTTGCGATTGCAGCGCTGCTGGCCCGCCCAAGACTGGGCGGGATTCTGCGAGGAGCGCTCGTGCCCACGCTCCCGGAGCAGGCCGGCCTGTACAGCGCGATCCTGCTGCTGACGGCGCTGATTGGGACGGAAGCAGGCTCGCTTACCAACCTCAGTTACTCCTACTTCATGTACGAGAAGGGCTGGCGCGACGTGTCCTATCAAAGACGGCAGCGTCTGGATCTGCTGGCTAGCGTGGGCTGCCTGTTCCTCATGGGAGCTCTTCTCCAGATTGCCGCCGCGGCCACCGTCCATCCACTCGGAATCAGGCTGGAGAGCATTGACGACCTTGTGCGCATTTTTACTCGCACAGAGGGCCTGGTTGGGCGACTTATCTTTACTCTGGGGTTGCTAGGCGCTGTGTTCTCCGCCTTCGTCGGCACGACCACGGGGAATGCGCTGCTGGTGACGGACGCCGTCCGGAAGCTGCTGCGCACGCCCCTTAAACCGGAACAAGCCGGGGATACGCGCCGCGACCCGATCTATCGGTGGTCGGTCTTGTTCTGGTGCTTCTCCCCGCTTTACGTACTGGCAACAAACGCCGAGCCGGTCTTGCTCGTCTTGCTGTACAGCTCAGTGGTGGTGCTGGCCATCCCGGTGCTCGGACTGGCACTGTTGAAGATCACCAATGACCGCCGGCGCATGGGTGCGCACAAGAACGGCCGGTTGGCGAACACGATCATCGGGCTGCTGATTCTGCTGTCGATCGTGTTTACCGCGCAAAACGGGGTGGGGTGGTGGGGAAGGTTGTGGGGAGGTGGGCGATGAGCGGGCCGGACGAGGTGAGGGCGAAGCAGGTCAGCGGTTCCATCGGCATCGCCGGCGCTGGACGTGTAGCCCAGGCGCTCGGACGCCTGCTGCGAGAACGGGGAGAGCCGGTGACAGCGGTGGCGAGCCGCGATCCGGCGCATGCGGCAGCCGCTGCCCGATTCGTGGGTGGACGCGCTCAACCGGTGACCTACGCGGAGCTTCCGACGCGCGCCGGGCGGATCCTCGTCGCCGTCTCGGACGACGCCATCACCCAGGTGGCGCGAATCCTGGCTGAGAACGGCATGCGTCAAGGGATCGCGCTCCACACCGGCGGGGCGCTGGGGCCGGAAGCGCTGGAACCGCTGGCCGCGGCGGGCGTGTCCTGCGGCGTGCTGCACCCTCTGCAAACGGTGGCAACACCGGAGCAGGGCCTGGCCGTGCTTCCGGACTGCGCGTTCGCCATAGACGGCGATCCGCCGGCTCTCACCTGGGCGGAGAGGATCGCGGGTCTGCTCGGAGGAGAGATCCTGCGGATCCCGCCGGAGAAGAAGGTCTTCTACCACGCGGCCGCGGTGATGGCCAGCAACTATGTTGCGGGCCTGACGGAGGCGGCTGTTATGCTGATGGGGGCGGCGGGCGTGGACGAGAAGACCGCGCTCCGGGCGATCGGCCCGCTGCTCAAAGCGAGCGCGTCGAATGCCGTCCGGCTCGGGCCGGCGGCGGCGCTCACCGGACCCGTCCAGCGAGGCGACATCGCCACGGTGGCGGCGCACCTGGAGGCGCTGGAGCGAGCGCCACAAGCGGTGGGGGATCTGTACCGCGCGGCGGGCTTGCAGGTCTTGGCGCTGGCCCGGCGGCGCGGGCTCGATGAGAGGGAGGCGCAGCAGATCGAGCGTCTCTTGAGCGGAACAGCAAAGGATCAAGATGTCTGAAACCGGAAAGCGGGTGCGAGTTCCCGATCTCAAGGAAAAGAAGAAGCGCGGCGAGAAGATCGTGATGCTCACCGCCTACGACGCGACCATGGCGCGCCTTTTTGACCGGGCCGGGGTCGATGTCCTGCTGGTGGGCGACTCACTCGGGATGGTGATCATGGGCCACGACACGACGCTGCCGGTGACGCTCGAAGCGATGATCCACCACACGAGCGCGGTGCGACGCGGGACATCCCGGGCGCTGGTGGTGGCCGACATGCCGTTTCTTACCTTCCAGACCAGCATCCCGGAGGCCGTGCGAAACGCCGGGAGACTGTTGCAGGAAGGCGGAGCCGCGGCAGTGAAGATGGAGGGCGGCGCGCCCGTGGCGGAGGCTGTCCGCCGGCTGACGGACGTCGGCATCCCGGTGATGGGTCACCTTGGCCTGACGCCACAGTCGGTCCACCGGCTGGGGGGTTACCGGCAGCAGGCGCGTATGGAGCACGACGCGGAGAAACTCCTGGCGGACTCGCAGGCCCTGGAGAGAGCCGGCGCGTTCGCGGTGGTGCTTGAGTCGATCCCGGTCGACGTCGCCCGGGCCGTGACGGCCGAGTTGAGCATCCCGACGATCGGCATCGGCGCGGGGCCGTACTGCGACGGTCAGGTGCTGGTGAGCTACGACGCGCTGGGACTGTCCGAGGAATTCGTTCCGCCGTTCGCCAAGCAGTACGCATCGCTGGCGGACGACATCGTCGAAGCGGTGCGCGCCTACGCCGAGGAAGTGCGCGACGGCCGCTTCCCCGCCCTGCCATGAACTCCCTGCTGGTCCACACCGCCTGGGAGCTGCGGAAGCTACTCGCCGAGCTGCGCCGGCCGAGCGTCGCTCTTGGGCTGGTACCGACGATGGGCGCGCTCCACGCGGGGCACGGGCGCTTGATCGAGCAGGCGCGGGGCGACTGCGGACTTGTGGTGGTGAGCATCTTCGTCAATCCGATTCAGTTCAACCGGCAGGACGATTACGAGCAGTATCCGAGGACGCTCGACGCCGACCTGTCCTTCTGCAAGGCGCGAGGCGTGGACATTGTCTTCGCGCCCTCTATTGAGGAGATGTACCCCGGCCGTCAGCGAACGTTCGTCGATGTCGAGCGGGTCAGCGAGAAGCTTTGCGGCAAGTTCCGCCCCGGGCATTTCCGCGGCGTGGCTACGGCGGTGACCAAGCTGCTGAACATCGTGCAACCCGACCTGGCCTACTTCGGCGAAAAGGACGCCCAGCAGCTCGCGGTGATCCGCCGCATGGTGCGTGACTTGAACATGCCGGTGGAGATCGTGGCGGCGCCGACGGTGCGCGAGCCTGACGGGCTGGCGATGAGCTCGCGTAATCAGCACCTGAACGCAGTGGAGCGGCGGGCTGCGCCGGCGCTCTACCAGGGGCTGCTGGTTGCCGGCGACCTTATCCGGAACGGCGCCACCGATCCCGAGGAAGTGCGCAGGGCGGCGCTAGCGGTGATCGCCGAGCAGCCGCTCCTGCGCGTCGAATACCTGGAGATTGTTGATCCGGAGGAGATGCAGCCGGTGAAGACGATCACAGGGCCGGTGCGTGTCGCGGTGGCGGCTTGGCTTGGCAGCACGCGGCTGATCGACAACGTGTTGTGCGAGCCGGACACTGCCTGAGCGTCTCTTGAGCCTTGTGTGGCACGCCGAGCTGTCCCGCGGCTATTCCTCCAGCGCCCGCTCAACCTTTGTCAGAAGAACCGGAAGATCTTTGTCAACCACTTCCCACACTCGCTCAAGGTTGATGCCGAGGTAATCCTGAGCGAGCACATTTCGAAAACCCGCGATCTTGCACCACTCCGTGAACGGATGCCGCGCCTTGAACTCGTCCGACAGGCTCTAGGTTGACTCGGCCATTGTCTGCAAATTCCGAAGAAGCGCGTCTTGCGTCTTCTGGTCACCAAAGAAGGACTCGCGGCCGCCGGTATAGGACTGGATCTTCCCTGCACTCAGCGATGTGCAGAGGATACAGCCTGTCGTCTTTCAAAGCGGCACCGCCTCGGCGAGGATGCGTTCGCGGACATACCAGTGCAGGCCTTGAGGTTCGACGACATCCACCCGTCTGGCGAGAAGATCCTGGAGATCCATAACCAGGCCACCGATGTCCATCAAGCTGCGTCCCGGCTCCATCTCCACGAGGAGGTCAACGTCGCTGTCCGCGCGGGCATTCCCTCGCGCCACCGAGCCGAAAACACGAACGCTCGTTACTCCGTGCCTGGCGGCGGTTTGCAGGATCTGCGCCCGTTTCGCGCCCAGCACCTCGGTAATGCCCATGGTGCCTTCCGTCACCATAATAGGCGGACATCCGGGAACGTGTCGAGGCCATCATCGTCGTGCACTGCGCGCTTCTCAACGCACAAGGAGCTGGCCGCTGGCAGGAGACGCCCGGCGCCCCCGCATCTGAGCCAGTGCCTCCTAATGCCGCTCCGAGGCCGGTTCGGGGAGTTTCCCACGCCAAGCCGCGAGGGCCCACAGGACCGCGGTGAGCGCGCCCAGGCCGCCGGCGACGACGCCGATGGCGCGCGGGGTGTAATATTCCGAAGCGAGGCCGGCGGCAGCCATCGAGATCATCATCGTTCCCCAGCGCAGCGATTCCATGGTGGAGAACACGCGCCCGCGGAACTCATCCGGCGTGTGGCGCAGCAACTGGGTGGTGTTGAGAACGGAGCAGACGGCCATACCGACCCGCGAAAGGGCGATGAAAGCGAGAGCGGCCCAGTAACGCTCCATGAGACTGAAAACCACATAGGTGGCGCCGTGGACGAAGTAGGAAACAGCGACGACGCGTTTGTAGCCCGAGTAATCCACGCGCCGGCCGGCGGCGTGGCCAAGCGCGCCCCCGATCAGGAGCCCGATGCCGGCAAAACCCCAGATGGTTCCAATGCCTTCCGCTCCGCGCTGGAAGACCTGCTGGCCGAACAGAGCAAAGAGGACCTGGGCGGCGCCGCCGCCGAGCGACCAACCCACGTGAAGCAGCGCGATGCCGAGGATCAACGGCACGGCACCGATGAACCGAAGGCCGTCGCGGTAATCGCGGAAGTATCGCCCAAGACCAGTCACTGAGGGGGTGTCAAACAGCACGGTCGGCCCGGGAGTCTGCCCCGCGGCACGGAAGTCGCCTGTAGGGGCGCGGAGGAGAGCCACCAGCGCGGCGGAAGCCAAGAAAGAGACCGCGTTGAGAAGGAACGCCCAGCGGTAGCCGAGGCCAGCGGTGGCGAAGCCGCCGAGCATGGTGCCCACGGTGATGGTGGCCCACTGCGTGGTCTGCGTCAGCGCGTTGGCCGTGTGCAGATGCTCCCGGCTGGCGATGGTGGGGAGAATCGCCGCTCGGCCACTGGTGAAGAACGGGGAGGCGAACATCAGGAGAGCGCTGAGCAAATAGAGGAGGCCGGGCCCGCGCTGTTGGATGGTGAAGATGAAGGCGGCGGCGATGACGGCCCGGACGAGGTCGCTCAGGATCATGATCCGCTTTCGGTCATACCGGTCGAGGATCACACCAGCAACCGGTCCGGCTAGTACGGCGGGAATGGCGCGGGCGAGCATGACCGCGCTGACGACGAGACCGGAGCCGGTGGCTTTGAGAGCGAGGCTGAAGACGGCGACATTGTTGAAGTAGTCGCCAACCTCGCTGATCACCTGGGCCAGCCACAGCGAGCGATAGCTGCGGTTACGGCGGAGGAGCTCGACGAAGCCGGCCATCAGGGAGTATAGCCCGTACCTTTCCCCCGCTCGTGGCGCGTCAGTAAAGCGGGTGTCAACAACCATTTTTGACATAATGAGAGCGAAGACTGAACACTCGTCGATGCCGGATCCCGTCGAACGCTCCGAGCGCCCCTTGCTCGCCGTCAGTTCCACGTTCACCGCTGAGCCCGTTGGAGAAACGCTGGCTTTCTGGGCGCGCAAGACAGGGCTCGACTTCCAGGTCCGGTTTGCTCCTTATAACCAGGTCTTCCAACAACTGCTCGATCCGGTGAGCCTGCTGGCCGGGAACGCGAACGGCGTCAACGTGATCCTGGTCCGGCTGGAGGACTGGACGCGGTTTCCTGAGGCGGCCGGAGTAAGCCTGAGCACGCTCGAGGAGAACGTGCGGAACTTCGTCGCAGCGATACCGGTTGCGGCGCGGTCGTTCCCCGCTCCGATCCTGGTTTCGCTCACGCCCGCTTCACCGACGTTCCTGGCGGACGCCGGGCTGAAAGCCTTCGCGGCGCGGATGACGGCGCTGGTGGAGGAGGGGCTGAGCGACCTGAGCGCTGTCCATGTGCTGAGGCCCGAAGAAGTCGAGGAGCTGTACCCGGTCGGCGAAGTGCATGACCCGCA
>Ga0233417_10000077_pt1 | contig 25138 bp, 45 predicted proteins | sample Sed_MG_FD_189023 | JGI IMG/M metagenome (GOLD analysis project Ga0233417, IMG submission 189023) | Sediment microbial communities from Lake Towuti, South Sulawesi, Indonesia - Sediment_Towuti_2014_0.5_MG | ecosystem: Environmental > Aquatic > Freshwater > Lake > Sediment | place: Indonesia... | reverse complement strand
TCACCACAACGTCAGGGCTAACACCCCGGAGAAGCTCCTTGAGAGACTTCATAGTAACCTGAACACATGCACTAGTCATTTTCTTTCCTTCCTTCCTTTTTCTTGTCGGTTTCTCTAACCTTCTTTGTTCTAGCACCCCTTACTGCGGGGTCAAGCACTTTCTTTTTCTCTGCTTCTCTCAGGCAACCTTGCTTGCCAGATTTCCTACTCTACTCTCTCCTCTTTGTTTGTCAACCGGAAACTATTTGGGGTTGCATGGATTTATGGGTGTGCTAGAGTGTCTCCTGAAACAGAGGGAGTAGAGGAAAAGAGAAGGAAGCCATTTATTTCTACAGTCTATTTATGTAGATAGCACACTTCCCTTGACTTCTCGCCCGAACCTGATAGGATGGATTCACAATGACCGACACCGCAAACCCTACCAATCCCGCTGGCCCCAAGGGCACGACCACGGAAAATGAGAAGTTCGACGGAGCTAGGAAGCGTGGCCTTACCTATCGCTCCAACGAATTCAACTATGACTTCGTGAGCGTCTACATAGAACAGCCTTTCCTCGGGGTGGTGAGCATGGAAATTACCAAGCTCGCCGATGAAGGTGCCCCGACTGCCTACATGGGTGCTCGTAAGGAAGATAAGGACTACGAGCTAGTCATGGGTTATAATCCCGATTTCTTCCGGTCGCTTCCTCCAAAGGAGCGTCAGGGAGTTATCTGCCATGAGCTATACCACCTGATTTTCCAGCACGTCACGCACCGCACAGTCGCGGATAAGCGCATGGCGAAGCTCTGGAATGTCGCGACCGACCTTGCTATCAATAGCATCATTGGTCAGAATAACCTTCCTCAGTTTTGCCTGTTTCCGGGCAAGCGACCGACCCGCAAGGATCCCAAGACCGGAAATATCGTCGATGCCGGCGACAAGGATCTGTGTGACTTCATTGAGAAGGCACCTGCCTTGCAGGCTTCTGACTACTACTTTGAGAAGATGAAGGAAATCATTGATGAACGCGACGGAAGTGGTGGCAACGGGGAAGATGACCCAACCGGGGGAATGACCACTCTGGACGACCACGACGGATGGGGCGACCTTCCGGCGGAAATCGAGGAACAGCTTGCAGAAAGGATGCGCGACCTTATCGAAAAGGCTGTGCGCCACTGTGACAACAATTCTAAGACCTGGGGTTCCATCCCGGCTGAGATTCAGGAAATGATCCGAAAGATGATCTCTCGGGAAATTGACTGGCGCTCGGTAATCAAGAATTTCATCGGTCGCTGCCGGTCTGTTGACCGGATCGGTACGGTGCGAAAGCTGAATAAGCGGGCGATGTACCTCCTCCCAGGAGCACGTCGGAAGCAGTACGCAAACTTTGCGTGCTTCATTGACCAGTCCGGCTCCATGTCAGACTCCGATATTGCGATGCTCTTTGCGGAGCTTGAGGGCTTGGCAAAGGAGGTGTCGATTGACGTTTTCCACTTTGATACTGAGGTGGACGAGAAGTCTAAGACCCTGTGGAAGAAGGGGCGTCCCTGCCCCAAGGCGCACCGGACCCGGTGTGGTGGAACTGACTTCAACGCTGTGGCCGGGTTTTGCAACCGGCAGGATAATCGGGGGCACTGGTCGGGAATTATCATTCTCACGGACGGTTACGCCCCGGAAATGGGTCCGATTATCGGTGGCCGGGTTTTGTGGGTCATCACTGAGGGCGGAACGATGGAGGCTGTCCGGCCGGGAGACTTGGCGTGTCGCATGAAAAGTGGAGATAACGGTCAATTTAAGCGTAAATAACTACTTTTCCGGCATTTTGCAAGCAAAGTCGCCTTGGTGTCCATAGTTAAAAGTTATGGATACCAAGAATTATTCTGGAAATTATAACAAATCAGGTATTTATCTAATACGAATTAGTGGAACCAAGTGGTTTTATATTGGCTCAACTTCCAGGTTTACGAAACGTAAAACAGATCATTGTCGTGATCTTAGGGCCAATAAACATCACAATCCTAAGATGCAAAATTGCTTTAACAAGTATGGAGAATCAAATTTTATATTTGAAATAGTAGAATTGGTTGAAAAAGAAAATCTGCTAATGGTTGAACAAACCTACCTTGACAAAATGTATGGAAACGAAGGCTGTCTAAATGTTCGTCCGGTCGCCGAGGGGGTAGGTGGAGATACCAGGTCCAAAGAAGAACTTAAAAGAATTTATGGACGAAAAAAGACCATAGAAGAAAAAGAAAAAATTGCTTCCTCGCATAAAAATCGTACCTTTGTTCATGGCATTAGGAAACGCAAAAATGCCGTAGGTGATTATAGATTACTAGCAATTCAGGAAGCTTTTGTTGATGGACTTGCTATCCCCCAAGTCTCTTTTACTGAAGAGGAAATTGCCGGACTTCAAAACGAAACAAAAAGACTGTATGACAATTTTCCTCGTGGATGGGGCAAAAATGTAAATTTGGAGTTAATTAATTTACGTCAGCAAAGAAAAAAAGCTTTTAAGGATTGGCTTAAAAAAAATGGGTTCCTAGTTGACAGAAGACATGATTCGTGGCAAAGAAAGAGCATGAAGGACCAGCAGGCAGCCTTGGAAACTCTCAATTTTTATCGAAACAAACAGTTAGAGAGACAGCACAACGGGCAGTTCAAGCGTCGCTGAAACTCAGAAAGATGGACACGAAAGAGAAATGTCCCTCTGGTGAATTAAAAATAAGGTTCAAAGCCAAGGGACATAAAAAAGAATTCAGAGATGCTCTCGCCTTCCTAAATGGGAAATTGGTGGGAGTTTTCTCTTTTCGAGTCCAGGGGGGGCTGGTAGCTGCTCATGGGACCAGGGTTTTGCCAGAATTCCAAAGACGAGGAATTGGCATCGCCCTGTGGACAGCCATGTTCGAGAAATATAAGCCCGAGCACGTAGCTGTTGGTACAATTTCCAGGGCTGGAGAAAATCTGGTCTTGAGAATGAAAATCCTTTACCCGGATATTTCTTGGGACTGGTGGTGAAAGAATGCCAGGAAATAATTCATTTTTGTCAGTTTTCTTTATTACAGGTTTGAGTCTTGGACTTTGCACCCTTATTTGCGGATTATTATCCCTGGGGATCTGTTGGATAATTGGACTTGAGATTTCTGGCGGAGTTATCCTCGTTTCTGTTTTGACCACTCTTTTTGTAATGGCATTTTTAGCTGCATATTTTACCCCGGAGGGGAAAGAATTAGATGGAACTTCCACTGATGAAAATTTTTCAGTAGACGAAGACGAGGAAGAAACTCAAGAACACTCCGAAACTTCTGAGGACGACACAAAGGAAAACAAATGAAAACTGACTTCCAAAAATATAAACAAGAAATTCTTGATCTCGGAATCTCGGAGGGTGTTATGCAAGTGGAAAAGGGATGGTATCCACTCCTAGCTGGACTTTTTCGTGAGTTAAGGAATCTGAACCCGGAGACGTGGAATGGCAAGTACGTAGCCCAGGTAGAACAAAAGTTTGCTGGGCTAAGGGTTTATTTTGACAGAGATTTAAGTCCAGAGGAAAATAAACTCATTGACTTTGCCTGCTATGAGTCAGAAAATACCTGTGAGTTTTGTGGTCAACCTGGGAGAAAAAGTTGCCCAAATGGATTCTGGCTTCAGGTTGTTTGTGAGTCGTGTTACGACTCCCAAAAAAAGTAAACATTTTTCCGGCACTTCTTTAGAAAAGTACTATAAACTCAATTTTTTTAATTTTAGCTGTATTCAATTTTGTGGTAGTTCTCAAAAACCTGCGAGAAAATAACCAATTTTTGAATAAAATTTTTAAAATCTACTTATTTTTCTAGTTTTGCCGCTTCCATCTGTCAACAATTGACACGCCTGAGAGGTGGTCAAATTCATGCTGGAACACCCTGGCCTTGTACCCGGTCATGGTTTCTGTTTTCTGGACCAGGGAACCCCCTCCTCCTCCTGGGTTCTCCTCCCAGGTAAACCAACTTGCCTCAATTGTGTTCCACCTCTCTATTTCCAGAGAGTTGTCTGGAACCGACAAACATCCTTCCCGGTCTTTTGATTTGCCATGTTCTTGCACGGCTTTCCACGTTGGGTTAATATACTCAGAAAAGGTATTTAGAAGCACCGGTTGATTGTTCTTTTCTGAATCTAGTTCAAAGTCTCTAATAATAAAGAGTCTATTAAATACTCCCACTTGCGGGGCAGCCAAGCCAATACCGCCTTCGTTAAGACATACCACGATCATTTTTTGTATAAGTCGTTTTGGGAAGGCGAAAGAGGCATTTTCCACAGAATAGTCAGTAGACTTTATAGCAATTCTTGTGAAGTGCCAGAGCTTCAGAGACTTATCCCCTAAGGGAATTTCAGAGATGTCCAGTTTCATATTATATAAGTATACTCCATTAAAATGGTCCTGGCAACACTCAAATTTAACATGCCTTTTGAACCAGGGGAACTTGTACAAAAAAAAATTTACGACTTTTCCTACAAGGAAAAGTATGACAAATACTACGTTTTGGACGTTAGAGATTACCTGTCTAGAGGAGAAGTAATAGAGGCGGCTGTGAAAAACATATACTTGATTTGCACAAAGCAAACCACGGACATATCACTACGCAGTGAACAGGTATTATATCACAATGTTCCAAGTCAACCCTCCCTTGTTCAGCCTCCTGAGTTTTTTGGAACTTTTCTCGGCAACATAATTCCAATTCTAACTTTGCTTCCAAGCGGCAATCTTAGGGAGTCAAAAATGAGTGACCTCCTTGACATATCCAGAAATCTATCAAATGAGTTTTATGAACCAATGGTGAGTTTTTGGATGAAGTTTATTCCCGGTCCTCACCCAAAGTTCCAAGGGAGCGTGAAACCGATTTGGGTTCTGTTTTCTAAGTCAGACATGTTTCCTTTGTGGAAAAACATATACGAGGAAATGAAAAGAACCCACGGAATAGCAAGTGTACCGCTCCTAGAAGACTTAATGAATAAAAAAGCAGAGTTTGAAGTGTGGTACCGCTAACAGATTTTTCTATAGGCTCGGCCAAAGGAACTTACTCAGCATTCCTTCCGACAGCCAAAGTTTTCTGCTAGGCTCACGTTCTAACAAGAACAGAACATTGTAGTATTTTTCATCCTGGCCTGTTACCATGTTATTGCCGTTAGAGGGTTGCTTCGTACTGATAGCTCTCCACGGAGGCTGCCAGGCGTCCCCTGAGAGAACTATGATGGAAATTTTCTGATGTGGTTCTAGAAATAAAATTTCATTTTCCACGCAGTCATTTTCTTTTATGTAAGTTACCTGGTGACCAGCGATCAGGATAGACATGTTTTTGTCACCGAAATAATTTAAGTTATTTGCATCTGCCATTCCAAGGGCTTCAATATGTTCCCAGGGGCGGATATCTGCTACTGGCGATTCCTGTCGTACTCGCAACAGGAAATCATTTTTTTGCTGTATCGGATGTAGATGATATATTGTTGACATTTAATTTATTCTTGAGTTTCTCTTTAAACTCTTGGAGATAGGTTTTGTCCGAGAAGTCTTCAATGTCTTCCCTGAGTACCCAAAATGGGACGGAGTTAGTGTGGAGTCCGTTGGTTTTAAATACTAGAACCTGAACGAAATTATATGTGAGAGTATTTTTTATTGTCTCCACTACGCTTTGACTATAGCACTTTGTTTTGAAATCTGTAATGACCATGGGAAATTTATGGGTTTCATTCTTTGACCACACATCCGGAAAATATAATGATTGGTAATTGGCCCGTGGGCCGAGAATCCATATAATAGACTTCCAACCTCTCCTAAAGTAATGATAGTTTTCTGGCAAGTCCTCCCAGCACCGTCTAGTGCTTGTTTTTTCCTGTTTAAATTGAACTAAGTCACTAACTGAAAAAGAATCTAACATATTTACCTCTACTAGAAGAAAGAAGGAACTTTATGAAAGAATCACCGTCCACACCTCTTTTGGAGCTTTACAAAAAAGAAGTTATTTCTAAGTTCGCGCCAGGATTTGCAATTAAATGGAAATCGGAGTCCTTGGCTATGAAAATTTTAGGTTTCATTTCTTTTTGGAATCCAGGATTTATGACCAATGTTATTACCACCCTTGGGGATTCGATTTATGTCCCTGATAGCTGGCTTGAGAGAAACGAGTTATCTAATTTAACTACTGTCGCCCATGAGGCTGTACACGTTCAGGATGCCAAGAAAAATCCACTTATGGGTTTTCTTTACCTAGTTCCACAGGTTTTATTCCCAATCCTGGCAGTTGGCCTTGCTTTTGTTTCTCCTTGGTTTTTATTTGTCGCTCTCCTTGGGCTCCTACCGCTCCCTGCCCCATTTAGATTTTGGTACGAGCTTAGAGGCTACAGGATGAACCTACTCATCATAGAGAAAGTCTATGGATGGGCAAAAACAAGTCAAGCCTACAAGTCGGAGAAAAAATGGTATGTTTCCCAGATGACTGACAAGTGGTATTATTTTGCTATGCCATTTAAGGGTTTTGTAGAAAAGAAATTTGATGAAACCGGTTGGGAAACGGAAGAAATCTATCAGGAAACACTTGATTTCTGCAAGCGTCACGTTATGGTTTAAGGTCTGACGACTTTTCGCCAAGAAAAATTCTACCAACATCCTCGTGTTGTTGCTCAAATTTTCCAACAGCCTCAGACAGGATATTTTTTACCTGGGTAAGTTGCTCTGCTACCCCGATCATCATCATTTCTAGTTTATCCATTCTTTTTTCTAGACTGATTATTTTATCTACCTGTTCTTCTTGCAGGGCTTCTTCCACGGCTTTATCGAGGGCTTCCTTTGCCTTCAAGGTTTCATGTATTTTACTCTGCTTCTTTTGATTTTCTGCCTCTATAAGGTCTTTTATTTCCGCTATTTCTTTTTTAAAATCCATTATTTTACTCCTCTTGAGGGTGAATAACTCTATAATGCCACCCTGCAAAATTGTTTTAAACCAGAGACACCATAATTACATCTATGGAAAAATCTGCCCTTATTGAGGTAATTTCACATCTAATCGACGAGGAAATCCTTAGGGCAATTTCTGAAGATAGCGGGGATGAAGCCCTACGACTATCTGACCAAAGAAGAAAAGAGTTTCTGGACACCGTTCTTTCAAATCCTCCAAGCGACAACTCCAAAGGACACATCAAGGAACAAAAAGAGGATAAGGTTGTAAGCGAGGAGGGGATTTTGCCAGACAAGCCTGATCAAAATCCTCCGGTTGACGCTTCCCCGGACATGGGGGCTCCTATGAGTGCAGGGGCTCCTGCTGGCCAAACCTCTGATATGGGAGACGCCATTGGTGGTGGAGGTGCCGCCCCTACAGGTTCGCCTGGAAGTGACCCCACAGGGGCTCCTGGGGGCGGAGAAAATGAGATTCCAGGCGAGGAAGAGGATCTAGGCGGAGGCGACCTCGGTGGTGGAGGTGGCGGAGGGCTTGGTGGAGGCTTCGGCGGAGGGGGCGGAGGCGGAGGACTTGATTTTGGTGGTGATGAGGGCGGTGACCTTGGGGGAGAAGAAGGTGGAGAGGAAGCCGACGAAGCACCACCAGAACCTACATATAACCCGTTTGAAGATGCTGACACAATAGAGGACAGACTCCAGGTTATTTTAGACACGGCAGAATCAATTGCAGCAGAAACTCAAGATCCACAAGTTGTCCTGAAAAACATTAAAGGATTAATCCAAAATGGCTTTTCACGCCCAGAGGAGGCAGCTAATGTAATTGCTGACCTTTTCGATACAAATAATCCTGTTCTTCAGCAGGTTTCGAGAAGACTCAAACTATTTATAACCGGACTATAATATAGAAATTTGTTATGAAAATATCTCTACAGGAACTAAAAACCATTATTTCTGAAATGGTCAAAAGCAAGCTCTCGGAGGCGCAAATGTTGTCAGAGGGGCCAAAAGAAATACAAATACGCCTAGTTATGGAAGACATTAAAGATATAGTGGTTTCCAGCATTGCTGACGAACTGAAAAAAGAACTTAAAATGGACGAGGCGGTCATAACGGGTGTTTTAAATGACGCCTTTGATAAAATGACCAGAGATGTAATAATGAACCTGGATAAAGCTTCTGCAGAACCGGTGGGTGGCACCGCTCCTAGACGTAGAGTGATTATTCCTGGTGGCACGGGCGGCGTCTAAAAAGAAATAGGAATACAAACTACTATGAAAATTGACATCAACAAACTTCAAGAGATGATAAAAGAAGCAATCTCAGAATATACCATTGGAGAGGCTCCTCTTTCTGGTTCTGCCAGACAGGATATGTTTAAAAGGCTTGGAAAGAATCCAACGGCTAGAAGTATTCCCGTAGGCCAGCTTATTGCCGCCTTGATGAAAGCCAAGGCGAAGACCCCAGTGATGACAAAGGATCAGCTTCTTGGCTTACTTGACAGTCCAGAGCTTCTTATTTCCCCAACTGGACCTGGAAGTGGTCTCAGTGCAACCTCCCAGGCAGCTACCCAAGGCTCCCTGTCAAGGGCACTAACTCCTACTGGTGGCGCCCCTGTAAGACCAGCGATGGAAAGCAAAGAGCCCAAGGAGACAACAATAACCGTTTCCGAGGCAGAACTCAAGGAAATGGTAAATACCATTGTTGAGTCCAGACTCCTAAAGGAATTTGACATGAGTGGTATGTTCCCAGGGAATAACCCAATCATGGCAAAGAGGGAGATCATTGCCCTCATGGATTCTACCTCCAGAAATTTCGAGAACGAAATTGTCAAAACCTTTAGACTTCAAAATCCAGATAGTCTTTCCCCAGAACTTCAGAGAAGATATCTTGAGATAGTGGAGGAAATGAAAACTAAACTAATACAGGCAGCCATGGCTGCCGTTAGGGATCTCATTGCATTCCCAAAACAGAATGAGGGAAATGGAAATCTTAAAAAATGACAACTATTACCAAAGAAAGACTAATGAAACTCTCTGGATTATCCCTTATCAAGGAAAGCCTTGGGGATGAGAAAGAAATTGCCATGGCAAATAAACTGAGGGAAACTCTCAAAAGTCTCACAAACATTTTTGTGAGTGCCCTGGAGTCTGGCGCACGACCAGCGGACTTAAGTCTTATTTGTAGAACGGCTATTCACGAAGCCTACACAATTGTTGTGGAAAAAGAAGCTCAGGAAAGCAAGCATGAACTTGGAGAGCCGAGGTTTTAATTTATGGTACAACTAACAGAAAAAGAACTCAAAGATTTGGTAAATGAGACAGTTTCAAGGAAACTGCAAGAAATTTGGCCCTTTTCAAAAAAACAGACACAGAAACCGGAAGCTCCGTCACACCCACCTGTTGACCCGACCTCAAAGGGAATTATTGACAGAAGAATTGAAGGGTCATTAGAGTATCACCCAGATGGAAGTCATGTATTCCACGACCTGCACTGGGGTTGGTTAAAAGGAGAGTTTTTCAAGGAGGATTTCGACTATATCTACTATGTTCTAGACAAAAAAGGACTTAAACATGTTTCGGACAAGATAAAAGCTTATGTGGCAGAAAACCCTCCTAGGGCGCAGTGGCCGATGACTGACTCGGTGCATAGAGAAAATGCTCCTCTCCTCAGGGAGGACTCCGGCACAGAGGTTCCAAATGCTAAGGCTGTGGTCGCTTTTGCAAAGAAGTGCGATGACCTTATCACAGAAACTATTGTGAAGTTTAAGGATCTTGCAGATGACGGAGAAAAGCTGATTGACTCCAATCTTCTAAATGCCCCGGAGACAGGTACAAGAAACGAACTTGTCATTCACAGAATTGGCACTCTCAGGACAATTGCCAACGGACTTTCAAGTTTCTTTGAGAGGATTCGCAGATTTAGTCCCTGAATTTAGACTACTGTGACTAGGGTAGATCCGGGCACTTCATGGAAGCCCGAAAAATAATGATGTCGTCATTTTCTACAAATATGACGAAATCTCCTATTACCCCGAAGTTAAGGTCGTAGGTAATGTCGTCTGTGTACGACTCATCTGGATAAAAATTCTTGGTAAAACTTTTTGTGACCTGACGTTTTCCAAGGGAGGTTTCCCAACGCCAGTAGTACCCTGTGTTGTCCTCGAAATAAGTTTTATTTACCATCACAGACCTGTCTCAACCAGCTTGAAGAACTTGGACTCCCCGATGACGGGCACGCCGAGGGACCTGGCCTTCTTAGCCTTCGTGGACTCGTGATTCGGGTCGCCCTGGTACTTGGGATCTCCCACCACAAGGTAGGAAGTGGCTGCGGTGACAGAAGTACCGAAGTTACCGCCAAACATTTCCACGAGAGACTTGTAGTAGTCCCTGGTGTTTGACAGTGCGCCGGTAAAGACAAACCACTTCCCCTTGAGGCGGTCGTCCGGGGAAATGATGCCCCAGTTGTTGTCGAAGTCATGGTCGAGGACAATTTCCCCGGCGACTCCGTTATATAGAAACTTCGCAGTCTTTTGCTCGCGCCATCCCTTCGCGCTACCCTCAAGAAGAACACACACAAACGTCCCAGCCTTCACATCCCAAGAATTTCCACCAAGCGTGGAGGACCAAGTATGGTGACTCCTCTTGCACACCAGCACCTTCCCCAGGAGAGTATCGACAGTACGAGACGAGGAAATGACAGTGGTATCAGGAACGTTGGGTAGAACAGTTGAGTTGGTCATGTGTGAACTCTAGCAGGGTTTAGGAGCGAGTCAACAAGAACCAGAACTTACTTTTTTTCTTTGGAGGGAATCCACTTAACTCCCCGGGCTTCAAGCTCAAAGGGAAAGAAAATTCCCGCAATTCCGAAACGATTTTTTGTCATTTCAGCGGTACGCATCCCGTAGTCAGCAGAATGCTTTTCCTTGTTAATATCAAGGTGAAGGTGGGCGTCAATCCAGTGTTTGATTGCCTGGCGACCAGCGAAGTCTCCATCCTTATTTACCTGGCCAATAAGGAAACAGACGCCATAGGTCTTTTTGCACCACAGGGTAAGGATTTTTGTCACCTCAACCTGAGTGGTCTGACCAGAGGTCGTCCGACCCTTCCGCTTTAGGGGCTCGCCAGTTTTCTCATCCGTCAACACCTCACAGGTGTTGGGATCATATTCCACATGAGGGACTTCCACCGTCTGGAGACTGTCCACAAACAGGAATACCTGGCTATTCGGGTTTGCTTCCTGCAAAACCTTGGCATGTTTAATGATGTCAAAAATGTTCCGGTGAGAGGAGATATTAAACCCATGGTGTAGCTTAAGGCGCTTTGCAACCCTAGAGACCTGAACCAGGGATTCCTCACAGGTATTGTAGAGGGCAATATTTCCAGACTTGGTAATGGAATCTGCAAGCTGGAACATCATGGTAGACTTTCCTGCACCCGGAACTCCGGTTACAAGGCAGGCGGTCGAAGGAGTGACGCCATCCCCAGCCATCAGAATGTCAATCTCCTTATGTCCGGTCGGAATATTGTTTTTCATTTCCTCAGGGATCTTGACAGCAAGAATGTTCCTGTTTTCTCCCACCCTGGGGTCATCAGAAAAGATAAACTCCTGAATTGCTTCTTCCTCTGCAGGAATTTCCATCTTTGCCTCTGGCAATACAGCCGTAGAAGCGTCGCTTGGGGAGCCGCCAGAGAGAACATTCTCGCACTCTTCCAGCTTCTTCAAGAGCGTCTTTTCTGCCGCCTCTAGCTCCGAGGACAAGGTTTCAATTTCAAGAACGTTCGTTCCTGTAGTGGACTCGGCATCACCAACTTTAATTGTAGGAATTCCAACGACGACAGTCATTTCTTTGTTTTCTCTTTCTTTTTAGGTAGGCTTAGTATACGTCAGGAACACAGAAATTTCTGACGCATCCTCTGCTTCACCCGAGACACTTTAGCATGACTCTAAATCGTGTCAAGCTGTGCCACAACACAAGAGGAAAAGAAATAGGTCCTGTGGACAACCGGTCATAGAGTGCTATGCTCTATTCTAAGCGGTATTCCAAGAAGTGAATGGACAGACAGCCCCAGATTGGAGATATTATCATTAATCTGGGGCGGCATAGAATGTTAATTCTGTCCTCACCGGAATCTTCAGATTTTGGTATTTGTACACCTAATGAACCCTCTTGTAAAATAAGAGTCTTTTCTTTCATGTACAACAAGACAGCGTATTACTGGTTTAGTCCCTCTAGCCTAAGGGATTTAAGGCTTATTGCAGAAATATAAAATCTATGGATAGACATCCCAAGATCGGAGACCTAATTTTCTGGGAGATAGGTCATACGAAACGATGGGCGCTCGTTATCTCCGAGCCCAAGGAATTTCATGGTGGTCATTATGGTAGTCGCGCTCCAACGCACATAGTAAAAGTTTACTCATTTACTCTTAACAGAACAAATGAGTTGCTTTTTGATTTTCAGGAGCTAAAGGAAGGTATTGTCCTCGCGTCGGAACTTGACTGAAAAAAGGAAACATGGTAGCTTGCTAAGGCGTCAATGAACCGGATGCCAAAGATTGGAGATATTATCAATTTCCCAGTTACGAAATGGAAAACTATTTCGTTTGACGGCCAGATGAAATACTTGCGCGAGTACGAGATGTTTCTTGTTCTTGATATCATTAAAGATGAATTTGGGTCCACATGGCTTCATGTTTTTTCATTTCGCCATGAAAATAAACAAAATTGGGCTATAGACCCAAATGACACACAATACATAAAGTTGATTTCGGAGGCTCAGCCATGAAACGCCTTCCTAAGATTGCTAAATGACGACCAGTGAATCAAAAAAATATCCCAGAACTCCGCACCTACCCTTTTCCCCAGGAAAGGGAGCAGATGACAAGGTGTTAGACTCCGTGGATCACCTCCTAAACGTTCCTCTGGTCTTGACAGAGAAGATGGATGGTAGTAACCTGTGTATGACGAAGGAAGCACTCTTCGCCAGGAGCCACAGTGGACCACCTACTCACCCGTCGTTTGATCTTGCAAAGCAACTCCATGCTCAGGTTCGTGGAGCGATTCCTGATGGACTCTCTATCTTTGGCGAGTATCTATATGCCCTGCATTCCATTCCTTACACAGACCTTCCTGGGTATTTCCTAGTTTTTGGAGTCAGGGAGGACACTACCGGAAAATGGTGGTCATGGGAAATGACAAAGGAAATGGCTAAGGAACTTAACTTGCCAACTATTCCTTATTGTGCAACGAAAATTTTTCGTTCTGACCGCGACTTGCAGGAGGTTTTAGAAAAATTGATGCTACTTCCTTCTAATGGTGGTGGAAAAGCCAGAGAGGGACACGTTGTCCGAATTTCGGATGAGTTTACAGACTTCTCCAAGAGCGTTGCAAAGTGGGTGAGAAAAGGACACGTACAAACCGACACTCATTGGGCTCATCAGGAAATAACCAAAAATACCTTGAAAAACAATACCTAACCAAAGGAAAAAACAAGTGACCGCAGTTAAAAACAAGCGCAAGGCAATCCCGATGACCCCGGATGTTATTCGTAAGTTCAAGGAGCACAATGAAAAACTTGCCATCGAAAGCAAGGTGCTCAACTACATAAACGCCATCAATTCCATCCTCGACACCCATGGTGAGGTAATGGGGTTTATGATCAACTCAGAGGATATTGGCCTGGTAGACAAAATTAAACTTCGCCTACAAAATGCAGGATGGACAGTAGACTCGCAGAATTGCTCTCTGTCAGTTTGGATTGACTAAAACCTATGCCGCGTATCAAAAATAGCATAATTCCACCGGGAAGCAACTTGCCGACCGTCGCAGTCCTTGAGGATGTTCCCTCAAGAATTGAGTGGCTTGAGAGGCACTTTCCAGAAATCCACATAGCTTGGAGTACAACGGTTGTGGATTTCTGTGCCTCTGTGGATTCCCTTGCCATTACAGGAAATCTTAGTCTGATTATTATGGACCATGACCTTGGATTTAATCCACAGGATCTAATGTTTGGACCGGTGAAGTCTAATTTCATGGAGGACAGGAATTTCATGGAGGACAGGAACGGACATGACGGAGAGGATGCCTGCCTTTGCATGTCTGTATATCCAGAAATCCCTGTGTACATTTGGTCAGGAAATATGGATGCGGCACCCCTCATGGAGGAAATCCTGAGGAGTAAGGGATTCCTGCGCGTTTCTAGAACGCCGATTGATGTTTACCCTGACCAGGCCAAGGCAGTCATAAAAAATGCTTTAGGTTTATAACTTTTTTGGGTCTGCTACTATGGTTGTAGTGGTGAATATCAATGGATAAACAAGACCTAAAAAAAGTTTTGGAGGACATTACCTCGGGCGATATAATTGATGTTGCCTTTAATGGCAACAAAAGTGTATTGAACGGAAAATATAAAGTTCTCACTTCTAAGGTAGGCAAAGGAAAGGGAGGCTCTAGGATTGCCTCCCTTGAGTCCATGACAGACCACAGTATTGTTTCAATCGGAACAAAAGAAAACTTTGCAATCCTTAACATTGTCCACAATGGCCAAAAACACGGATATGATTCGGCGGTTGAGGAGCAAGTCCTTTCTAATGCAAATGATGTTTGGGCGACGGAATTAAAAGAGAAACTAAAGCCTCTCATTGGTTTTGGCGGCAACCAAATTCATATGACTTCCCGAAACACTCCAGAGCTTTCTGGAGCATTTACTCTCGTAAGCGCAGAGTTGTCCAAGGGGCGCTTTGGTCAGGTTATTTTACACCTTAAAAATAACACCTCCGGCAAAGAACTAAAATTTTGGTCCCACAGACACGCTGGGCTCATTGATACAATTTCGATAGATTAATAAACTAAACAACATAAAACAAAAGAAAGAAATAAATCATGGAAAGAGCAACATTTAATTCAACAAACCTTAAGTCGATGGAATATGACAATGGAACTCTCAGGCTCGCTTTTAACGCGGGTGGAACCTATGAGTATTACAATGTCCCGCAGCAGGTTGTGGCAGAGCTACAGCAGGCCCAGAGCGCCGGAAGCTATTTTCATAGCTTCATTCGTAACAAGTACGCCTTTAAAAAGGTAGCATGAGCATGAAAAATAAACCACCGTTTGACGACTTGATGGCTACCTATGACCGAAAATGGACAACAAGTTCAAGGAAATTGTTCACAGGTACAAGGACTGGTCGTCCAAGGATATAAATCTTTATAAGCCTCTGCCGGATTGGCGTCAAATAATTGAGGATATTGAGTATCTCACCAATCAAAACTTGATAAGAAAAGCCTATACAAACGGCTATCAAGATGCCGGCATCTGCTACGAAAACGGTTATTCAGACGGTTATGACGAAGCTATGGACAAGCTTGGGAAATAACCTTTACAACCGCAGAAAAAAATAAAGAAAAGGCGACAATAAATGTCGCCTTTTCTTTTTGACCAGTGAAGTTTTAGGTTAAATCAAGTACCGGTAACGGAGCCGGAACCACCTATAACGATATATTTCAAGCCGTCACAGAAAAGCACAACCGAAGAGCCTACGGCTGTACCCAGGGTAAGCTGGGAGCCTGCGGCAAATCCAGGGCTTGGGCCTGTGAAAGGAGCCTCGCCAGAACCCGTAAGGATGTGTCCCTGAGCGGAAAGAGTGCGGAAAGCAAATATGGCGCCAGGATTAAGGCTGGCAGTTGGCATTCTGATAGAGTGGGTTACTGCACCAGAAATGGTCTGAAGACCACTTGCACCCATTAAACCTACCACGCTGCCATTATTAAGTGTAGAAGTCGTGTGAGCAACTACGCTTACCTGCTTGTACGGCATATAGCCAGAACTAGAGGCATGGTTATCAATCTGGGTACCAACACGAGCTAACTCTGCAATAGAACCAAGTTCATTTATTCTTACACCGGTCATTTTTATTATCCTCCAAAATATGGATACGGATAAATATATCATTGAAAGGTAAAATGACAAGAAAACAAAGGTGTGCTATGATAGAAAGTGAAGACAAAGTGACAACAGACCAAAAAATATTTTGCCTAGGGGACATTCACGGGTGTCATCTGGAACTTATTGAACTTCTTGAGAAAATAGGATGGTCAAGGGAAAATAAGGAAATTAGAATAATATCTCTTGGGGACCTTTTAGATAGAGGGCCTATGTCTGTCGAAGTGGTGCAATTTATTAGAAAAAACAACATTGAACTTGTCAGGGGCAACCATGACGACAAGTACGTTCAACTCTGGGAAAAAATAAAATGGCACGAGAAAAATCCCGGAAACGTCAAACCGGCATGGCTTGCCAAATACCCAGAGCGTATAAAAATATTGTTCGGACTTACCGAGGAGGATATCTTGTGGCTTAAAAATGCTCCTACGTCCATTTGTCTTGAAGACTATAAGACGGTTTTGGTACATGCGGGGTTCATGCCGGGTGTTCCCCTTGCAGATCAAAAAGACAACACAAAAATGCACATCAGGTTCCTGTTTGACAACGCGCCTGCATTTTTAGAAAAGCATAATAACTACAATCCTCCAGTTGGAAGTAGGTTTTGGGCAGAGGATTATCTTGAGGACTGGCATGTGGTCTACGGACACCATGTCTGGGACTTGGAATTTATCAAAATCCACACGAACCCGAAGGGGTACTCCTGTTACGGCATTGACACCGGAGCATGTTTTGGTGGCAGCCTTTCAGCTTTAGAGCTTTCCAAGGATGGACAGCATAAGATTCATCAGGTAAAAGCGAAGAAAAACTACGCTAAGAAATAGTTATGCTTGGAGCATGTTTTGTAAATGAATCAAGCATTATTGACCTGTAGTTGTTGTAAAATTGAAAAAAGTCAAACTGAATTCTGGGTTAGATTTGATAGAAAAAAGGGATTTCGTTCAAAGTGTAAATCTTGTCATAAAGAATCCCATAGGAAATGGCGAAAAGCAAATATAAAACGACGACGAAAAAGTTTACAAAAATGGGTGGCTGAGAACCCGAAACGTGCAAGGCAAAATTGGAGAAATTCGGACAATAAACGTCGTAACAGGATTAAAAACTGGGTTCATGAAATGAAAAGCGACCCGTGTATGGATTGTGGAAAAACATTTCCACCCTTTTGTATGGATTTTGATCATAGAGATCCACAGATAAAAAATTTTTGTATTGGTTACATGGTTTCAAAACGAATGTCAAAAGAAGCCATTTTGGAAGAAATCAAAAAATGTGACTTAGTTTGTGCCTGTTGTCACAGAATTAGGACAAATAACCAACAAACTAAAAGAAAAAAGATTGATGCCAGTTGAAAACAACCTTTAGAGCTTTCCAAAGACGGTCAACACAAGGTCCACCAAGTCAAGGCTAGAAAAAACTACAACGAAGAAGGGGAGGAAGAATAAATGCCGGTTGAGTACAGATACGGAAATATTTTTGACTTCAATGGAAATCTTGCCCACGGAACAAACGCCTCTGGCAAAATGAACAAGGGGATTGCCGTGGAATTTAAAGATAAGTTCCCGGTAATGTTTTCTGAGTATGAAAATTTGTGTAAGGCTGGCAGGCACCAGGCAGGGATGGTTTATGCCTATAATCATATAGATGTCACGGCTACAAACCTGCACGAACAAATAATGAAACTATCCGGGCTTCCAGTAACAGAGAAAACAGATGCTATAGTTTCTGTAAAAATGGAATTTTGGATAACAAGACGAACAATTTATAACCTTTGTATAAAACCTCACTGGAAAATGAAGTCGGAGGACTATATCGTTGCTTCTGCCTTGCGACAGATGGTAAAAATGGCAGAGGAGGAAGTAAATAAACCCGTTCCTTCTTTTTCGGAAGGTTTTCATCCTACTATTTCTGATCCTCTGGTAATTGCCATGCCGGCAATCGGATGCGGTCTTGGTGGTTTAAAGTGGGACACACAAGTCAAACAAATCATTGAAGAAGTCGGTTCTAAGACACCTTGCACCCTAGTTGTATACTTACAAGAAGAGTGCAAGGAAAAAAATGTCTCCACACAGAATATCGACCCACATGATGCTGATCCTACCAGAGGACTACAAAAAAATCTGGAAAGAAAAACATGAGTGTGACCAACCTGTCACAAAAATAACAAAACATAGAAACGACAGGACAAAAAGAAAAATAAATTCATGGCTCTTTTCGAGAGATAATCCTCTTATTCAGTTTGCCGAAATAAGAAAGTCCTCTGGAAGAGTTGGAGAACATAGGTGGAGATATTTGTCAGAAATAGGTTCTATTACTCTAACAGAGGACTATACCACGCAAAAGAGATGGTATAGGTGCATGGTTGCCTACAATGAAAAAGGCACCATGAAAGGCAAACCTCCCATGGAATTCCTCTATTTATTTATAGATAACTGGATGCTCACGAGATTGGCGACGGAGCAGAAGAACTCACCTGTTGCTGCTGCTGAACAACTATCGGAATAGTTCCATTTAATTTTCCTATACTCACAGAAATATCCTCTCCACACACAGCATTTCCGATCGTATCCCACCTAGGCACCGTTGCTCTAGCAAATATTTCCAGCTTGTCTATAGAGCTTCCTACCGTGGAATCAATTTCTTTTCTGATTTCTTCCGGTTTTGAAGAATGATGGGTTCTCGGGGCTAGAATGACCTGTGGCGTATTAAACTTCTGTAGTTTTACTGGTCTACCGCTCTTTTTAGTTGTGGCGCACAAGACAATCTCGGAAGTTGGTTTTGTAAATGTAGGGGGAACTCCCTGACCACTTATGATGCCATTGTCTCCTTTTCTGGTTTTAACCCACACGAAGGCTATTCCCCTATAGTGGAGTCCCCAGGCTTTTATAGCCTCCATGGCATAATCCAACCTTGGTCCGGTTGCCCACACAAGAACCATGGCATTTTTCTTTAAAATGGACTTAATGTTGAGAGCGCAAATGTCTGCCTGGGACATTAAGGAATAATGCTTAGAGGCTCCTGCAGTACCAAAAACAGTGTAACTCCAAGGTGGATCAATTAATATTAGGTCGTATTTTTTTTGGGCACTTACCTGGAACAGAGGAGAAGCGGAAGTCATATCATAGAATTTTACGTCCAGATATGACAAATTGTATTTAAGAAATTGTTCGTTTTATTTCTCTAACCTTGAGATCAAGGAAAAAGAACCGTAGGAATCTCCAATAATTTCTTTTTTGTTTTCCTTGATGTTTAATACCCTCCATCCGTTTACATATCCTGCCTTAACAAAGGCTTGAATTTCCACTGGTTCCAGAATTAAAATTTCTTTCCGTATGACGTTTAATGTAGTACTATTATTAAGTGTAGAAGTCGTGTGAGCAACTACGCTTACAAACTGAGTTACTTCCATTAAAATCAAATCTCCTTTTTCTATTGACTCGAATGAAATTTTTGGATAAGTTTGATGAATATTTGACAGAAAAGACATTTAGTCCTCCGTTTCCTGTGCCATTTTATTATTTTGGGCAGACTTCCTTGAACTTGGTACACAAGCCATTATAAATGGGTCTGTAGATGGTCTGATAATCAATCCACTTAAGGCTTGGATTTGTCCAAATTTCCCACCACCAGTCATTTGCCGCCTGATAGTTGATTATTTTTCCTTCTGTGGCAACCTGATGGCCGAAGGACAGAATTCTAAGAGAGTGAAACAGAGATTTCTTTCCTCTTTTGAAGTCTCCCTCCACTTCAAACTTTTTCTTCGCCTTCACAAAGCTGTGGGAAGCCTTTTGGGAGATGGACTCCCTAAGTACCCTCTTGTCTAGAGAAAAATCCCACGGCCTGTCCTTGAGTCGCAGGGAAGGGTCCAGAAAGAAACACTCCAGGGCATAGCACTCGTGGGCCCACAAACCTCTCTGAAAAGTTTGCTCGTTGTGAATAACAAAAGAGAAGTCATCCCTGTCCAAGATTTCATGCTTCTCCGGCATATACCTCAGGACAGTGATATAGTCCTCATCCGAGCCTGTGACGGCAGTACCATATACCTTGGAGCCATATGGGTACATGGCGACCACCTGGTCATCCCTCTTTTTGAGGGCAACAAGAAGTTCCTGGTATTTACTGTTCGTGGCGAGCACAATGGGCCTACACTAACACTTCCCAAAATAAATGTCAAGAGTCAAGAACCTAGCTGGGCTCTATCATGGCAAAAATAAATCTACCATCTGTAGATTGTGGGGCTTGCACAACCTTGTAGGGACCTACATTTAGTAGCAGTTCCTTGATAATATTCATTCCAAGGTCGGGGTGAACCTTTTCCCTGCCCTTCATTCTAACAACAATTTTTACTTTGTCTTTAGCCTGCAGCCATTCTTTTACATGCTTGGCCTTTGTAAGAAGGTCGTGGGTATCTGTAACAGGACGGAGGGTTACTTCCTTAATGTCCTGAATATGTTGCTTTTTCTTGGCTTCTTTTGCAGTTTTAACTTGGTCGTACTTAAACTTGCCATAGTTTAGAATCTTACACACAGGAGGATTGCCATTCCTATTCATTTCCACAAGGTCCAAACCTGCATTTTGTGCCTGGGAAAGAGCCTCTTTAATTGGAACAATTCCTATCATTTTTCCTGAGGAGTCAATAAGTCTCACCTGGTATACTCCTCTTATTTGTTCATTTATCCTGTGTCTAATGTCTGCCTGAGATGTCATCTATTTCTTTTCTCCTTTTATTCAGCCAAAATATATTTCTGATATTGTCCCACTTTTACCTGAGTCGCGGACAGCAATTCTAAACGGATTCCAATTTGTTGTAACGACCATTCCAACATGGATATAATGTTTAGAGCTAATATCTGTCAAAAATTTTTCTGCATCACCAAAGGGCATTCCGATAAGAAAATCCTTCAGATAATCCGTTTCCTCCTGTGAGGGAAATATCGCACGAGGATCCCATTTAATGTTTAATTTTTTTCCAGAAGCCTTTACTTCTGTAACGTCAACCCGGATTGGAATGTCTTTGATTTTACCCTGCATAACACTTCACCACAATTCCGTTTTTGATCTCAAGATTTATTCTATTCATTCTGAAGTCAGTATTCACCACAAGAGGAAACCCATCCCTTATGGTAACGTTGACAATTCCACCAGCAACCCCAATGAGTCTGCTGGCTCGTACTTCATCCATGCCAATAAGCTTCTTTGTATCGAGTTGAATGCTAGGCATTATTTTTGATTCTTTTTGTGAGATCCGTCTTTATTGCCAGCTTCTTCTTTCATCATGTCCTCTATTTCCCACTTGGCAATAACAGCCTCCTGAGCCATTGCGAGTTTATGAAGAACAAAGAAAGAAGCGGCAAGACCGAAGGCACTTCCCCAGGAACCAGCCCCAGCAAGCATAAGAACGCCTGCCATGAGTATCAAGGTTCCAAATACAAAAATTAAGTGCCTTAAATATTTTTCCACTGCGTTTTTTTAATCGGCCGAGTGGGACTCGAACCCACACCGCCTAATAGGACGCCTGGGAGTCGAACCCAGTTCGAGGAGCTTATCAGGCTCGACCGCTTATAAGGCGGCTTCCGAATACCGTCCGGCCACGTCCTATGAAGATAGTATCATCTACTTTAACTATGTCAAGTCAAAGTTTTTCTTAGTTGAACCATATTTAAGCATAGAGGTTCAAAATGACTTTTAAAGCGCACACCGCCGATAGTTTGAAAAAGAAACTTGATGAATTTACAGACGCCGGGAAACGTTTGCCAAACACGCATGGCATAAAATTACTTTTGATTAAAGTGGGTCTTTTAAAGAATAAATGTTCTAAATGTTCTATAACAAAGTGGCAAGGAGAAAAAATAAGTCTCCACCTGGACCATATAGACGGAAACCCTAGAAACAATTCTATTTTGAATTTGAGAATACTCTGTCCAAACTGTCATTCCCAAACAGAAACATATTGTGGTAAAAACACGACTAGAAAGAAAAATGAAAATCACTGTATAGACTGCAATAAAAAGCTTTCTGCAAGTTGGTCTACGCGGTGTAGAAGTTGCTTCGGTAAACAAAGACAACAGGAAACAAAAATTGAATGGCCATCAAATGAAAAACTAATTCAACTAATCAAAAATCATACCATGGAAGCAATTGCAAAAAAACTTTCAGTTTCTAGTAATGCAATTCGAAAACATTGTAAAAATCATGGTATTGATTACCAAAAAATCAAATACTTCGAGTGCTTCCTCAACCATTTGGATATCGGCCGTTACTAGAGTAATTATTTAACTAGGAAAGAATTTCCTACCCTTGGGTATCTGTATTCTGCCTTGCCAGTGTAGCATACCACACCTGGCTCTGGATGGCAAACTCCTTCTCCGTGTGTGTGTCCACACAGCACAACAATTTCCTTGCCTGGATTTTCTTGGGCGAGTTTCCTAATAGCATCTCCCATTCTCTTGCTAGAAAAATGCGGCATCCAATCTTTGTCGGATGGTTTGCCCTGGTGAACCGCCGCCTCCCTAAAAGGGGGAATGTGAATGGCGATATAAAGAGTACCATAGGTTTTCAGGGCCTCGGTACCAGTAGAATAAATATAGTCTGCCGACTCTTGGGCAAGTTCATTAATTTTATCGTACTTCATTTGACGTACAGGGCACTGATTTGGACCAAGTTCCGAAATAATGTAGTAGTCGGTCATGTCTACCTTTGAAGTAAACCAATTGTCATATTGACCGTCATACCACCCATCATGTCCAATGAGGGCTGTATTATCCGACAGCTTTACAATTCCTACTGTCGGCAACCAGGAAGAATTCAGAGAGCAATTCTTAAGTCTGTCCCTGACAGATTCAATAGATGACCTGTAGTAGTCGTGATTTCCGCAGACGAAATACAGTTTAGATCCCTGAGCCTCAAAAGCATTCTGCCAGACAAGCATGTGCTCTGCCACAGTTGGACCCTCTGCAATATCACCAGTAACGACCAGAATATTTCCAGGTTTTACCTTATCCAGAACTTCTGCGAGGAAAATTTTATTATAGTTTCCCGGCAGGAAGTTGAGGTGCAAATCGGTGGCATGAAAAAGAAGGGGCATTGTTGCTTAGCTTACGTCAGTTTAAAATAAAGTCAAGAAGGATAGTTTAGAGAAACTTATAGATTTTTGTATGTTCAAACTCTATTTTTGCTATTTTTATCTCATCATCTGGTTGTGGGTCGGAAGTCCAATGCTTTAGAAGATAATCCATAGCCTCAGAATAAGAACTGAACTTGGAAGCCTCGTCAATATCTTGGGTTAGACTATGACTTGGGCCCCAATCTCCACCATGATAGTAAAGGTATCCAGGCTTTGGATATATTTTAGATTTTGGCTTACCAATTTGAATGACAAACAGATTTTTTTTGGTGTGGATGGTAACAGCGGGTGTAGAAGCCATGTTTATTTTTCTTTCTTTTTGATGCCGGCCAAAATTTTCCACTTGTCAAATGTTGGTTTCCACTTTTTGAGGATCTGAATATCTTTTGCCACCTTCGGATTTATCTGAAGGAACCCTTCTATTTGGTCTGTGGGCATATTGCTTAAATCCACTTTTTGGATTCTTTTATATGCCCTCCTTTCTTTTTCGGACATAAAAAATTCTGGGTCTTGTCGGAAGGCATTATTTAGTACCTCTTCCGCTCTAGAGGTTTCTCTTTCTTCCTCTTCTTTCTTTATTTGGTGATATATTTCCTCGTTGGAGGTCATATTTTTAGTATTTTTGAGTCCAGCAATTTCTTCCTCCAGTTCGGCAATTCTTTGCTCAAGAACCTCGATCTTGTTGAGAAGCTGGACTTTATCATATTCTCTGTAAACCATTTTTATCTACTTGTACATGTCCTGTTCATAGGATAGCACACCCCGGAAGTATGTCTATCGGGAATAGTCCAAAAATCATTCATGGTTTCTTCCCCGCAATCCGCAAGGTGCCACCCCTCTCTTAGGTGCTCTCTCCTCCTAAATCCCCTTGCGCCCCAATGATGCACAGGAACAGGACACGGAATAGTTTGAGGAAATCTGATAAGATACCCAGCATAGTAGTAGACTCTTCTAAAATGACCTCTGACAGCACTCCAAGGAACAGCCTGGTCATCTCTCCATCCACTCGGTTCCGTGAAGCTTTCATTTAGGAAAGCTATCCACCTTCTCCTGTCTGTTCTGGTTCTATCGTAGGTGAGTCTGGAATATCTCATCATAGCCCTCATGGTAAGGGTTCTATGATCAAGTGACCAATATCTTATAACCTCATAAATAAGCCTGCAGTCAAGAGTGTCAACCTGAAACATAGCCTCGGACACGCAAAGCTGAGAAAGGGCAAGTTGCAATCTTCTTGTATATGGAGACTCGGGAGTAACAGGATAAAATGGTGACTCCAGAAAGGGTAATACACTACCAAATGTCGGTTGCTGTGGTGGGAAACTTGGAAATATTGTTTCCTCCTGATGTAGTATTTCTTCTGGTGACGAAAAAGAATTTGGACACCCACAAGTTAATGTGAGTGCTACTATGAGAAGAATTCTTTTAAGTGTCATTCTGCCGGGACCAAGGCAAGCCCCGTTTCCGGCACCACGTAAAAAAGCTCATGGGTGTCAAGTCGGTGGCAGGCAATAAGATTATAATAATTATCTGCCTGTTCGTACCAAGCATCCTGGGCTCTACAAATGTCTTGCCTGCGGAGAAATTCTCTGTGATTATTATCCGCTCGCACTTGATTGTTAGCCCAAAGTATAACCCATATAAAACCAATAGTGCCAATCAAAATAGCAGTTACAAACCCAATCATAGTACGATGCCAAAACCATTCCCAAAATATCGAAATCATTTCTATGAACTTGTAGAGCATGGACATTTTAGGTTCCTTTCTAAGCGTGGTAGACGTTCTGTACATTTGTATATTTTAGGTTGTCCTGTAAGATGCAAACTCGGACAAAGCCTTAGGAGGCTCAATCTCGGATTCCTCAAGGAATCTAAGCTTAACCGCCTTCTCAAAGATATCTACGGCAAGGCTTTCAAATTCCCTGGCCTTGGCAAGGTCTTCTGATGCAAGGTTATAACAAGCCATTTTTACATGGGTCTTCGAATTTTCCAAACATATACTTGACATTTCAAAATACGTTTTTCCTCTTTCCATGAGAATACTATATGGAGTCTCGGGGGGAGGCGGGGACAAGGGCCACAAGGGCAGCAGAGACTTAAACCATCTAAACATTTTTTGGTCCTTTCTGAATTTCCAATGTGTGTTTCCACACATTCCATTTTCGTGCCAATTT
>Ga0233417_10000073_pt1 | contig 25760 bp, 31 predicted proteins | sample Sed_MG_FD_189023 | JGI IMG/M metagenome (GOLD analysis project Ga0233417, IMG submission 189023) | Sediment microbial communities from Lake Towuti, South Sulawesi, Indonesia - Sediment_Towuti_2014_0.5_MG | ecosystem: Environmental > Aquatic > Freshwater > Lake > Sediment | place: Indonesia... | reverse complement strand
GCGAGTTGCCCATCTTCGGCGTCGCGCCACGTGCCTTGAAGACCATGAACCTCTTTGAGACCGCATGCCCATTGATGCACGCCCGCGATCAGGCCATCAGCCGTGTCGGGCGGTGGCGTCCAGCCATGGTCGGGATCACCTTCTACCTGGACGACTGCGCCATTGGCGAGGAACCAACGCGAGCCTTTGTAGTGCAAGACTGCTCGCCGGTCGGGTTCGTAGTAGGCCGTGTCGCCCACTTCGTTGCCGGCGATGTGAAAATCGTGGTGAAAGAACAGGCGCACGTCTCGGTCCCGATCCGAGAGGTTGGCGACGTCGAAGCGACGCACGAGCAGGTTCTCGTGAAAGTCCACAGCGTCCCAAGCGGCGATGGACAGATTCAAATCAGGGTGTCTGAGCCTGACCTCGGAGACGAGCGTCTCATGTGAGTAGCGCAGGGCGCGCTCCCAGCGACTGTCATCCAGCCAGCGGAATTCGCCGTCTACCCAGGCGCCCATTCGAAATGGGTGGCCCATGGCGTGATTCTCTTGCCCAACGTGCGGCCAGTAGAGATCACGAATCTGGTAATTCCCGTCAAAGGCAACCAGCAGGCTGCCATTTCCCAGCGGCAGGTCACGCGGCATGGTCGATAACCCTCTCACTCTAACGTGGAACGACATACGCGCCGCCCCAACCGGGTAGGCATAGATTGTCTACCGGTGCGACGCGTCGGTCGTACGCAATCAAGTCATCAATCGCCCGATGGTGACGATCGTCAACACCAGGAGCCCGGCCAGATGATATAGCCGCCGTGTCCGTCGCCGGACTTGCTGAATCCGACCGGAACCATTCCCCATGCCCTGGCCGAGATCATTGGCCAGGATCAACAGGAACATCGCAATGGCCGGCGCCATTCCAACTAGCACGGCGGGATAAAGTACCCATGACGGTAGGACAACAGCCAGCTCAGGCGTCCGCTTAGCGATGAGTAGAATCACACCCAGGTGCGCAGCTTGATCGATCAAAAAGCCGGGTGCTTGTGAGTGGGTAGTGAACCGCAGCTTGAGCCAGTCTGTGGCAAAGTGTGCCAGTCCGAGGATGACCAGGATAGGCCAATGGTAGAATGGATCCCGGATCAGCAGAGCTGTCACTCCCACGTGGATGCCGGCGTGAAGCGCCAGGCCCGTGAAATGTCGCTTCTTAAGTTGAACGACCCAATCGGTCTGGAGGGGAAAATCGGCGATCAGGTGTCCCAGAAGGAGCGTCGCAAACAACTGCATATCATCATGCCTCTAATCGAAACCCTGCGAGTGGCAAGCCCCGGAGAGATGAGTCTCCGGGGCTAGTCACAGGAGGAGAATGCCGCCCGTCGTCCACTACTCTATTGACGCGGGCGGCTGCCGAGGTCTTACGTCGCGGGTGGGGCTGCTACTGTCGGCTGCTCGCCCGTTGGTAGAAGTCCACCAGCACACCGGCCTGCATTCGCAGTGTGCCGATGATCACCGTCAGCGCCAGCGTGATCGCTGTGAACAGGAAGGCCATGCCCACCATGCGCAGCGGGTTGAGCCAGTCGGCGAAGGAGCTGACGACCCCCAGTTGCGCCAGCAGGGCCGACCCCGGCTGGGCCGGGTCCAGCTCGTTCGCGATCGAGTGGTTCCAGTAGGACGGCACGACGCCGGTCGCCAGCACGAGGCCGATGATCAGCGCAGCGGACAGGATCATCACGCCCATCAGCGTGCTGAGCTGGAAGACGCGCACGCGCGTCGGGATGGGCGGCATGGGCGGGCGCAGGTCGGCCGGCAGGTGGCTGCTGATCACCTGGCCCATGCGGCGCAGCCGCTTGGCGATGGTGCCCAGCGCCATGGTGATTGCCATCAAGCCCAGGCCCAGCCCGAGGAACTTGAACTGCGGCACCCAGGCCTCGATGACGTGCGCGTCGACGTTGGCCTGCACGAAGGCGCTGCCCGCGGCCGCGCCTTCGCGAATCGCCTTGGCGTCCGAGAAGAACGTCGCCTGTGAGGAGGCCAGCGCGGTGGCCCCGATCACGAGCGCGATCAGGACGATCATCCAGCCCATGACCGCGATCAGCGGGAACATGGGCATCATGCCTTCAATCATATTGAAGGGGAAGGGGGGTCTTTCTTCAACCATGATAGTCTCCTTGTCTCCGGCCTACTTGCCGCCGAGCTTGACGATCAGCGGGAAGGCGGCGCTCATCACCTGGCCGCGATTCTTCAAGATGGCGGGGATGGTCGAGAACTCCAGGGCGATGCCCGTCATGAAGGCGGCCACGCCGAGGAACGTCAGCGGCTCGAGCCAGCGCGGTGTGACCGTAAGCATTTGCAGTTGATCGAGTAGCACCGATCCGGCCTCAGCCGCATCGCGCACCGCTTTGGCGTTGCCGCCCCAGTAGCCGACTGCGGTCGCGGACAGCACCAACAGGCCGATCAGAAACGATATGAGGATCAGAACCCAGCCTAACAGCGTGAACAGCGGGAAGACCTTTATCTGCCAGGCGGGTGCGGGAGGGGTTACGTTTGCCATGATAAGGCTCCTTGAGTGTTGTGTCGATGCGTCTACACCGGGGCCATGCCGGCGTGCTGGGCGGCGGCGCGCTCATCCGTGCGCCCCACCAGGCCTTGCTCGCCGCGACCGATCCGAATGCCCTTGTCGAGCAGCTCAGTCTGGACGCCCAAGATGAAGATGATGGTCGCCAGGCCCATGACGATGGCCAGGAATTGGGTCGCGATGCCCAGGAACTTGAGCGGCACCAGCCAGGCGGACACTGTCTGGATGCTTTGCACTTGAGACAGCAGCGCAGAGCCGGCCCCGGCCGCGTCGATCTCCGGCACAGGATGGGCAAAGACCTGGTTGGCAATTCCCGCCAGGCCCAGCGAGACGATCAGCGCGACGATGAAGATCATCTCGCCCACCATCATCACCATCGGCATCAGCAGCGCGAACCACGGCGGGGCGGGCATCGGCGCGCGCTTCTCCGCCGGTAAGTTGGAAAGCACTTCTGCGCCGACGGCTTTCAGGCTGTCGATGATCACGCGCAGCGCCATGACGATGCCGCCCAGGATCAGGCCGATGCCCAGGAACTTGAAGTAGGGCAGCCACAGGCCGGTGCTTTCGATCGAGGCGCGCTGCGCCATCAGTGTCGTCTCACGCAGCACTTTGGGCTGCGCGAAGTAAGCCGCCGCAGTCTGCGAGTTGAAGTATCCGACGATGACGGCGATCATGACCATCATGAAGCCCATCGCGATCAGTAGCGGATACATTCGAGCCATCTTGCCAATCATTGCTTGCATGGGAAATCTCCTTATCGAGTCGTGGCGGCCCATGACGGATTCGTAAGATAACCCCTGTCGGCAGAGTGTGATCCCGCCGAGGCTCACCCTGCGAATCCGCGCCGGGCCATGTTTCCGGTCAGGCGACGCTCTCCCCGCCTGGCGTCACGACGACCGAGTTGTCCTCGCCGAAGCCGCTGGGGACGTAAGCATCGGCGTGCCAGTCGTTGTGCCAGTGCTCGCCGTCGACCAGGTAGCGGAACTGGTACGCCCGCCCCGGCTCCAGATCGAGCGTCGCCCGATACACGCCATCCTCACCACGCGTCATGGGCGTGGAGGTGGCATCCCAATCGTTGAACTCGCCTACCAGACAGGCGCGTTCGGCCTGAATGGCCTCCGGCAACGTGAATGTGACTGTGCACGTCTGGCGTGCCTCGTTGTACTGTTTCTCAAGCATGTAGCCTCCTTGTCGCCGTGCGGCGTGATGAGAATCGTTCCAGGCGCAAAACTGCGCCGTGTTCGGCCGGTCGACTATGAACCCGCTGCGGGCCCGTTCAGGCGGATCGGCAGTCGATCGGCCAGCCTATCCACCGTTGGGTTCTGCGCCAGCAACTCGCCATCTACGACCAGCGCCGGCGTGTGACTGATACCCAGCCGGACGATTTGCTCCGGCTGCTGTAGGACCGGGACGATCTCCAGGGTGACGTGCGGGCAGCCCTTCGCCCATTCTCGCAAGAAGGTTGCGGCCTGATAGCAGGCTTCGCAGCCCGAGCAGACATAGAGCGTTACGCGATGTGCGCATTCGGTACCCAGGTCATTGTCAGGCATGGACGCCCTCTCTCAGGAATTGCTCGGCAGCCGGGCGGTGAACGATCAAGCAGCGACCCTGCCCGCTCAGCACGCCGGCCTGTCGCAGTTGACCGATCGCCTCTGAGACCGTGCTGCGCACGACGCCGATCATGTTCGCCAGGTCTTCGTGCGAAAAGCGCGAGCCGAGTTCGAACGACTCGGCCCCGGCGCATCCTGTCCGATCGCCCAACTCGAGCAAGGTGAGCACTAGCCGCTGGCTGGCATCGGTGTGGATGAGCGTTTCCAGGCGGCGCATGTCGTTGGCGTGGTGGACGGCCAGGTAGCGAAAGAGGCTCATGCACAAATCGGGCAACGTCTGCATGAAGCGCTTGAAGGCTGCCTCGTCCATGGAACTGGCGACCACGTCGTCTAGCGCCTGCGCCCAGGGCAATTCCCCGTGGGTGGTGCCGAGCAATAAACCGCCAAAGGCATCGCCAGGGTAGAAGAGGTGCATGATCTTTTCCTGTCCGCGTTCCGAGAGCACGTAGGTCTTGACTCGGCCATGGTGAAGCAGATACAGCCGATCCTCAGGATCGCCGGGGCGAAAAAGGAACTCTCCCCGCGCGATTTGCTTGACCGTCACGATGCGCAAGACTTGCTCCATCGTCTCCGGTTTAAGGCCCTCAAACAGATTGAGCCTCTGCAGGTTCCACACATCAGCCACGATCGGATTCTCCGGGCGAGCATGTGTCGGGTAAAAACCATTCGCAAGTGTGTGTATCATAGCGAGCCCCTCTCACTTTGTCTGTCGTAAATCCGACAACTGAACTGCGAGAAAGCGATCCATCAATGTAGGTTCTCTTCGCTCACGTCCTTTGGCGAATAGACGCCTGGTGAAGTGGTAGTTCTTACGTCCAAAACAGAACCGGCAGAGAAACTCTGCCGGCACGTGTGGCGCGAGTGGATAGTTCGTGCGTGGGTCAATCACGGCGTGAGAGAGGCATACTCCTCCACCGTCGAGAGGGAAGCCATGTCCCGCGAGCAGGGCGAGCGCACACGAAGCGCCGGATCGGATTGTCGGGGTGTCGATGGAGAAAGAGGGGATCGGATTCCAGGCAGTGCAGGCGATCTTCGCCGAGTGCGGATGCAAGGTGCCGACCCTGCACCCGATATCGATGCTCGAAGCGGCATCAGTAGGATGACGCGGGCGACGCTCGCAAGATGCGCATGAGCGCCTCGAACTCCTCGCGGCAGTCGGGGCACAGGTCGATGTGCTGCTGAACGAGCGGCATCAGCCGGGCCGCGTCTTTGCCGCGCAGGACAGCCTCGGCGAACTGGTCGAGCAGGCGATGAACGTCGTCGCATGAGTACTCAACGTCTTGAGTGCGCTCGACATCACGTGCCAGTTTCGCGATAACGGCGGGCGGCATCTCGCGGCGAGGCGACGATGCCCCACGGAGAATCAGGCGCTTGAGAGCATCAATGACGTGGCGCATAGGCGGTCTCTTTCCTCCACTTAGACGTGGCGACGACGATCTTCCTTACCTGCTGCTGCGCTCAAAGACGGCTAACACGTCGGAAGGCGTCAATCCCTCACGCAGCAGTCGGCGTGACAGGCGCAGGCGCGCATCGTGCATCAGCTTATACAGCGCGTTGCGCTCCATGCCCATGCGGCGCGCGACTTCTTCCATCGGCATGCCCTGGACGCCTACCGCCATCATGGCGCGGCGCTGCTTGTCCGTCAGTTCCTCCATGATAATACGTTGAACGCGCGCCAACATATCCGCCTGCTCGGCGAGCCGTTCGGGGCCAGGCGCCGAATCGGGCATCTCTCGCTGCGCAGCATGGTCCTCAGCATCCTCCAGCACTTCGTCCAGGGATACATCTTTCCACTGGCGGTGGCGCAGCTCGGTCAACACGACGCGCACAGCGATCTTGTGCACCCAGGTCGTGAACTGGCTGCGACCTTCGAAGGTATCGAGACGATCCAGCACCCGCATCAGTGTCTCCTGCACCACGTCTTCGGCCAGGTCGTTGAACTGGGGATCGGTAGGCGAAAGCCAATTGGCGAGGGCGTAGGGCAAGCCGGAGAGGATGATCGCGCGCAAATCGGCCAGGGCCGCTTCGCGATCCGGACCCGGAGTGCGCAGATCGGTCAGCCACTCGATGTTAGTGCGAACGGCGGTTGACATGTTCATCGGTAGCGCAAATTGTAGCACACCTACAAAGGGCAATTCGCTCCGGGGTAAGAAAAGCCATCTTCAGGTCGTCTATAACCGAGACCCCGAATTCAGTTTCCATCCACTTATGAGGAGGATACTACCATGAAGCAAGGTGTCGTTAGCCGACGCACGTTTCTTCGCCTGAGTGGTGTCAGCCTTGGCGCCGTGACACTGGCCGCCTGCGGTGGGCAACCTGCCGCTCCGAACGCAACCGCCCTGCCTCAACCCACGGCTATACCAACTGAAGGACCCCACGCGATCGTAGGCGATGTGCTAGATTTCGCGCTCAAGGGCGATTGGCCTGGGCGCTTCGGCTTTGTCAAGTTCAAGCTGCACGCCGGCTTCTTCAACGGCGAGAAGGCCTACTTCGTCCGCACCGATGCCTCTGACCGGGCTTATGCCGAGGGCGAAAAGCTGGTCTGGGCGCCTGTGCTTAACGCAGCCGAGAAAGCGAAGGACGTCATCGCCAACATGTACGTTTTCGACGGCGGCGCGCCCGAGCAACTCCCTATCCTCAGCACCGTCCCCTCCCAGGTGAATTACAGCCCGCTCTGGCACATCCACAAGGCCAGACCCAAGGGCATCACACTCTATGACTCCGAAGAGAAACTCAAAGGCGCGGAAGCGGCCGGCGAGGTGGCAATTGAAGCGGAGAACATTTTTATCGACTCTCCGGTGGTGAAGTGGCCAAGCGGCGAACTGTCCGTGGATCCGGAAAAGGCCAAATACCTGGGCGGCGGCCAACTCCTGGAGCCAGTGGACACGGCTAATATGACCGTGACCTTCAAGCTGCACGAGTGCTTCCCTGGCAGCCGCTACATCGTCACCGATACGTCGGCCGCGCCTATGGCGCCGATGATGGCGGTCGCGGCTTCCACGCCAACCCAGGGCTTGATCGGCGACAATTTTAACGCCACGGCCAAGATTTGGGTGTTCGCCAATGGCATTGCCGGCAGCGGGGTGATGGGCTTCCAGCCAGCCATTTTCGACTCGCGGGCTGGCGACGCGGTGTGGAGTCCGTTCTGGAACCACTTCACACTCAAGTGGAAAGACGGCACGACGCCGCGTGTCTTGAGATCCAAAGATGACGTGAGCGCTGCCCTCGGGGCGGGCGAGGTTGAGCAGTTCAACGGCACGCCGGACACGCATCCAAACGGCTTCGTCGTTAACTGCCCCGTGCCGGTACTGGCGCCCAATACATTCAGTGGCTGATCACCCGACCCAAAATATTCCCTCTCCGAAAGCGCGGAGTTGACTCTGCTCCCGGTTCTCGACGAGCAGGCGTCGGTATTCGTCGATGCCGACGGCATCGTCCGCGTGGTCAACGCTGGCGGCCGAGAAGCGCGTGAGCGGTAGGATGCTTTCGCCCGCATGGAGCCGAGGTCGCCCTCCCCTCGGCTCCGCGCTTTCACGAGGTAGACCAGAGATGAAAGATCACGTCTCTCTGCCGGCGCTGACGACGGCGCAAATGGCCGAAGTCGATCGGCTGATGATCGAAGAATATGGCATTCTGCTGATCCAGATGATGGAGAACGCTGGGCGCCACCTGGCCGAGCAGGCTCGCCGGACGCTGGGCGGACGGATGTCGCATCGGCACCTCGTCATGCTGTGTGGCGCGGGTAACAATGGTGGTGGCGGCATGGTCGCAGCGCGCCATTTGCACAATCGCGGTGCGAAGGTGCAGGCGAAACTGACCGGCGACGCGACACGACTCACGAATATCCCCGCCCATCAATGGCGAATCCTGAATGTGATGGGGCTGGCACTTGAGACCGATCCCGATCTGGCGCGGGCCGACTTGATCGTCGATGCCCTGATCGGGTACGGCCTCAGCGGGAACCCGCGAGGCGCAGTCGCCGAGTGGATCGAGCGGGCGAATGCCTCGGGCCGCCCGATCGTGGCGCTCGACACGCCATCCGGGCTTAATGCGACGACCGGGCAGCCAGGCTCACCTTGCATTCGCGCCACGGCCACGCTGACGCTGGCCCTGCCGAAGACAGGACTGTTGACGCCGCAGGCTACCTCCGCGAGTCGATTCTGGCTCCGAACGCGTTCATCGCTCCCAACTGCCCGACCGACACGTGCTTCAAGAATATCATGCCCCAGGACTTCGGAACGAAGTTGAGCGAGCAGCAGATCGCCGACTTGGTGGCCTTTCTGTTGAATCAGCAATAGGTGGCCGGCTCAGCTACACACTCAGGCGCGGACTCAACTACACACCTCTTGCTTTGTAAGACCTGCCGCTATGGCCGCGTCTATAGGGATGACAGGGCATCCGGCCCGAACAGACTCATTCATTCACGACCAGGAGGAATACAATGAACATCGTAGGCGCAGTCGCGGCAGGTATAGTCGGAACCGCCGTCTTCAGCATGGTAGCGGCCATAGCTCCCCGGATGGGCATTCCCAAGATGGCGATCTGGGAGATGCTCGGCTCCATGTTCAGCAAGGACGGCAACAACACGCTTGGCTGGGCGGCTCATTTCATGATGGGCGTCATCTTCGCCATCGTTTACGCAGCGCTGTGGAGCGCAGGCCTCGGATCGGTCAGCGTAGGCAGTGGCGCGCTGTTCGGTGCGGCGCACTGGCTGATCGCCGGGCTAGTGATGGGCGGCATGCCCATAATGCATGCCGGCATCAAGGCCGGCACGGTTCAGGCCTCCGGCGCGTACATGCTGAGCAGCGGCGGCCTGATGGCCTTCGTGGGTGGGTTGATCGGACACGTCGTCTACGGCGTGGTCGTCGCGCTGGTGTACGGGTTGTTTATCGGCTGAAGGCGCGACCCGATCAGCGTAAGGGTCGCGCCGGACAGACACATGTTCGGCCCGACCCGCCAGCGGCAAACTGTGATTGCGTAATGACGACATGGACGACACTCGCGCCGACGAAGGCCTGATTGTCTACGGTCATCGATACTGCCCGCAGGCCGGCCTACTGGCGGCTGCACTGCTCGAATATCGCATCCCGCATGAGTGGCGCGACGTGGCCGAAGGCGATCCGCGCTACCAAGACGAGCTGCGCGTTGGCGCACGGGTACTTGTCCGTGCCGACGGTAATCTTCCCAGACGGGTCGGTGATGGTCGAGCTGATGCCGAACGAAATGTTGGCGAAGTTGAACCGCGGGCCGCGCCCAGGTTTGTTGCAACGTCTGTCGGGATGACCAACATCAAGAGGAAACGACGATGCCAAAAGCCATCTGGAATGGGGTGATACTGGCCGAAAGCGTTCAGACGATCGTAGTGGAAGGCAACCACTACTTTCCACCTGAGGCGATCCGCCGCGAGTATTTCCGCGAGAGCGATACCCACACACGTTGTTTCTGGAAGGGCGTCGCCAGTTACTACGACGTCGTCGTCGACGGGAAGGTGAACCAGGACGCAGCGTGGTATTACCCTGATGCGAGTGACGCGGCGAAGCGGATCGAAGGCTACATCGCGTTTTGGCGAGGCGTCAGTGTCGAGTCGTAGTCGTAAACGAACATGACAAGCAAAGGAGAGAGCAACATGGCGAAACCGATCAAAGTAACGAGTGAAGATTTTGACGAGAAGGTGCTGAGGTCTTCAACCCCGACCGTCGTCGATTTCTGGGCGGCGTGGTGCGGACCATGCCGAATGCTGGCTCCGGTCGTCGATGCGCTGGCCGACGAGTACAACGGCCAGCTGCAGTTCGCAAAACTGGATGTCGACGAAGACCCACACCTGTCGCAGGAACATGGGGTACAGGGTATTCCCACCCTCATCCTGTTCGCGGGTGGACAGGAAGTGGATCGCTTCGTCGGTTATATGACCAAAGACCGATTGGCGCACGGTCTCGACATCGCGTTGATGAAGGCGGCCTAGGCGATGAGCGATAGCGTTTCGATTCCTGCTGTGACCACCGCGCAGATGGCCGAGGTCGATCGATTGATGATAGAAACATACAGCATCCTGCTCATTCAGATGATGGAGAACACCGGGCGCGATCTGGCCGAGCAGGCTCGCCGGATGCTGGACGGCCGCCTGACAGACCGGCGCATCGTCGTGCTGTGCGGCACGGGCAACAATGGTGGTGGCGGGATGGTCGCGGCGCGCCATTTGCACAATCGCGGTGCGAAGGTGCAGGCGAAACTGGTTGCCGATCCGGCGCGACTGACAGATGTCCCCGCGCATCAATGGAATATCTTGAAGGTCATGCGGCTGACCACGGAGGATGATCCCGATCTGGCGCAGGCCGACTTGATCATCGATGCCCTGATCGGGTACGGCCTCAGCGGGAACCCGCGAGGCGCAGTCGCCGAGTGGATCGAGCGGGCGAATGCCTCGGGCCGCCCGATCGTGGCGCTCGACACGCCATCCGGGCTTAATGCGACGACCGGGCAGCCAGGCTCACCTTGCATTCGCGCTACGGCCACGCTGACGCTGGCCCTGCCGAAGACAGGACTGTTGACGCCGCAGGCCAGACCTTTTGTGGGCGAATTGTACCTCGCCGACATCGGTGTGCCGCCGGAACTGTATCGCCTTCTCGGCATCGATGTCGATCGACTGTTCGCCGAGGATACGCTTATCCCGGTCAGTTGACAGGGAACACTGTTCGACAAATAGAACGGGGCAACGTAAGGTGTTTCGGAATATCCTGGATCGATTTCACCAATCGAAGCTGCTCGAGCGATTGAGGAAGCACGGTATCGACAACTCTCAGATTGCCGGGCTGCGGGCCTTCATCGACCATGCCGCAGATCGAGAACTGTATCGAGCCAATCCGCGATACTGGGCCGAGCGGCTCGGCCTCGACGAGCGGGGCGCGCTCGCGTTGATCGTCGCGGGTGCGGCCGAGGGAGTATTTGACCTGATCTGGCAGACCACCTGCCCGGTGTGCCGCTATCATGGCCGGGTGGCACAGTCGCTCGGCGGATTAGTCGGTCTTCACGAGTGCGCGCAGTGCGATCATCGCTACGAGGCGACACTGGATGAAGATGCCTTCGTCACTGTTTCAGTGCGCGACGAGGTGCGGCGACTCTCGTCTGCCCGCCGGGACGACCCGGTCTTCCGGACCGTGGTGGATGCGCGCTATGGCCCGGTCTCAGCATTGGCGCTAATCAATACACCAGCATTCCGTGAACTGCTCGCGCAGCAGGCTCCGCCGGAAGGGCAATCGCTCGGCGTCAAGCGGCTGGCGATTTTTTTCTCCGATCTGCGCTGCTCGACGGCGTTCTATCAGAAGTTTGGCGATGCCGCCGCCTATCGCATCGTCTGCCGGCACTTTCTGTCCGTGTTCGATGCCATCAACCGGCGCGGCGGGGTCGCTGTCAAGACGATTGGCGATGGCATCATGGGTGTGTTTTCGGAGCCGGATGCCGCACTGCGCGGCATCGCTGAGGCAATCACGGCGCTCGAACGCCTCAACACCGAAGCAGGGTTGCATGGCGACGATCGCATGATACTGAAGGTGGGGCTGCACATCGGCCCGTGTCTCGTCGTCACGCTCAATGGCCGGCTCGATTACTTCGGGCAGACAGTCAATCTCGCCGCGCGGCTGAGCGGGCTGGCGCAGGGCCACGACGTCATCCTCAGTCACGCGATTCTCGACGACCCAGAGACTTGCACACTGGCCGAAAGCCTGGGCGAGCTGCTGCCGCTGGCGGCACGGTTGCGTGGCCTGCTGGATGACTTTGAGTTGCACCGGCTGGTCATCGGGATGCCGCCGGCCGAGCCACCGATTTTGACTCTTGCGGAAAGGACCTGACATGGAACACAAGCCAGCTGACACCATCGTCGTCTACAGCACCGTCTGGTGCCCCGACTGCAAGCGCGCCAAGCGCTTCTTCGGTGAGCAACGCGTGCCCTACGTCAACATCGACATCGAGCAGGACGCCAAGGCCATGGCCTTCGTCGAGAAAGTCAACGACGGCAAGCGCATCATCCCGACCATCGTCTTCCCCGACGGCTCGATCCTGGTCGAGCCGTCGAACGCCGAGCTGGCCGAGAAACTCGGCCTGCAGACGAAAGCCAAACGGGCCTTCTACGACTCGGTTGTCATCGGCGGCGGACCAGCTGGGCTGACCTCCGCGCTGTACATGGCGCGCGAGGGCATGGATACGCTCGTCATCGAGAAGGCCGGCATGGGCGGGCAGACCGGCATCACCCAGACGCTTGACAACTTCCCTGGCTTCGACGAAGGCATCGCCGGCGCCGAGTTCGCCGATCGGCTGACGCAGCAGGCGAAGCGATTCGGCGTCGAGATCTTGCAGGCGCAGGAGGTCGTGGACATCTCGCCGGACGCGACTTATTTGTGCGTCACCACCGGCGACGGCTCGCAGTACGAGACGAAAGCCGTGTTGCTGACGACCGGCGCGCGTTACCGGCGGCTGGGCGTGCCGGGCGAGGACGACCTGATCGGCATCAACGTCCACTTCTGCGCAACATGCGATGGCGCGTTCTATAAAGGCAAGAAGGTGCTTGTCGTCGGCGGGGGGAACAGCGGCTTCGAGGAAGGGCTGTTCCTCACCAAGTTCGCTTCGCAGGTGGACATCGTGGAGTTCGCGCCACAGGTGAAGGCCAGCCAGATTCTTCAGGACAAGGTCGCCAAGCAGCCGAACATGATGGTGACGACCAACCACGCAGTGAAGCAGTTCAGGCGAAAGGATCACCGCCTGGATGCTATCATCGTCGAAGACCGCGCGACCAGCGAGTTGAAAGAGTGGTACTATGATGGCGTGTTCGTGTTCATCGGCCTGTCACCCAACAGCGATCTGGCCAAAGGCAAAGCGCGGTTTGACAAAATGGGTTTCGTCGTAACCGACGAGCAGTTGATGACCTCGCTGCCGGGACTGTTCGCAGCGGGCGACGTGCGCGCCGGTTCGACCAAACAGGCCGCCTCGGCGGTGGGCGAAGGCGCGACGGCGGCACTGATGATCCGTGAATACTTGAAAAAGGTGGGGTGATGACATGGCGGATGGGTTTCAGGTCGATCAACCTCTGCCCGATTTGACCGTGCGTGCTGCGGACGGCACACCTACCACACTCGCGGCGCATCTGGGCCAACAGGCCACGTTCGTCAACTTCCTGCACGGGACGTGGTGCGCCGAGTGCGTCGGCGAGCTCCATCGTCTGCAACGCTATCGAGCGGATATCGAGACGACCGGCGCAAAGGTGGTCGTGGTCACGCACGATGCGCCGGAGGTGCTGGCCGGGTTTCTGATGAGCACTCAGTCGCCTATCGAGTACACGGTGCTGGCCGATTCCGAACATGCATCAGGTATCGGCGACGACAGCCTGTCGCTGGTCATGAACGGGAAGGGCATCGTCCGCTGGCTGGCCCGCTGGAGCGACCATCGCGATCATCCGAGCTATCAAATCATTCTCGGCGTTTTGTGTGATGTAACGCGGCCAGCTGCTTAAGCGAGGACGGCCCGGCATGATCAATACCGAAGCCTTGCAGCGCACCTACAACAAAGTTCGTGAGTTGTGGGATCCCCACTTCGAATGGGTAGTCAACGACGAGGCGCCGTGGACGTCTTTGGACCGAGCGCTTAACCAGACTGCACTGGCGCTGGTCGGTACGTGTGGCGCCTATCGGCGCGGGATCGATTGCCCGTTCGATGCCAGCAACTACTACGGCGATCCGTCGTTAAAAGAGATTCCGCGCGATACCGCGCCGGACGACTTGAGTTTTGCCCATACGCACTATGATCATGCACACGTCGAGCAAGATCCAAACGTCGGCTTTCCGCTCACGTATTTGCGTGACCTGGAGGCCGAAGGTGTCATCGGTCGGTTTATCGATCCGGCGCTCTCGTTCTCTGGATATCTGCCGCAACCCCGGCAGCTCCTGCGCGATACCGCACCGGCCGCGGCCAAGCGATTGGTCGAAGCCGGGGCGCAGGCCGCATTGTTCGTGCCGTGTTGACCGATCTGTCAGCAGTCCGTCGGACTGATCGCGCGTATAGTGGAAGAAGCCGGCATCTCGACAGTATGTATCAACATGCGGCGTGAAGTCGCGCAGAACGTCAAGCCGCCGCGCACGTTGTTTGTCAGGTTCCCGCTCGGCGCGCCACTCGGCCCGGCCGGCTTCAGCGAAACGCATCGGGCGGTGATCCTCGAAGCGCTGCAGGCGCTGGTCGAGGCGACCGAACCCGGTACGATTGTCGACTCGGCGCGCCTGTGGAAACGTTAGACCATACTTGTATCAGGCTACACCGATCAAGCGGGCGTGCCGCCCGAATCACAAGGGGCTCACACATGACTGAACTCGAAGCCTTCCGGGCCGAGAAGGACCGGTTCTTTGCCTCGCATCCGCAGAGTCCGTTGACGCCTGAACAGAAGCGGAACTTCCGCGGCCTGGACTACTTTCCCGAAAGCCCCGCGCTGCGCTTCGAAGCGACTGTCGAGGAGTTTCCGAACAAAGAGCAGATTGTCATGCAGACTTCGACAGGTGACACACAGACCTACGTCCGCTACACTAAATTCCGATTCAGCGTCGATGGACAAGAAGCTGAACTGACGATTTACGCCAGCCCGCACGGCTTCTTCCTGCCCTTCGTCGATGCACTCGCCGGAAAGGAAACCTATGGCGCGGGCCGCTATCTCGATCCCGAAGTGTTGCCCGACGGCAAGTTCCTGATCGACTTCAACCTGGCCTATAATCCTTATTGCGCGTACAACGACCAGTGGTCGTGCCCCCTGACTCCCTTCGAGAATCGCCTCAAGGTTCCTATCCATGCGGGCGAGAAGATGTTTCATGCGTAAGGCTGTTTCCGCCTGGCCCACCGCCCACCAGCTCTGCGCGCACGTGCAAAGGGATTCATCCGTGTCTTGATGTGGGCGATCCTCGCGCTGACAGCCGCTTTCCTGACCTCTTTTAACCCAATCCTCTACAAGAGGATACTGGTCAATGCCAGCCCGCTCGTCGCCGTCTGGGGCGTCATCGGTCTCGCTTTGCCGCTGCTCGCCCTTTCGACTTTTGCCATCGACTCGACACTGCCACGTGTGGACTGGTTGTTCATCCTGGCCGCTTTAGGCTCGGCCACGCTCAATGCCCTGGCTCACGTCTCCTCGGCGCGATCTCTCAAACTCGCTGACGCTTCGCTGGTGACGCCGCTTCTCACGTTCAGCCCGATCTTCACACTGGTCATCTCGATCATCTTCCTCGGCGAAACGCCGGATGCACAAGGCTTCTTCGGTGTGGCGCTGGTGTTGGTCGGCGCCTACTGGCTGAATCGGGGTCCAGGCGCAAGCTGGTCGATCCCCTTCAAAGCGATCTCGGCCAAACCGGGTGTGACCCTGGTCTTGCTCGCCGGGCTGCTGTGGGCGATTACGCCAATTCTTGAGAAGCTCGCTACTCAGCATACCGCTCCTGAAAGCCCCCGGCTCGTCGCCCTAACCGTGAATGGAGCACTCGTCGGTCTGCTCACGCCCATTGTCATTCGACGAGGGCGGTTATCACTCGAAGCATTGGCGCGCCGAAAACGTGAATGGTGGGTGGCCGCAGCCGTTGCCGCCACGGCGCCGATTTTGGGTTTCACGGCATTCAGTCTCGGCCCGGTGGGGTACGTGACGGCATTGTTTCGGCTCAGCACGGTTTTCACCGTCCTGTGGGGGACGTGGCTGCTGCGCGAGCCGGGGTTCCGACACCGACTCCCGGCTTCGGGCGTGATGGTCGCGGGCACGATTTTGATAGTCACATAGTTGAAAGTGTCGTTCCTGAGTTTGGTGGCATTCCAGTTGAGCATAATGTCCCCCGGCTGCGCCCCGAGTATGCAAGATGCCTCTTGACCTTCCAGCGACTGGAAGGTGTAGAATCACTTCATGGTTTGACCCGTTCGAGGTGTATCAATGCAGATTCAGGGACTGTCCCAGAGCACGGGTGTTCCGGCTAAGACCATCCGCTACTACGAATCGATCGATCTGCTACCGATCCCGGAACGTCGGGCCAATGGCTACCGCGACTACAGCGACGCAGATGTGGATCGCGTGAAACTGGTGGCTGGGGCGCGCCGTTTGGATTTCTCGCTCGACGACATCCAGGAAATCCTCGCGCTGCGTGATCGACGTGAGGCTCCCTGCCGCGTGGTGCTGGACATGCTCCAGCAGAAGGCGACTGAAGTCCGACAGCGCATCGTGCAGCTGCGGCAATTGGAGCAGGAGCTGCGCCAGTTGCACGCGCTGGGGCTGACTTTCCCCATGGATGATGTGGACGGCAAAAACTGCGTGTGCCATCTCGTTAGCGAGCACGTGGATTCGGCAGCGCCGAAGACGACCAAACGCTCCGGACGAATCGGGAGGAAACATGGTTGAGCAAGAAAGGCTGGAATTGGCGGTGCGTGGCATGACCTGCGACTCGTGCGCGCTGCACGTGACGCGCGCCTTGCAGAGTGTGCCAGGCGTGAAAGCGGTCGATGTACCCGGCTGGCAGTCGGGCCGGGCGACGGTGCTCGCTGATAGTACTGTGGGGGCCGAAGCCCTGAACGCTGCCGTGCGTGAGGCAGGATATGCGGCGACTGTGAAGGCGAGGCAACCGGTGAGCGGCCCTGCGCCGGGCAACGGCCAGCGGAGCGACTTTGACCTGATGGTCATCGGCGGCGGGTCGGCAGGGTTCGCGGCAGCGATCAAGGGCGCGGAACTCGGCTTCAAGGTTGCCTTGGTAGAGTCGGGGACGATCGGCGGCACGTGCGTCAACGTCGGCTGCGTGCCATCGAAGACGTTGATCCGATCGGTGGAGCTGTATCATCTCGCGGGGCAACATCGCTTCCGAGGCGTGCACACCCTGCCCGGTCGCATCGACTGGCCGCAAGTCATCGCGCACAAAGACGAACTGGTCAACGAACTACGGCAGTCCAAGTACATCAATGTGTTGACTGCTTATCCTGAAATCACGTACATCCAGGGCCGCGCGCGGCTGACTGGCAAGAACGGCGTGGAGATTGAGGGTAAAGCTTATGCACCGGGCAAGATCGTCATCGCCACTGGCGCGAAGCCGTGGGCGCCGCCGATCCTCGGACTGGCCGAAGCAGGTTACCTCGACAGCACATCGGCGCTCGGCCTGAAGGAACCGCCCAGGTCGATGATTGTGCTCGGCGCGAACGCGGTCGGTCTGGAACTGGCGCAAGTCTACGCCCGCGCCGGGACCTACGTGACGGTACTCGAAGTGCTGTCCCGCATCGCGCCATTTGAGGATTCGGATATCAGCGCCGCGCTGGCCGAGTATCTCGAAGAAGAGGGCTTGCGCATCGTGCCCAATTTCAAGACGACCAAAGTAGAGCGACGCGACGGGCGTTACGTGCTGACCGGCATCAAGAACGAAGCCGAAGTGACTTATGAGGCAGAGCAGTTGTTGGTGGCGACGGGCCGTCGGCCGAACACTGCGGGCATGGGGCTAGAAGAGGCCGGCGTGAAGCTTGGTAAGCGCGCTGAGATACTGGTCAACGACCACTTGCTCACCCACAACCCGTTCGTGTATGCGGCGGGGGACGTGACCGGACGGGATATGTTCGTGTATGTGGCGGCGTACTCCGGCCAGCTCGCCGCTGAGAACGCACTCGCAGAGGCCGGTCACACGTATGATGCCGCGCATATCCCGCGCATCACGTTCACTGATCCGCAGATTGCTTCTGCTGGATTGACCGAAGACCAGACGCGCGAGCAAGGCTATCAAGTGCGAGTCAGCACGCTGCCGATGGTTCACGTCCCGCGTGCACTGGCGGCGCGCGACACGCGCGGGCTGATCAAACTCGTCGCCGACGCAATAACCGACCGTCTGCTTGGCGCGCATATTCTCGCGCCCGAAGGCGGTGAGATGATCCAGATCGCAGTGTTGGCGATCCGCTTCGGTATCACCGTGCGCAGCCTGCGCGAGACAATGTTCCCCTATCTGACCAACGCTGAGGGTTTGAAACTGGTGACGCTCGCCTTCGAGAAGGACGTGGCAAAGTTGAGTTGTTGCGCTGGGTGACATAGCAAGCAAGAGATGGCTTTTGCCCCGTTTATCCCCTATCTGCTAGGCGGATACCCTCTGGCCGAAGCCTCGCCGATACGCAACGGGTGGCTCTATCCTCTTGCCTTGAGCTTCTCGCGGAGTGAGGGTTATTGTGTACCACTGACCTCAGACTCGTGAATCGGGGTCAACCGGATTTGGCCTGAAAATGTGCTTTCCCCCTCCCGACCCCCTTCACATGATCTGAATCGGGGTGCTGAATCGGCCCGTTTTTCAGCGATCGCGCCTCTCGTGAATTGGGGTAGGCGGCACGTGAATTGGGGTTGCTTGGCATCTGAATCGGGGTGTTGAATCGGGGTCGAGGCCGATCAACCCAAGACAATCTGTTATGAGGTCGTTGTGCCCCACCTATTGACGTACCTCTAAAACCTGTTAGACTGACTAGCGTCTTAACGCAGGCTTGTTCAATCGCCCGCTACATATCTGTGTACCCTGAGGGGTGCTCGACTGCGCACAGCGCAGTGAGCACCCCTTTATTCTTTTCATTTGCGCGTCCCTGATCTCGTGTCCCGCGGTTTCAGAGATCGAAGGCCGCGGCACGGACTACCACCATCCAATCATATCAAACGGTCGCTATGGTAGTAGAAGTACCCATGACTTTCTGGCTATACCGAATAACAGCTGGTAGAAGTATGATCGCACTCAACGCGAACTCTAATCTGCAACACTTCGTTCGCCACATACTCTCGCGCTTTGGGCGCGCTTGCTTCCACAAGGGAAGCGGGCGCGCCCTTTTTCGTTGAGGTGACATGAAGCCGACAGAAACAACTCTCCTTTTACCGATCGATATTGACGGGGCATCCGACCTCGCCACCGACATCCGTCCCTTAACTTGGCTTGCTGAGATAAACTCCCTGGAAGCAGAGTGGTCGCGTGCGCGCGATGCGTGGCTGGCAACTCAACGGTCGGAGAACACCCGGCGAGCTTATCGCGTCGCGCTCAACGATTTCTTCGATACGACCAGCGCGGCTCCGTGGGCCGTCGACGCCGACGCAGTCCGCGACTGGCTGGCATCGATGCGGGCCGCCGGGCGGTCTGCGGCCACCATCGGCCAGAGACTCGCCGCGTGTAGCAGTTTCTACAACTTCGTCTGTACACAATACCTCCCAACCAACGGCGGCAACCTCTTCGCCCCTCTCTGCCAGTTCAATCCTTTCCTCGCGATTGAGCGTCCCAAGCTGCTGGCGTGCCGCAAGGCATCCTGTCTGAGCGCTGAACAGGCCAGTGCCCTGCTCAGCGCGATTCCCTCGGATACGCTTCAAGGCCAGCGTGATTACGCGATGTTTCTCACCTACCTAAGCACCGGCCGGCGCAACAGTGAAGTCCGGCTGCTGAAGCGGGGAAATATTGTCGAGCGACATGGCAGGGTCCACTACCGCTGGACCGGAAATGGCGAAGACCGGAGCGACGAGTTGCCACGTGAGACATGGACAGCCATCAAAGCCTATCTCCAAGCGGCAGGACGCTTGGAGACAATGAGCGAGGGCGAGTACATCTTCACCGCGCTGACCGACCGTGCCACACGTTTGAAGAATGTTGATGCTATAACTTGGAATCCTCTTGCACACCCACTCTCAGCCCGCGAGGTCGGTCGCCTCCTCAAACGCTATGCCCGCCTGGCCGGGCTCGATTCAAAGCAGATCCGCGTGAGCACACTTCGATACACGGCGGCTCGTCTGCGCCACGACGCCGGTGACGATGTCGAAGCGATCTGCGAGTTTCTCAACCTGTCCAGCCTCAACGCGACACGCCGATACCTCGGCCGAATCAAGAGCGATGTGGGCGAGACATGGACGAAAGTGGCTGACATGCTGCAACTGAATCGCATCCAGAAGCGGCGCACTCCGCGGCCCACACCGATGCCTCAAAACCCCAACTCCCGGCGCGGTCGGTATACGTACGGACATCAACCGTGACTCAAGAGGATGACCTGCATGAATCCCAACCCTAACTGGCTCGACAATCTGATCCGCTCGACTGACCACTTTGCGGCGGCACTTACCAATGGGCTGGCTGGGCTTGGCCCCTGGCTCACGCCACTCCCCTCCGCTGCGCTGGTAAGCCGCGCCACTATCCACCACTTGAACTGGGAGCCGTGGCTGGGTCTGGTGTCCGGCGCGGCCATCGAAATCCTCGGCATAACGGCTATCTCCACAACGCTCCTGCTGTGGGACTACAACCAGGCGCGTCGAAAGACGCAGCCCCCGGCACCGATCAAGCTCGCCGCGGCCCTCGTCATCGGTTACGCCTTCGTCACCATCCTCCTGACTGTGCTCATGGAGATCGTGCCCGGCGTGGCTATACTCGCGCCGGCACTCTGGCCGCTCCTCAGCCTGGTCGGAGCCGCCAACTTGGCGCTTCGCTCACAACATCGACACCGGCTGGCAGAAGCTGCCGCCGAACGCGATGAGCGCCGAGCCGAACGTCAAGCCTCGCGGCAACTCAAGAACGAAGCCATAGCTCGTCAACTTGCTGCCGAGACCTCTGGCCACGAGAGCAGGGTACCCAATCAGGATCTTCTGCAAGCCGGCCGGCGCGCAAAACGCGAAGCCAAGATGGATGCGCTGCTTCAGGCTTTACGCACCAATCCGGCCCGCGGCATCACTGAGCTGGGCCGACGTATAGGTGTAAGCCGACAGACGATCTACACCTATCTCGATGAATTGGAGCGCGCCGGACGACTCCGGCGAAACGGACATGGCATCGAGGTCGTGTCCGGCGGGGAGGAGGCGGAGGAACAAAAATCACCGCGGAGAGCAAAGTGAGCGAAATCGAACTGGGCCAGATCAGAACTGATGGCGGGACACAGCCTCGCGCCCACATCTATGACGAGACAGTAGTCGAGTACGCTGAAGCGATGAAGCCAAAGCCTTTCCCGCCTGTGGTTCTGTATTTTGATGGACAGGACTACTGGCTTGCGGATGGCTTCCATCGTGTCCAGGCCGCGATGCAGATTGGCCGTAAGCGCATTGATGCCGACATCCGACAAGGTACTCAGCGAGACGCCGTGCTGCACTCGGTCGGCGCGAATGCCGAGCATGGTCTGCGGCGAACGAACGAGGACAAACGCCGGGCCGTGCTGACGCTCTTGCGCGATGCGGAATGGAGTCACTGGAGTGACCGCAAGATCGCGAAGACGTGCTCGGTGAATCCTCACTTGGTCGCGGAACTCCGACAGTCTATCTGTGAGAACTCACAGATGCGCAAACGGCGCACGGTCGAGCGAAACGGCAAAACGTACATGATGGATACGTCCAGCATCGGCAAAGATGTTGAGCCTGCTCCAACGTCGCCCATCCAACTCGATTCCGATCCGCCATCTGCGGTTTCGGCTGCCGCTGCGGAACCCCCGACACCGATGTCCGTCCACTACTCCAGCGAAAGCGCCGAGTGGCGCACGCCGGATAGCATCATTCGGGCAGTCGTTCTGGTGATGGGGCAAATTGACCTCGACCCATGCAGCAATAGCCGCTACGCGCCGAACGTCCCGGCGCAGGCCATCTATACACGCGAAGAGGATGGATTGAGCAAGCGCTGGCGCGGGCGAGTCTACATGAATCCACCCTATGGAGACGAGATCGGGTTGTGGATCGAGAAACTGCTGGCCGAGTACGAACACGGCGAGGTGCGTGAAGCCATTGCGCTGGTGCCCGCGCGGACAGACACGAAGTGGTTTCAGAGACTATTCGACTACGCGATTTGCTTCGTCCACGGGCGGCTCAAGTTTAAGGGCGCAAATGGCGAGTGCGACAACAGCGCGCCCTTTCCATCGGCCGTGGTCTATCTGGGTGATCGGCTTGAACGTTTCACAACCGCCTTCGAACCGTTGGGACCACTCGTGTCACGCTATGATGGTCTGATCTGGAAGACATGGGCTGGCAGGGACTGGTAACCTTATCCACTGCCAGCCTAGCCGTATCAGTCAACGTGCTGCGCGACCATCTCACGATTGTCGCGCGAAGTGTCAGAAATCCGGTGAATCGACAGTACAATTGACGGTTAGCCATACACTTCCGAATCTGCCACCTGCTCGCATGCTCACGGCACGTAGCTCTTGGTGACATCCGTCCGGTTGTGCCCCAGGAACTTCGCCACGGTTTGACGCACTGCCCCCTCATCCACCCCGCTGTCCATCTCCTCGTCGTACATGTTCTGTGCCGCGGTGGCGCGAAGGCTGTGCGTGCCGCCCGGTTCGATCCCCAGCTCTTCGCAAGCCTGACGCACCAGATGCTGAATTGTCTGCTTCCACCTATCTTCACGGCCGCGCAGCAGTGGGAATCGCCTCGACGTGTCGAGCCGTGCCAGCACCGACTTGTCTCGCAGTTCCACCGTGCGGATGCGGCCACCCTTGCCCCTGACGCAGACGGTGCCCCGCTCGAAATCGGTCATGTCGACTCGAAGTGTGACAGCTTCATGAACGCGCAGACCTGCTGATAACTGGATTCGCAGCACGTTGGCCGCCAGAGGATTGCGCTGCTCGACGTGGGTGATGATGGCTTCGGCATGTGCGGGAGCGTATGAGAAGCGAGGATTACTCCCATGGGGCACCGATAGCTCTTCCGGCACGAAGTTATGCTCGACCCACTTTGCGGCGGCGGCGTACATGCCCAGCCGTCGCAATGCCGTGACATCGGTCGCCAGCGTGCGCGGCGACAGCCCGGCCTTGTGCCGCTCGTCGAAGTATTGCTTCACCATGTCGGTTCGGATGTCGCGTACCTGCTTGATGCCATAGTGCCGCTTCGCCCACGCCGCGAACTGGCAGGCGACCTGCTTGTACCGCCGCTCGGCTCCCCATGAGAATGTCTTGGGCGCCATCTGGCCGAAGCCCGGATGCTGGTCGCGCCAGGCGCGGCGCGACTCGTTCGTCCCGCGATGCTGCTCAAACAACCATTCGATTTGCCCGACCAAAGATGCGGCCATTGCTCTCCTTTCGATGGTCCAGAATCAGGGCGCAGCTCGCGCATCGAGCGGAAGCCTCGCTTCGCCCCGTTTCTATTCTTGGTTGCCGTTGAGGTTATTCACAGCGTATCGGCTCACGCGAGTCGAATGCGCCGTAAGGTGACTGCCCGTCCGAGCAGCCGTGTCCCACAGGCAACGCAGTCCGCACGGCGCTGGGACAGTCGCCGTTACGTATAGTGTGACGCCGTTGAGCGATTGCGCGGGAGGGTGGGCCAGCGCCACACCGGGAGCGCGAAACGCTCGTTGGCGTCAGTCTATCGAGGCCAGCGCCGTCGATAGGGGCGTCGAGGCAACAGCCGTCGACGCGGGACCTGGGTCACAGGTAGCACGCGTCTGCGTCAAGCGGACGTTGACCCCCGGAGTGCAGACGGTTCGTCTCGTGCACTCCGGGGGTTGAGCGTTAGCGTGCGTTTGATGTTCGCAGATGCGCTGAGGCATCTGAAGAACGACGAATGAAAGCGAGATGGCGTTTGGGCCGATTCTGGCTTGCCCTCAACGACTACAATGAGGGCGTGTGGTGGTACTGCTGCATCCGTTTGGGGAGCGGCTGCGCTTTGGGGCAGACCGCAGGGTGAGCGACGAGGATGAGTCGCCGCCAACCATTCTATACAAACCTGACGGTCTGTCAAGGCTTCCGCAAAATATGTGTCGCTAGGATCGCGTTGTCACATCCGTAGGAGTACCGATGCGCCTAAGCCAGGACACTTGATCGAAATCTGGATCGAAGCTGGCAAGCGCAGAGACGCTCCGCTCGCGGCACGCCAGAACAATGAGCGCATCGTTGAAGTTGAGCTCACCAGACGAGGTTCGGATGATCTCGAGCACTTCGCGGTATAAGCGCGGAACATCCGGCAGAACCCAAGTGATCAAGTCGTGCGGTGCGTGGGTCTCCAGCTGCTTCAGAAGCTCTTGGACGTCAGTTTCCCGGCCCTTCTCGTGTAACCGTCGCGCTGCCGTGCTTATCGCCTCGGCTACGACACAGTCAAAATAGACAACGGCCATGCCTGCAGTCAGCAGGGCATCGCGCAAGCCGAGTGCTTGAGCATGCCACAGGTCATTCGGATTCAACAAGCCGACCAGAACCGAGGAATCGATCGCGACCTGCACAGTCAGGCCTCACTTGTATAAGTCTTCGGTATCGACCAAGGCGTTGCCTTCGTATCCCTCTTGCAGCAACTGGGCCCAAGTATTGAGGCTGGATGCCGGAGCCGATACTGTCGGAAACCTGAACTCCGCGACGGCTGGCCCTTGCTGGCGCAGGAAACGGACGAACTGCTCCACCACTTTCAGGCTCTCCGGCGGCAGATCGTCCAGCATCCCGGTTATGGTCTTCTTAGTTGTCTGGGCCGACGCCAAAGTGCTCATTGGACACTCCCTTACTGACTCACTCCGGTCTGGGTACCGTCTGCTCAAAGTATACTGTGTATGTTCAACTCGGTCAACGTTACCCGCTTGGTTGACATGTTACAGTCTCCAGTTCATCACCGGCGACGCGACCTTGTGATTCGCATCCGCATCCGACTGGGCCAGTGCCAGATACCGCAGACACATGTCTAGCGACGAGTGCCCCAGTAACATCTTCAGCACGTAAACGTTCCCGCCATTCCGCAGAAAATTGATGGCGAAGGTGTGTCGGAACCTGTGGGGATGGACGCCCTGGACACCAGCGCGATCACCAAGGCGAGCCAACATTCGACGAATGTCGTCCTTGTTGAGTTGTCGATGGCTGGAACTGACGAAGAGCGCGTCGTTGGCTGTGTCATCGGGTCGCGTTGCCAGGTAGCGCCAGATGGCTTGGCCCGTTGGCGGCGAAAACGGCACGGAGCGCTCCTTGGAGCCTTTGCCCATCACCGTGAGATGCCGGTTGCGCTGATCCACGTCACGGATTCGCATCCCGGTCAGTTCGCTCGCGCGCATCCCTGTGTCGAGCAGCAGCAGAATGATGGCCCGATTGCGCAGTGCCGTATGAAGTTCGTGCGAGCATTCGGCTTTGCCCGGACGTGTATAGGGGCGAGTCTTGCCTACAGCCGCCAGTAGTTTCTTTACATCATCCTGCGATAGCGGGACGATGGCACGCTCTTCGGGGACTGGTGCCGGAATATCGCGCACGATATTCTTGATAACCAGTTTCTCGCTCTCGGCCCACCGCCACAGCGCAGACAAGCCAGTGTGGATGTTGAGTGCCGTCTTCTTGGATAGGTGGCCGAGGCTTGCCATGAAGCGCAGCATCTGGGCAACGTCGATCTGGTCGATTGGTGGGTCGGCGTTCAGGAAGCGCTGCAACCTGTGGAAGGTGTTGGAATAGTCGGCGATGGTATGCGGGCTGAGCCGTCGCGCCTGTGCGGCGATCAGGTAGCCTTCGATGCACTGCGATAGGGTAGGGGTTTTAGACATGGCGTCCTCCGGTAGGAAAGTAGCTGAACCGATAATCTGCGCTCAGGTCAGATAATCGAACAGCGGCTTTTTTTTGAACTACCGGAGAGACAATCCGTGAGGACTGCGGTTGAGGAGGCCCGAGGCCGATCTGCGAACCTCGGTCCTCATGGTTCAGAGT
>Ga0233417_10000070_pt1 | contig 27113 bp, 31 predicted proteins | sample Sed_MG_FD_189023 | JGI IMG/M metagenome (GOLD analysis project Ga0233417, IMG submission 189023) | Sediment microbial communities from Lake Towuti, South Sulawesi, Indonesia - Sediment_Towuti_2014_0.5_MG | ecosystem: Environmental > Aquatic > Freshwater > Lake > Sediment | place: Indonesia... | reverse complement strand
TAATCCCTCCGACGAAATCCTCGAAGCCTTGTGGCGCCCGCAACCTCTGGCCCACCACAAGCTCTACGTTCGTCGCGGCTCGAAAAACGTCCTGGCGAATCCGATTCTGCTGGAACTTTCCACGGATGCGGACGGGAAGTTCCACATTCAATTGCCCGAAGGCGAGTACTGCCTGATCGAGGAGGGAAAGAAAGGCGCGTTGAAGATACCCGACTTCACCGAGGAGAACCGCAGGCTGGCCCAAGACTCCCCTTCTGCAATGCCCTACAAGCTCACCAGTCCAAAGTGTTTGAGCGACTGGTGGCGGACGTGCGACAAGGTTCTGCGCATTGGGAAACAGAGTTTGACAGGCATCAAAATTGAGTTCCACCGCGGCTGCCGCCTGCCCTGCGTCGAAGGCGGCCCGCTTGTCCTCTGAGCCTCCCGCCAACTCAACTCATGAAAATTGCTCGGCGGGCGACCAGCTCTCCGGTGCTTTCTCTTCAAACCGCGTAAACTGGCTTAAAAAGACGAACCCAATTTTGTCCGTGGGGCCATTGCGCTGTTTGGCGATGATGATTTCAGCTTCGGCGCGCTCTTCCGGGGTCTGGTCGTGTTTGTAGATGTTGGGGCGATGAATGAAGATCACCACGTCGGCGTCCTGCTCGATGGCGCCGGAATCGCGCAAGTCGGCGAGCTGCGGACGGCGCTCGTCACGCTCGGGCGCACGCGTAAGCTGCGAAAGCACGATGACCGGCACTTTTAACTCCTTGGCCAGCCCTTTCAGCCCGCGGGTCATGCTGCTGACTTCCTCGTTGCGGCTGTTGAAGCGCCCGCGGGCGCTGATCAGTTGCAGATAGTCCACGATGACCAGCGAAAGCCCTTTGTCGCGCTTCAAGCGTCGCGCCTTGGCGCCGATTTCGATCACGCTGGCAGACCCGGCATCGTCAACCCACAGGGGGGCTTCCGAGATGCGCCCCAGAGCCCGGGTCATCCGCGCCCAGTCGTCGCGCCCGAGGTGACCGGTGCGAAACTTGTGGGAGTCCACGTGTGCTTCGGAAGCCAGCAGGCGCTGCAGCAGCGATTCCTTGGACATTTCCAGGCTGAACACCGCCACCGGCGCCGTCTTCTCCTCGCGGCGGATGGCGACGTTTTCCACCAGGTTCAGCGCCAGCGACGTCTTGCCCATGGAGGGGCGCGCCGCCAGAATGATCAATTCGGAAGGTTGCAGCCCGGAGGTCAGGTTGTCGAGCTGCGCGTAGCCGGTGGAAAGCCCGGTGATGCGTTTTCCCTCTTTGAAGATCTCTTCCAGCCGGCCGATATTCTGCTGCACCAATTCGCGCGCGCCGATGAACCCGGCGCGAACCCGTTCTTCCGCCAGTTGGAAGATAGAAGATTCGGCGGAGTCCAGAATCGTGTCGGCTTCTTCTTCGGCGTCGAAGGCCTGCTGCTGGATGGCCTGGGCCTGGTGAATCAGGCCGCGCAGAAGAGACTTTTCTTTGACGATGCGGGCGTAGTGGTCAACGTTCATCACCCGCGGCACGCCGTCGCCAATCGTGGCCACATAGGCATTGCCGCCCACCGCTTCCAGCTCTCCCTGCCGGATGAGATAGTCCGTGAGCGTGACCGGGTCGATCGGGGTGTGCGATTCATCCAATTCGACCATGGCCTTGAAGAGGCGCCGATGCTGATCCAGGAAGAACTCTTCCGGCTTCAGCCCCTTCTCCAGAACTGCATGAAGATGGAAGTTATCCAGAACGATCGCGCCCAGCACGCAGCGCTCGGCTTCGAGGTTGTGGGGGAGAGGTCGCTCAACGATGGATTCTGTGGCCATGGGGACCCTGGTTTGGGTTCGCCTTATTTTCGCCTAGCGCACGGGCGGGCGCAAGTGTCACTTCTGGAGCGAGCCGGGACTTGCGCGCAAGTCTGACCTGCGCATTTTGTCCGCCGGCGCAGACGGGGTCAATCACCCAGCCTGTGAAAAAGCCATCGCCCTGTGATTCCAGTGGAAATCTTCTGTACAAAAAAGGCGTGCGGAGAAATCCGGCGCCGGACCCATTTGCGAGGCCTTACGCCTCCCGTTGCACCACGACTTTGATGGAGGCGGTGACTTCCCTGTAGAGCTTCGCGCTGACTTGATATTCGCCCACCAGCTTGATCGGATCGCTGAGCTGGATCTTGCGCTTGTCCACGGTAAAACCTTGAGCGGCGAGCGCCTCGGAAACGTCGGCGGCGGTGACCGAGCCGAAGAGCTGGTCGTTCTCGCCGGCCTTGCGGCCGAGCGTCACGGTCACCGCGGCCAGCAGCTCCGCGAGCTTTTCCGCGCTGGCTTTCTCGTTGGCGGTGCGCTTGGCCAGCGCGCCGCGGATTCGCTCCAGGCCCTTCAAGCTGGCGGAGGTAGCGGGAATCGCCAGCTTATGAGGCAGCAGGTAATTGCGTGCGTAGCCTTCGGCCACCTCGACCACCTCGCCGCGGTGGCCGAGCTTTTCCACATCTTCCTGAAGGATAATCTGCATAACAACTCCCTTAGGTTCGAATCCGGCGACCGCTTAAAGCCGGCCGGCTGCCGTCACAGCTCCGTGGCGAAGGGCAGCAAGGCAATATTGCGTGCGCGCTTGATGGCCTCGCCCAGCCAGCGCTGATGGCGCGAACAGGTGCCGGTCATGCGCCGCGGCAGGATCTTTCCGCGCTCCTGCACGAACGGCTGGAGCATCTCGACCTTCTTGTAGTCAATAAAGTCCACGCGGTCCACACAGAACCGGCACACCTTTTTCTTGCGGAAATACTGCCGCTTCCCGCGTCGCGCCCCTGCCGGTCCGCCTGCGCCTGCTTCACGCCGTCCGCCGGACGAGCCTCCTTCCCGGCGTGAGCCCCCGCCTCCCTGCTGTCTGGACCCTTCGTCGGCCATGTCGTTTCGTCTCCTTCTTCCGTGGGTTTAACCGGCGGCTGCGGCCGGTTCGCTGGCCGTGGGTGCAGCCGCCGCCGGTTGCGCGGCCTGTTTGCGCGGCCGGCGTGCCGCGCGACGTTCACGCCGCCCGGCCAACTTCTGCTGGCGCTTGAGTTCTTCGTCCAGACGAATGGTCATGTATTTGATCACGGGATCGGAGACCTTCAGACGGCGCTCGAGCTCCTTGATCATTTCGCCTTGTGTACCCCGCAGCATCAGGTACACATAAAAACCTTCGCGGTTCTTGTGCACCCGGTAGGCGAGTTTGCGCGTGCCCCACTTTTCCAGCTTTTCGACCTTGCCGCCTCGCTCGGTGGCCGCATGCTCGAGCGTGCTGGTGATCTTGCTGATTTCTTCCTCCGGCGTGTCCGGCCGGCAGATGAAGATCAAGTCGTACAATCTCTCTTCCATGGTTCCTCGCAATCGGGTGATCCTCGAATTCTAACCTTCCGCTTCTCCCGCCGGCGGCACGCGCTGGTTATAACGGTTCATAGCGCGCTGCACGCCCTCGCTCAGAATAGTCTGCACCGCGTTCGCTGCCTCTTCTCTCATCTCCGCGGCCACTTCCAGTTCGGCCTTGCGCATCGGATGAAGCACGTACGCAGCCAGGTCGCCTACGAGGCGGTCCGGCTGGACGCCCAGGCGCACGCGAATGAACTCGTCGGTGCCCAGCGCCCCAATCAGCGACTTCAAACCGTTGTGACCGCCGGCGCTGCCCCGCTCCCGGATGCGCAGCATGCCCCAGGGAAGGGCCACGTCGTCGAAGATCACAATCCAGTCGGCCGGATCGCTGGCATAGCGCTCCGCCAGCTCGCGCATGGCCAGGCCGCTCAGGTTCATCATCGTTTGTGGCTTGGCCAGAACGACATCCTGGTTCGCCAGCCGGCCAATGCCGACGTACGACTTGGCCTCGGGTCGCTCGACTCGGATGTTCCCTTCTTCGGCGAGCCGGTCCACGACCAGGAACCCCAGGTTGTGCGGCGTCCAGGCATACTCGAAACCGGGGTTGCCGAGTCCGACGATCAACCGCACCGCATTCGCTCCACGACACCGGCCAGATTCCTGCCCGCCGCACCCTACTTCTTCTTTTCTTTCTCCGGCTCGGCCTCGGCTGCTTCTCCTTCTTCTTCTTCCTTCTTGCCCTTCTTGATGACTTCCGGCTCGGCCGGAGCGGCAGCCTCGGCAGCCACGACCTCCGCAGGCTTCTCTTCCTCGGCGCGCAAGGCCACGACGTGAGCAATCACGCGCTGCGGGTCGGTCACCAGCTTCATCTTGGCCGGGTCCATGGGCAGATCGCTGGCGCGAAGCTGTTTGCCGATCATCAATTCGGTAACGTCCACCTTGAACTCTTCCGGTATGTCCGACGGCAGGCACTCCACTTCCACTTCGCGGGTGACCATCTCGAAGATTCCGCCTTGCAGCTTCACGCCCTGGGGCTCGCCAAAGGTGTGCACCGGCACGTTGAAGTGCATGCGCACGTCCATCGCCACGCGCAGCAAGTCCACGTGCAGCAGCGAACCTTTCACCGGGTCCACCTGCCAGTCCTTGACCATGGCCTGCGCTTCGCCCCCCGGCATTCGCACCGTGAAGATTGTGTTGTGCCCGGCCTCCGAGCGCAGAATCCCGGCAACTTGTTTTGCGTTCACCGCGAGCGCCACCGATTCGTCCTTGCCGCCATACAAGACGGCCGGGACCTGTCCGGCTTGGCGCAGGCGCCGCGCCGCGTTTTTTCCGCGCTCCTCGCGGCGTGTGGCTTCCACGGTAATGGCTTCCATGATTCCTTCCTTCCAACGCAGCGGCTGGCCGCTGCTCAGATAAACAGCTCGCTGATCGACGTCTCCTCGTGGATGGAGCGGATTCCGCGGGCCAGGAGTTCGGCCACGCTGAGCACCTTGATCTTGGCCACCTTCCCGGCGGCGGCATTCAGCGGCACCGAATCGGTCACCACGACTTCCTCAATCCTCGATCCCTTGATGCGTTCCACGGCCGGGCCCGACAGCACCGCGTGGGTGCAAGCGGCAAACACTTGCGTGGCCCCTTCCTTGAGCAGGGCCTCGGCCGTATTCACCAGCGTTCCCGCCGTGTCAATAATGTCGTCAATAATCAGCGCCGGGCGGCCTTGCACGTCGCCGATCAGGTGCATGACTTCCGCCACGTTCATGTCCACGCGACGCTTGTCCACGATGGCCAGCGGCGCATCGAGTTTCTTGGCAAAGAAGCGCGCCCGCTCTACGCCGCCCGCATCCGGCGAGACCACGGTAAATTCGCCGATTTTCTTCTTCTTGAAATACTCGACCAGCACCGGCAAGGCGTACAAATGGTCCACCGGCACGTTGAAATATCCCTGGATCTGCGGCGCGTGCAGGTCGAGCGTGAGCGCGCGGCTGGCCCCGGCTGTCTCCAGCAGGTCGGCCACCAGCTTGGCGGAGATGGGCACGCGCGGCTTGTCCTTGCGGTCCTGCCGGGCATAGCAGTAATAGGGTATGACCGCGGTAATTCTCCACGCCGACGCCCGCTTGAAGGCGTCAATCATCATCAGCAGTTCCATCAGGTGGAAGTCCACCGGGTACGAGCACGGCTGCACCACAAACACATCCGCGCCGCGCACATTCTCGAGGATCTGGAAATAGATCTCTCCATCGCTGAACTTCCCCAGCGCGGCCTGGCCCAACCGCGCTCCCAGCACGCGGCAAATGCTCTCCGCCAGCGGTGGGTTGGCGCTCCCGGAAAAAATCTTGAATTTATCGTCCGTCAACGAGAAACCTCGCCAATCCGCCCCGACCCCACAGGGCCAGGCGGTATTCTACCCGCGATAGCGTTCTACAGACGAAAACCCGATCTCCGGAAAACTTCTGAGCGGCTCGGCGCGCCTGCGCTGGGTTTCGGAAGATGCCAAACACCGCCGATCCGCTTCCCGCCAGCGCGGCTCCCGCAGCTCCCGCACGGAGCAGCTCCCGCTTGATCTTTCTCAGACGCGGGTGTCGCCGGAAGACCTCCACCTCAAAATCGTTTTCGAGCGGGCCTTCCTGCGTGCTCCAGCAGAGAGCGCAGAAACTCCATAGTCTAGGGTCTGCGGAGGGTTTTGTCAATTTGCGGCCCAGCCAGCCGAAGGCCTCCCGTGTGCTTACTCCGATACCCTGCGGCGAGACCACCACGATGCTTCTGCGCGGCCCGTCCGGCAGCGGAAAAATCTGGTCACCGCGAGCGACCCCCAATGCCCGGCCTCCGAAGAGGAACACCGGCACGTCGGCGCCGAGCTGCGCGGCGATTTCTGTCAGCCGCCGCAGTGGGAGTTTCTGCCCGCTCATGCGAAGCAGTCCGATCAGCGTGGCCGCAGCGTCGCTGGACCCTCCGCCCAAGCCGCGCGCGACAGGGATTCGCTTCCTCAAACGGATGGAGACCCGGCCGCGCAGCTTCAGTTCTCCCTGCATGGCCTCGGCGGCGCGCCGGACCAGGTTTTCTCTTCCGATGGGAAGTTCACGGTCATCGCAGGCCAGGGTGATTCCCCGCCCGGGGTGGAGAGCAATCTCCAGCGTGTCGTGAAGCGACACCGTCTGAAAGATGGTTCGCAGGTCGTGGTAGCCGTCCGGGCGCCGCCCTACAACTTGCAGGCACAGGTTGACCTTGGCAAACGCCGGAACCGTGATGCGCTTCATGCGACGCTGAGCATACTGCCAAGGCGGCCATTTCGGAAGATTTGCGTGCTACAAGACACCAAAGGATGCAAGGACGTTGCCCCGCTCAGGCGCAACGATTATTGAGGCTTGGCCACTCCCGAAGTCTTTTGTTGAGCGATGCGGTGCTTCAGGTGGGTGAGTTTTTTCTCCAGTTCGGCAACTCGATCCGGTTCCGTTTCTGAGGGCAGGGCGCGCTTCCAGGCGGCCAGCGCTCTCTCCCATTCCGACGCGGCCAGATCGTGGCGTCCGGTCTTGTAGAAAACTTCGCCGAGATGTTCCCGGATGGTCGGGTCCTGGCTCTGCCGGGCCACGGCCTTGCGCAGATAGGTTTCCGCCTCCGCCAGCCGTCCCTGCTTGAAGTACGCCCAGCCCAGGCTGTCCAGGTAGGCGCCGTTATGCGGGTCTTCGGCCAGGGCTCGCTGCACCAGTTCCACAGCTTCTTCCAGACGCACGCCGCGATCCGCCAGCATATAGCCCAGGTAGTTCAGCACCGGGGCATTCCGCGGGTTGGCGGCCAACGCCCGGCGAAACTGCTCTTCAGCCTGGTCGAATCTCTTTTGCCGTTCGCAAATCGCACCCAGGAGAAACCAGACGGTCTCGTTCTCTGCCGGTTGCGTAGAAAGTTTTTCTGCTTCTTGGGCGGCTTTCTCGGCTTCGGCATACCAGCGGCCGCGCTCATAGACCTGGGCAAGATCGAGGTAGATTTCCCGGTCGGCGGAGGACTGATTGAGCAGGGCGCGCAGTTGGCGGGCGGCCGTCGCTGTCTCCCCTTTCTCTCCCAGCAACAACGCATAGCTGATTTGCAGGTCGCGGCTGTCGGGGTAGCGTGCGATGGCCTGGCTGGCGGCCGCGATCGCGCCTGCCAGGTTGCGGCTCACGCGGAGCGTGTCAATGATCAAGGCTCGGGCCCGCCGGTCCTGCGGCGCACCTAGCCGGCCCAGGTCTTCAAACGCTGCAATCGCTGCTGTGTAGTTCTCCACTTCACGGTAAAGCATGCCAAGCTGTTCGTACAGCGCCGAGAGCGTCTCGCGAACCGCCGGCGACGTCGTTGCCAGCGCTTTCAAACTGCTCACTCCATCGCTCAGCACGCGGATGGCATCCTCAAACCGGCCCTGGGCCTCGTAGATTTTTGCCTCGGCGTAGACCACTTCCAGGCTGCCGGGGTCAATTTGCTTGGCGCGAAGAATATTCTCTTCCGCGCGCTCGAACTTCTTCAGTTGCCGGTCAATCTGCGCCATGCGCAGGAAGCTGTCCGGATCGCCAGGCTCGAGCCGGGCCAGTTGAGCGTACTGTTCATACGCCGCCTCATAGTTCCCTTGCTGGTAGAGGGTTCCGGCCAGTCCGCGGCGGTGTCGCAAGTCGCCGGGGGCGAGCTCACCCGCCTGGCGATACGCCTGCTCGGCGCGGGCGAAATCGCCCGTCTGACGGTACGCGTCCCCCAGCAGGTTCAAGAGACCTGCCGTCGGTGAGCGTCCCGTCAGGCGTTGCAGCAGCACGACCGCCTCTTCCGCCGTGCCCGCGTCCAACAGAAGTTGCGTCAACTGCTCCACGGCGGCTTCGTTTTCCGGATCGCGTTCGAGCACCTCGCGCAAGACCTGCTCGGAATCTTGGTCCTTTCCCTGGACGCGGTACAGGCGTGCCAACCACAGTGCCGACTCGGTATCTCCCGGGTCGAGCCGAACAATCTCGCGAAGCTGCTCGGCGGCGCGCGACGCCGTCTCCCGCTGCGTTGTCGTGCCGCTCAGGTTGCCCAGGGTGTGCAAGTAGATGCGGGCCAGCAGGCGGCGGGCGGGCAGGTTGTCGGGGTCGCGTTGGATGATCTCGTGCGCTTCGAGCACGGCATCGCGGATTCGCTGCGCTTTGGCGTAGGTCTCAGCCAGCCGCTCGCCGATGACCGCCGAGCGCGGGTCCAGCTCGTAGGCTTTGCGGTAATAGTCAATCGCCAGGTTGGCGTACTCGCTGCGGCTGGTGGACTCGTAGTACTCCTCATATAAATGGCCCATCGCGAAGTTGAAATAGGCTTCCGCTTTGCGGTCCAGTTCCGACTGAGTTTGAGTTTTGTTTTGCCCCGGCCGCGGGCCGGTAACCTCCCCAGCCAACGAACCACTATGGGCTGGCAACGGCCCGACCAAAGACAACAAGACGGCTAGCGCAAAACCTCGAGGCATCATCAGTTCTCCGCAGGCCTTAATTATCGTATACCGTCCGACCTAGGGTCAAAACATTCCCCTGCTGGGTTTCCTGCTCCACATCTTGCAACCCACTTGGATGAGTGCGGCTCTTCAGGGGTCGTCTGAGCTTGTGTGGGTTCGAGGAAAACACGCCTTGAAATATTTCTATAGTTCTGGAAACATAGAAACATGGCCGGGTCAACATATTCCGTGGAAGTCTCCAAGTTGGCAGACCAACTGGCCGCCATGGGCGCAGAGCCGCGGCTCCGCATCATGCGTCTGCTGCTGGCAGCCCATCCCCAAGGTTTGGTAGTCGGTGAGATCCAAGGGGAACTGGCCATCCCCCCCTCTACCCTCTCCCATCACCTGGATAAGTTAAGGAATGAAGGCCTGGTGCTGGTTCGTCGTGAAAGCCAGTTTCATCGCTATACGGCCAATGCGGAGGCCCTGCGGGGACTATTGGAGTTCCTCTTTGCCGAATGCTGCTCGGGGAGAGGGGTGGTTCGCCCAGATTGGCTGGTCCAATTTCAAAGACGCGAGGGGCCGGAGGCTGCGTCCGGCGATTCAAAGGAGCAAACATGAGCGAGCAAGACCTGAAGGAAACTATTCAGCAGAAATACGGTCAGGCGGCCCTGCGTGCCGCGATGGGACGAAGAGCCAGTTGCGGCGGAGACTCGGGCGTTTCCTCAAACTCTTGCTGCGGGGGCGGTTCAACACCCGCAAGCAAGGACCCCATCACCAGCGATCTTTATGCGGCCGACGAGACGTCCGGCCTCCCGCAGGAAGCCGTCCTGGCCTCGTTGGGCTGCGGCAATCCGACGGCGTTAGCCCAGCTTCATCCTGGCGAAACCGTTCTAGACCTGGGCTCGGGTGGTGGCATTGACGTGCTCCTTTCGGCGCGTCGCGTGGGGCCTTCGGGCAAGGCCTACGGTCTGGATATGACTGACGAAATGTTGGCCTTGGCCCGCGAAAACCAGCAGAAGGCTGGTGTCGCCAACGTCGAATTTCTGAAAGGCGCCATCGAGGAAATCCCCCTGCCCGACAATTCCGTGGACGTGGTCATCTCCAATTGCGTGATCAACCTCTCTGCGGATAAGGACCGCGTGTTTCAGGAGATTTTCCGGGTGCTGAAGCCCGACGGGCGAGTGGCCGTCTCCGACATCGTCGTGCGCGGCGCGATGCCGGCTGAGATTCGACGCAGCGTCGAGCTGTGGATCGGCTGTGTCGCCGGCGCTCTCGAGGAGAATGAATACCGGGAGAAGCTGCTCCGCGCAGGGTTCGTGGACGTCGGCCTGGAGCCCACGCGCATCTACCGGGTGGAAGATGCGCGGGAGTTTCTTCTGAAGGCCGGGCTGGATGTGGACCGGGTAGGCCCGGCCATTGACGAGAAGTTCTTGAGCGCCTTTGTCCGTGCCCGCAAGCCGCTTCCCGCTTGAGGCGAACAGCCGGTCTAAAGGGCGCGGGGCCTCTCCCACGAGGTTCTTTCCTTAAAGGACTGGCGGCCGGCGCCTAAAGAATCTTGGGCCGCTGAAAGGCTTCCCAGGATCTGGGACGCCTCGCGGAGAACTGCCCTGAACGCTGCCGGTGGACGGCTGGCTTTCCGACTCGAGACCGGCAGGCTGTAAGGTTTTTACAATCTCCCTCTCGACTTCAGCAGTAAAAGAGTCTAAGAAAGGTGTTCCGTTCCCGCAACCTACAAAGGAGCATTACCCATGACGCCCAGCGTAAAGCCAATCCCCGAAGGGTACCACACCCTTTCTCCGTATCTGGTCATCAAGAATGCCGCCGCGGCCATTGAGTTCTACAAGAAAGCGTTCGGCGCCAAAGAGAGGGGGCGCATGCCCGGCCCGGACGGTCGCCTTATGCACGCTGAAATTCAGATCGGCGATTCCGTCGTGATGATCCACGACGAAATGCCGGAATATGGCTCCAAGTCGCCGCAAACGCTGGGCGGGTCGCCCGTCAGTCTCTTTCTTTATGTGTCCGATGCCGACGCCTCTTTCCAGCAGGCCGTGTCCGCCGGCGCTCAGGTGACCATGCCTTTGGCAGACATGTTCTGGGGCGACCGCTACGGCAAACTCCTCGATCCCTTCGGGCATGAGTGGTCGATCGCCACTCACAAAGAAGACCTCACCCCCGAGGAGGTCGAGCGGCGGGGTCGCGAGGCCATGTCCAAGGCTGCCGGCGCCTAACTCGTTCGCGAGCAAATCAGGGCGGGAGACTCCCTCCCGCCCTGTGCTTTCCAGGCGCTACTGCTCGTCACCCGCGCCTTGTGCTCAGTGCAGGAAATGACGCATACCGGTGAAGACCATGGCCGCGCCGAGTTTGTTGGCCGTGGCAATCACCTCCGCATCGCGCACCGAGCCGCCCGGCTGAATCACCGCGCGGGCGCCGGCCTGGGCTGCTTCCTCGACGCCGTCGGGAAAGGGAAAGAAGGCGTCTGAGCCGACGGCGCTGCCCTGCAGCGAGTGTCCCGCGGCAGAGGCCTTCATCACCGCCAGCTTCACGGAATCCACCCGGCTCATTTGCCCCGCTCCGATTCCCAGTGTGCGGCCTTCGCGCGCGAAAACGATGGCGTTGGACTTGACGTGGCGCGCCACCTTCCAGGCGAAGCGCAGCGCAGCCATCTCCTCATTCGACGGCTGGCGCTCGGTGACCACTTTCCATTCAGCTTCCTGCGTCGGCGCACGATCCGGCGTCTGCACCAGCACGCCCCCGGAGACGCGCTTGAGCTCAAGCTGCTCAATCGCCCCTCGCGAATCCGGCGCGACGGGTTCGGCCTCGATCTCGAGCAGGCGCAGATTCCTTTTTGTCGTCAGTTTTTCCAGCGCCTTGGTTTCAAAGCCCGGCGCGACGATGCATTCCACAAACAGCTTTGCCACCTCCTCAGCCGTGGCGGCATCGAGTGCCTGGTTGAAGGCAATCACGCCGCCGAACGCGGACACCGGATCGCAAGCCACTGCTTTCCGATAGGCCTCCAGGAGTGATCCTTGCTCGGCCGTACCGCACGGATTGTTGTGCTTGATGATGGCCGCAGCAGGCTTTGAAAACTCCTGCACGAGCTTCCAGGCCGCGTCAAGATCTACCAGATTGTTGTAAGAGAGTTCCTTGCCCTGAAGCTGCTGGGCCCCGGCAAGCCCGATCACTTTAGCGCCCGCGGGAACGTAAAGCCCTGCCTTCTGGTGCGGGTTCTCGCCGTAGCGCAAGCCGCAGTGAAGTTTCAGCGCCGGGTGAAGACGCTTGGGCAGCAAAGGCTTTTCCTGCAGAACGACGTGGCCCAGCTCCACGGCCTCCGGCTGACAGGCCAGCCGGCCGAACTCGGTGGCGATCGTGCCGTCGTAGCGTGCGGTCAAGGCAAACGCCTTCGCCGCTAGGAGCAGTCGCGTTTCCAAACGGCAATCGCCGCTCCTCGCGATCTCGTCGGCGATCCACGAGTAGTCGGCCGGGTCGGTTACAACTGCCACGCCCTGGAAATTCTTCGCTGCCGAGCGGATCATCGCCGGTCCGCCGATATCAATATTCTCGATGAGCTCTTCGGCGCCGACGCCTTCTCTGGCTGCGACGGCTTCGAAGGGGTAGAGATTCACGACGACCAAATCAATTGGCTCGATGCCACTCTCCGCCGCCTGCCGGCAATCCTCGGCATTGTTGCGACGGAAGAGCAGCCCGCCGTGCACCTTGGGATGAAGCGTCTTCACCCGGCTGCCGAGCATTTCTGGCCAGCCGGTTAGTTCGCTGACGTCGCGGACAGGAAGACCGGCCTCGCGGAGCAGCTTGGCCGTGCCCCCTGTCGAGACGAGTCGCATCCCTACGCCTGTCAGCCGGCGTGCAAACTCGACGATGCCCGTCTTGTCATAAACGCTGATCACTGCCTGTTGGATAGCCACACGGTTCTCCCCGAGATGGAAAAAGCCTCTTAGTGTAAGCGCCTGGCCTGTATTTTCAAACCGGGGTTTGAATGGGAGGGATGGAAGTCTACTTGACCCGAGCCTTCAACTTCACCTGGCCGCGCTCGATGGCAACCACGTACTCGACGGCCTGGCAACCGCGTTCCTTCTTCAACCGCTCGGTTCTCTGTTGGACAAACGAATGAAACGCCTCGAAACTCATCAATCCATGGGTCTTGCCGGAAGCTTGATTGGCTTCGACCAGCGCGCCGTACAGCGCTTCTACCGTTTCTGTCTCGCGGGCCGGGTCGGAGCAGGCGACGGTGAAGTTCCCGTGGCGCCCCCGCGGTGGATTCTCTCCGTGCTCGCGTTTGCGATCTCGCGCCCGGTCGGCCTCGATGGCGCGTGCCGCGGCCCCGAAGTGGCGAGGGACGTGCCCTTCCTCCCGGTCGCGAAATCGCTTACGGAAAATCTCGCGGTATTTCGCGTAGGTTTGCGCCAAGTTGGCGTACCGGAATCGCTGGCTGAAATTCATTTCGGCGGAACGGTCGGCGTGGCGCTTGATGATGAGCTCAATCCGCCACTCGATTTCCGCAGGCGGGCGGGCGCGGCCTCCGCCGAAATACTGCTCGTATTCGATCTTGAGCTGGCGGACGTCCCTCTCGAGCTGGTTGAGGTCTTCTTCGACGGTTGCCATCGGCGTAAACCAAAGGTATGAAAGTTCAGACTAAGGCCGTGTCCCGCTCGGCGTCTACTGGCCATTGGTACAGGCCGCCAGGAACTTCAATCCCAGCCCCCTGTGGTTGCCTGGTTGCCGCGCCTGTGCTGAAATAGCCGAGCCATGGGCGCTGCGGCCGATCCTTCCACCCGACAAAACCTGCTCCGGCAAATCCCGGCGATGGACGAATTGCTGGCCTGCCCGACCCTGGTGCAATTGGTGGAACGCGCCGGGCGCTCCCTGGTGGTCGAAGTCGCTCGGCAAGTGTTGTCGGAGCTGCGCGCACAGATTGCCCGCGATTCCGGCAGCGCTGCTGCATTGCTTGCGCCGGAGGCGCTCGAGGCCCGCATCACCCAGCAGGTGGAGCGCGCGCTGTCCTTTTCCCTTCAGCCGGTCATCAATGCCACCGGAGTTATCCTGCATACCAACCTCGGCCGTGCTCCGCTGCTGGGTGCTGCTGTCGAGCGCATACGCGAAACGGCCACGCAGTATTCAAATCTCGAATACGATCTTCCCGCCGGGGCACGCGGGCGTCGCGACGCTCACACACAGAGGCTGCTGGCCCGCGTGATGGGCGCCGAGGCCGCGATCGTCGTCAACAACAATGCCGCGGCGGTCTTCCTGGTCCTCAACGCGCTGGCGCGCGGTGCAGAAGTCATCGTTTCCCGCGGCGAGCTGATCGAAATCGGCGACGCCTTTCGCATTCCCGACATCATGGCCGAGAGCGGTGCCGTCCTACGGGAAGTTGGCACGACCAATCGCACGCGGCTGGCCGACTACGAGCGGGCGATTACTGAGCGCACGCGCCTGCTCCTCCGTGTCCACCCATCGAACTTTCGCATTGTGGGCTTTACCGAGCGGCCCAGTCTCGAAGAGCTGGTCGAGCTCGGCCGCCGCACCGGGCTCCCTGTGTTTGAAGACCTCGGTTCAGGCTGTCTCGTGGACCTTTCCGCTTTTGGCGTCGAGGAACCGGTCGCGGGGAAGAGCCTCGAAGCCGGCGCTTCGATCATCTCCTTCAGCGGCGACAAACTGCTGGGGGGGCCGCAGGCAGGCATTATTGCTGGCAAGCGGGACCTCATCGAACGCATTCGTCGCAGTCCGCTCTTTCGTGCGCTCCGCGTGGACAAGCTCACCATTGCCGCGCTGGAAGCTACGCTGAATGCCGTCCTGCGCAGCGCCTGGGACGAGATTCCGGCTTTGCGCATGATTCGCCTGCCGGCCGCCGAACTGGAGCGCCGGGCGAAGGCGTTTGCCGGTCAGTTGCGGTCTGTTCTTCTCACGGGGGAATGTGAGATCGAGCTGCGCGCTGGCCAATCGGTGATTGGCGGAGGCTCGACTCCTGAGCAGCACCTTCCGGCCACCTTGATTACCATCTCCAGTCTTCGCGCTTCCGCCGCTGAGCTCGAACGAAGGCTGCGCCTGCCCCACGCTGGTACGCCTGTGCTCGCCCGCGTCGAAGAGAATCGGCTGGTCCTGGACCTGCGCACCGTTTTTCCTGCGCAGGAGCCGGCTCTTCTCTCGGCGGTCGTCGTGGCCCCGCGCTGAAGACCGGCATGCTCTCCTTTGTCGTTGGCCGCGGCAAGCTCGTAGCTCAGTCCAAGCCTATCCCTCGTCTGCGCCCTGGATGGGCGCTGGTTCGCGTGCGTTTAGCGGGCATCTGCAACACTGACCTGGAAATTCTTCGCGGTTATCACAATTTCCGCGGCACGCCTGGACATGAGTTTGTTGGCGAAGTGGTTCGTGTGAACGCCAACTCAAAGATCGCGCGACGCTGGGTCGGGCGCCGCGTGGTCGGCGAAATCAACATCTCCTGCGCATCCCTGGGCTATAGAAAGAGCTGCCTTTTCTGTCGGCGTGGCCTGCTGACACATTGCGCTCATCGCCGCGTGCTCGGCATTGTTGTCCACGACGGGGCCTTCGCCGAGCACCTCGCGCTTCCCCTGGCCAATCTGCATCTGGTTCCGGACAACGTCGCGGACGAACAGGCCGTTTTCACCGAGCCGCTGGCCGCGGCCTGCGAAATCCTCGAGCAGGTGGACGTGCGAAGGCACCGCGCTGCCGCGGTTCTGGGAGACGGCAAGCTCGCGCAGTTAATTGCCCGCGTGCTCGAGGACGCGGGCGTGCGCACAGTGATGTTCGGAAAGCACGCCCGGAAATTAGCTTTAGCGCGCCGGGCAGGCATCCGCACAGTTCTGAGTGGCTTGCCGACTTCCGGGCGGAGAGACAGGGCGCGCTTCTCACTCGTCGTGGAAGCCACTGGTTCCCCCGAAGGGTTCCAGCGCGCCGTGGCTCTGACTGCTCCGCGCGGCACACTGGTTTTGAAGTCCACGTTTCACGGCCAGGCGCCGATGGAGACTTGGCCCATCGTCGTGCACGAGCTGACGCTCGTCGGGTCTCGGTGCGGGCCGTTTCCGAAAGCGATCGCGCACTTGCGTCAGCACCGGGTAGATCCGCGACCGCTCATCAGCCGAGTTTACCCGCTGGAAGAGGCGCGCCGAGCGATTCGATTCGCGGGTCGGAAGGGCGTGCTAAAGGTTTTGCTTAAGGCCTGAGCCGGTGCTCCTAAGGCGTTGTGTCTCCCATCAACTTTCGTACCGGCTGGTTATCGGCGTAGACGCGCCACTGGGCCACCAGTTCATCGCGGACGACGGCCAGCCAGGCCGCAGGAATCTCCCATTTATTCTCTTCACGCAGCTTGCCGTCCGCGGCATAGGTTCCTCGCGCTGTGCCGAACACCGCCACCAGATTCCCCTTGGGCAGGATCTCTTCATGGGAAACTTTGTAATCCGGAATCCAGCCGAAATAGGCCGTCCACGCCTGGCGCATTTTCTCGCGACCCTGAATGCGCGTGCCCAGCGCATCCACAAACAGGTGGTCCTCGGTCATGAGCGCGCAGATTCCTTGTACGTCTCCAGCATTGATCCGCTCCATGAACGCCAGCACCACTTCGGTCGGCTCTTTGCCGGCCATGCGCGCACCTCCCCGTAGCGCGATTCTAGCATCTCCCGCCGCCTTGCCTTGCGCAGAAGCCGCTTGCCGGATCGCCCCCGGGTCTCCGGATTGTCACCGCGCTGTGCAGTGTGATATAGCTTCTATATAAGCAGGAGGAGCGCATGAAACCTGCACTGGTTCATTTGGACCCGCAGCAGAAGAACCGGCTGGCGCGTCGAGCCCGGCGGCACGGCCGATCCTTCTCCCAAGAGGTACGAAATGCCGTCAAGCTCTATCTGGAGATGACTCCAGAGGATGCCGACAAGCTGAAAATCCTCGCGGCCATGGCCAACGACTCGATGGACCGCACTATCGCCCGGATGGACGCTGCCATTGCGGCCGTGGATCGCATCTTGAGGCAGCATCGAGGTAAGCGATGAGTTGGCTGCGGGACGTCGGGGCCGCCTTGCAGAAAGCCATGCTCATGGAAGAACGTATGAATACCATGAGCGAGCGCCTCACCCGGCTTGCCCTGCTTTATGATGACCTGGATCGGCGCCTGGCGCGGCTGGAAGGCAAGTTTGAACTGTTGGAGCGGATCGGAGCCCCTCGACGCCGGCGGCTTCCGCCCTCAAAATAGCTTGGTGTCATGATGACTTCCACGCGCATTAGCCACGGGCTTCAAGGCAACTCCAGGGAATTCTGAGGCGCCTATGTCCGCCAGCCGCATCCGCACCGTGCTCGAGATGATCAAGTTCGAGCACTCCGTCTTCGCACTGCCGTTTGCGCTGACGGCGACCCTGTTGGCGACTCGTTTTGACGGCGACGCAAGCGCCTGGCCCACTCTGTCTCAATTGATCTGGATTGTGGTGGCCATGGTGGCGGCGCGCTCGGCCGCGATGACCATGAACCGCATTGCCGACCTGCGCTACGACCGCCTGAATCCGCGCACGCTGTCGCGCCCGCTGGTGACCGGCGCGTTGAGCCTGCGATTCGCGTGGGTGTTTACGCTGATTGCTGCCGCGCTGCTGGTCGTGGCGGCAGCTCAACTCAATCCACTGGCGCTGAAACTCTCGCCCGTGGCCCTGGCCATAATTTTCTTCTACTCGTACACCAAGCGGTTCACTGCCTGGTCGCACGTTGTTCTGGGCTTTTGCCTGGGGATTTCGCCGGCTGCGGCATGGATTGCCATCACCGGCACGCTGGACCCGCGCGTCTTGCTGCTTTCCGCTGCCGTGACTCTGTGGGTGGCGGGCTTCGACGTGCTCTACGCCTGCCAGGACATTGACTTCGACCGCCGCGCCGGCCTGTATTCCATCCCCGAGCGTTTCGGAGTCGCCCGCGCGCTGTGGATGGCTCGGGCCATGCACGCCGCCATGGTCGTCCTGCTTGGACTTCTGAAGCTCGGCTTCGGCCTGCCCTGGCCAGCGGGTGCAGGAATCGTCGCCGTAGCTCTGTTGCTGGCCTATGAGCATTCGCTGGTTAAGCCCGACGACCTCAGTAAGATCAATGCTGCGTTTTTTACGGTGAACGGCTATATTAGCGTGCTGTTTTTTCTCTCCTGGGGCGCGGCCTTGTTTGTTGCGCGCCCGTAGGCTTTGGCCCTTTTGAATGGTCTGAATTGGCTGAACTGCTCATTGACGATTCCCGGTTGAAGCCCATCGCCGAAAAGGTGCTTGCCGGCGAGCGCCTCGACTTCGACGACGGCGTCGCGCTCTATCGCACCAACGACCTTCTGGCCGTGGGCTGGCTGGCCAATCATATTCGCGAGCAGCGCCACGGCAACGTCACCTATTACAACATCAACCGGCACATCAACCCCAGCAACATCTGCGTGGCTCACTGCCGGTTGTGCGCCTTTGGCCGCAGCCCGGACGCACCCGGCGCCTACACCTTTGCCCTCGAAGAAATCTACCAGCGCGCCGAACAAGGGGTTCGCGAAGGCGCCACTGAATTTCACATTGTCGGCGGCTTGCACCCCGACCTGCCCTTTTCCTATTTCCTCGACTTGATGCGCGGCCTCAAACAGCGCTGCCCCCAGGTCCACTTAAAGGCGTTTACCATGGTCGAGGTGGGCTACTTCGCGCGCATGGCTAAGCTTTCCGTTCTCGACACGCTCCTTGCGCTGAAGGACGCGGGGGTGGATTCCCTGCCCGGCGGCGGAGCCGAGATTTTCAATCCGCGGGTGAGGAAAGTCATCTGCGACCACAAAGTCTCCGGCCAGCAGTGGCTCAACATTGCCCGCGCGGCGCACCAGATCGGCCTGCGCTCGAATGCCACCATGCTCTACGGGCACATCGAAACGGAAGAAGAGCGCGTCGAGCACCTCTTGCTGCTCCGCAACCTCCAGGACGAGACCCGCGGCTTTGTCGCCTTCATCCCCCTTGCCTTTCACCCAGAGAATACGGCTCTCTCGCATCTGCCCAAGGCCACCGGTTTTGCCGACCTGAAAAACATCGCCGTGGCTCGGCTGCTGCTCGACAACTTCGACCACATCAAGGCGTACTGGATTATGCTGACGCCGCGCATCGCCCAGATTGCTCTGCGCTTCGGCGCCGACGACATTGACGGCACCGTGGTCGAGGAGAAAATTTACCACGATGCCGGCGCGACCACCGCGCAGCTCACCACCCGCGCTGAGCTCGAACGCTTGATCCGCGAAGCCGGACGCGTGCCCGTCGAGCGCGATACCCTGTATCGCCCGCTCGAACGCCCCTCCGTCCCCGGCCCGCAGCCCGCCTCCGCCGATTTTGTACCTTCCACTACGCTCACCCTCAACGTGTAGCGCGTAGCTCTTTCGTCATTGCCTTGTCCCTTGTCCTGCGCTCTCCGCAATCTGAGATCGCCCTCCCCTCCGCAATCGTGAATGACCCAACGGGTTCAATCTCTGCCGATGGCCCGATTCGGTTTTCGTCCCCTCAACAGGAATGCAGTCAGCGTCTCTACAGAGATATCTTGGCGTGTGCCATGTTCCACAGTGGTGCACCATCCAAGTTCTTTTGCTGCATGCCGATGCTTCTTCCCGGGGTGGCTGATTGCTTTCCTCGTTAACAATCGGTTTTCAACCGGAGCCCCGGTCTTTCCACAGCGGCACGCTGCATGCCCAGAACTCGGCCCGTGCGCGCAAGGAATATCTGGACGTTGCCCCGCAGGTTCTCCTGGCGACGAGTCAAAAACGTTCTCCGGATTGCCCTGTGTTGCTATTACGGAGCGGTGTCAGCAGGGGCCTCGGCTGAGGCGCAACAAGCTGAAGCTGCGCCGTCTCCCGCACAAAGAACAGAACCCACATCCCTCAACATCCCACAGTCAACCCCAGCCCGAGTGATTGCCGACAGCCACATGAAGCAGAGGTTGAAGCCGGCGGCAAGGCCCGGCCGGGCCGAAGCCGTTTTCTGGCCCTCCGAAAACTACAGGCATCGCTTCTTTGACCGCACCAACCTCGTTCTTTTCTCCGGAGTGGGGGCGGCGCGCGCGCTGGACTTTGCTTCTACGCGTCATTTCCGAGCCCGCGGGCGCAGCGAAGGATTCCTGAATAACGACGTCGTGGACAATCGCCCGCTCTTCATCACCATTGAAGCTGCCGGCGCGGCAGCTTCCATCGGCGTTTCCTATCTTTTTCACCGCATTGGCCAGCACAAGCTCGAGCGATGGACCTCTCTCGTGCATATCACCGTGGGCACGGCGGGCGCTATCCGCAATTACCGCGCCGACGGCTATCCCCCTTCGGCGCACCAAGCTCGGCCAAAGCCTCCCCCGTAGCCAATCTCGCCCGCGTCAGGCTGTCATCACTGTGCCTGTGGAAAACCGGGTTGACCCTGCTTCCCGAAGCGCTACACTTACACCTCGTCAGCCCTCGCTGTGCTCCCCCCGGAGGATGCGTGACCGAGGATTGGCACATGCGCTGGCCTCGTCCCCAACGCGCGTTCCATTCAGACAGAGACAACCGTTTGCCCTCTGGAGGTGGGCAAGAATGAGAAGAGCGTTCTATTTGGGTGTTGCTGTGTGTCTTTTGGTGTCTTTGGCCTTGCCGGTCATGGCGCAGATGACCCCGTCCGGCGACCCGCCGAAGGTGATGCAGATTTACCGTGAAACCGTCAAACCCGGCAAGGGCTTTGCCTATGAGACTCATGCGGCCAACTTCGTTCGCGCCTTCCAGCGGGCTAATTCTCCCAGTCACTGGATCACCATGAACGCCGTTTCCGGCACGAACGAAGTCTGGTACGTGATTGGCTACAAATCCTTTGCCGAGTGGGAAGCCGAATACGCTGCTAACATGCAGTCCGCGGTGCTCATGGCCTCCATGAAGCAGTTGGAGCCGGCCAGCACGGACTTGGTGGACAGCTCGAACAGCATCGTGGTCGTCTATCGGCCGGACCTCAGCCACGGCGTCAGCTCCGTGAGTGTACCCAACGCGCGCTTTGTGCGCACCACCGTCCTGCGCATCCGCCTGGGCACTGAGCCCGTTTTCGTGGAGCGCACTCAGGAAGCCAAAGCCGCCAATGACAAGGCCAATACCGGCGCCCACTGGTTCACCTACCAGGTGGTCTCCGGCATGCCCGCTGGCACCTACGTGATCTTCAGCACCATGAAGTCTCTCGCCGAGGCAGATGTGGACACCAGCAAGGCCTTCCGCGACGCTCTCGGTGAGGAGGGCTACTCCAAGCGCCTGCAGTTTGCCCGCGACAACATCATCGTAGCCAACTCCAACCTCTATGCCTTTAACCCCACAACCAGCCGGCCCACTCAGGATTGGGTTGCTGCCAACCCGGACTTTTGGAAGGTGAAGACCGGCGCTCAAGTTGCTGGCCAAAAAACACCTGCCAAGTCCGTTCCCGCAACCACCAAACAACCGCAGCAGTAGATGGTGGCCTCTTCAGGGCGGGCTCCGAGATAGCTCCGGCGTCCGCCCTGCATCTTCCCTTGAACCCTTTTCTCTCGGTCTCTGTGGATCTCCGGCGCCTGTGGAAATCTGAGTTGACGTGCCTCTGCAACGCGGTACACTCTTTTCCGCTAAGACCCGTGCTTTTTTGCGCGGAGGCTGTTTGACCGCGATTCCTCTCCAACCCGCTTCTGTCCTCAAGCGGAAAGTCCTAAGGAACAATTCTCGATTGCCCCCTGGAGGTGGGCAGAAATGAGAAAACTGCTTTATCTGGCTGTCGCCGTGTGTCTTGCTCTTTCCAGTGCCGCGGTGGTTCAAGCCCAATCCACGTCCGGCACGACCCCGCCGAAAGTCATCCAAATCTACCGCGAGGAAGTGAAACCGGGTAAAGGTCCGGCGCACGCCGTCGTGGAGGCGGGCTGGCCGGCTGCTTTCGCCCGCGCCAACTGGCAGACTCACTACGTCGCGATGACTTCCACCTCCGGACCCAGCGAGGCCTGGTTCGTTACTGGCTACGACTCCTTTGCCGCCATGGAAAAGGAGCAGCAGGCCATCGAGAAAGCCGGCGTCCTGAGTGCTGCCCTGGATCAATTGACCACCAAGGACGGCGACCTTCTTTCCAGCACCCGCAGCATTGTGGCTGTCCATCGCCCGGATCTGAGCTATCGCTCCAGCTCCGTCAACGTTGCCGAAGCGCGTCATGTCCGCCTGACCACTCTGCGCGTTCGCCTGGGCCACGGCGACGCCTTCATCGAACGTCAAAAGAATGCCATGGCCGCGCACGACAAGGCCAATACCGGCGCTCATTGGACGGTCTATGAGGTGGTGGCCGGGATGCCCGCTGGCACGTACCTGGTTTACACCACTATGAAGTCTCTCGCGGAAGCCGACGTGGATTACAGCAAGGCCTTTCGTGAGGCTTTGGGCGAGGAGAACTATGCCAAGCGCGTGCAGTTTGCCCGCGACAGCCTGCTCTTCGTCGAATCCAATCTGTTTGCCTTCAGCCCGAAGATGAGCTACGTCTCCAAGGAATGGGTGGCTGCCAACCCGGACTTCTGGACCGTACCGAAGGCGACTCAGGTGGCCAAGAAACCTGTGGATACGAAGACCGTTCCCACTGCGGCTAAGCCGCAGCAGTAAGCTGCTCAAACACCAAGGGCGGGGATCCCGTTTGCAGCGTGGGTCCCCGCCCTTCCCCGATCTCGAAACTACAGCGGCTCTGCTTCTGGTTCCGGGGGCCGCGGTGGCTCTGGGCGCCGCTCAAAGAAACCTGGCGGCGCCGGAGTCGGAGCGAAGGCCCGTTCGCGTCGCTGCTGAATTTCCTGCAGCTTCTTCCACTGCTCGACGCTCAGCACCCGCCGGATTGAGAACATCATCATCGCGTTCGCTTTCTCCAACCGACCGCGTGCGGCCAGCACCTGGTCAATCTGTGCGCTGACCTTGGCTTCGTCGGGCTGGTCGGCCTCGATGAGCGGTTGCAGCCTGGTTTCCTGCTTTTCCAGGTCGGCTTTCAAGTCAATCAGCTTCATGCGTTGTTCGAAGAAGGCCTGCTCGATCTGGCTGACCTGCGCTTCGTTTAGCCCCAGCTCGCGCACCACCTCCGAGTTCTTCCACCATTTGCCTAGGCCCATTCCCGGCGGAGCGGGATGGCGGGGAAGGCCGGGGGGTAACGGCGCTTGAGCCGGTGCCGGCGTGGGCGCGGGTACCATCTGTGCTGCAGCACTGGCCGCCAGGAACAAAGCCAGGAACAATAGAATTCCTGCGGATCGTTTCATAGATTTTCTCCTTGTTGTCCGAATCAGTTCAAATCTCAAAGCTGTTCCAGGCCTGCGACTACCTACGCGTCCCGGGCTGGGTCGCCTGGCTTAAATCTTCGGCGAGCAGCGTGGCCGGCTCCAGCGCCCGCGGCACCGGCCGCCGCACCGAGCTTTGCACCTCCAGCAGGAGCATCTGGTCCGGATCCATTTCAGCTACCGCCGACGCCGGGCGGCTCGGTTCCAGGCTGAGCGAAACAGCCAGCGCCACAGCGATCATTGCGACCGCCCAGGACAGTGCGCGTGCGGTCTGCCGGCCCGATATCTGATGGAGAATCGCTCGCTCTTGCGAGTACCAGAAACTTGCCGGCCGCTCGGCTACCAGACGAGTTTGTGCCGCCCATTGCAGAATTGCCCTGCGCAGCGACTCCGTCTCCGACTGACAGTGCCGACACTCCTCCATATCGGCGCCCGAATCGCACTCCGCGACAATTCGCTTGGTCAACTGCTCATCGGTGAGGTGGGTGTGCATAGGGTCCTCACTTTTGCAAGCGGCGTCGCAGGGCGGCCACGGCGCGGTGCAAATGCGTCTTCACCGTGCCCAACTCCAAGGACGTCGCCTGGGCGATCTCTTCCAAAGTCATTTCCTCCGCAAACCGCAGGAAAAACACCGCTCGCTGCTGATGGGAGAGCACCTGGGCGGCCGCCCAAACCTCGTTCAGCTCCTGCCGGGCCGCCAGTTCCCTCTCCGGCGTGGCTTGCGGAGCCGCCAGCTCCGCGGCTTCATCCAGAGCGTTTCGACTCGCACCCGAAAGCCCAGCCTTGTCGTGGTCCATCCGCCTTCCGCTGAACAGCCTGCGCCAGAAGGCGTTTTTGCGGTTGCGTCCATGGTCGCGGGCCAGGTTGATGGCAATTCGCACCAGCCACGTTCCCACAGCCGACTCACCGCGAAAGCTCCGGCGATGGCGATAGGCGCGGAGAAAGCACTCCTGGGTCAGCGTGTTGGCGGCCTCTTCCTCGCCCAGCAACGCCACCAGCACCCGGAAAATTCGCCGCTGGTGCAGTCGCACCAGCTCCTCGAATTCATCGGCGGCGATCCCGCGGACAACCGCCGCGCTGGCCATGGGTCCGGGCCGGGTCAGTGTGCGCTCCGAATGACCTCTTGCCTCTGTCCTCTATAGACGAGTCTCTGTCCCTGAGGTTTACACTGCAGGAAGTGAAAAGGCTAGCCGCGGCGCGCTGTGGCTGCTGACCTGACCCCAGTGGAGATTTCAGCGCGGAGTGGCGCACGCCGGGACCGCTGCCTCGCCGTCACTTGGTTGTGGCGCAGCCCCCATCGGCACATGGCTTCGACCACTGGCTGCAAACTGTGCCCCAAGGAGGTCAGCGAGTACTCTACCTTGGGTGGGACCTGCGGATACACGCGCCGCCGGACGACGCCGTCGCTCTCCATCTCGCGGAGTTGCTGGGTGAGCATTTTCTGCGTGATGCCGCCCATGGCGCGCAGCAGCTCGGAGAAGCGCTTGGTGCCATCGAATAAGTGGAAAAGGATCACCGTCTTCCACCGGCCGCTGATGACGTGCAGGGTGGTCTCGACGGGGCAGCCGAAACACCCTTTGGCCAAACTGGGCATCTTTAGTATCCTCTAGGTAAGTATTGCACGTAAAAGTGCGTACTTGTCAATGAGAAACTTTAGGTGTAAAAATACACCATAGCCGGACAGGGCGGGTTTGGGGAGGAGAGTATGTCTGCAATCGTCGAGGTTCCCTCGGCCATGAGCGAAGACCAGCTCATTCGCCTGAGTCAGAAGGGGGATGCGCAGGCTCTGGACACTCTTTTCGGGCGTTACTCTCGCGCCCTGTACAAGGCGGCCCTGCGCCTGCTCGGGAATCCCCACGACGCCGAAGATGCCCTGCAGGACGGTTTGCTTTCCGCCTACCGCAACTTGCCCCGCTTTGAGGGCCGCTCCAAGTTTTCTACCTGGCTGACCCGCATTGTCATCAACGCCGCCTTGATGCGCCGCCGCAGCCAGCGGGTCCGCCCGGCCGTCTCCATGGACGACCTGCCGCAGGAAGATGGTTTGCCGCTGGCCGAACGCGTCGCCGACAACACGCCCGGTCCCGAACAGTTGTATCGCGGCAAGGAGCTCCACGCCCTGGTCGAGCAGGACTTAGCAAGCCTCTCCCCGGTCCTGCGACTGGCCTTCATTCTGCGCGAGGTAGAAGGTCTGTCCACCGCCGAAGCCGCTCGCGCTCTGGGAGTTTCGCCCAACACCCTTAAGGCCCGCTTGTGGCGTGCCCGGCGCTCTCTGACCGAGGGACTTTCCCGGCGCCTCTCCGGCAACGGAAGCAAGTCTGCCCCGAGCGGCACGTTTCTCACTCCACCGCTTTGCGGCTGCGAGGGCCGGTAAGTTCTCGCTCTGGCGGACGTCACTTCCTTCTTGGGAAGGCTCTCCGGAATCTTTGAACATTTGGAGGACGGCAATGAAGCGCACAGCATCGGCGATTTGGCGGGGTGCTTTGAAAGATGGCAAGGGTTCCATCTCGACTCCCAGCGGCGTGCTTTCCAACACGCAGTACTCCTTCACCACGCGCTTCGAGAGCGGTATCGGCACCAATCCGGAAGAATTGATTGCCGCCGCACACGCTGGCTGTTTCTCGATGGCCCTTTCCGCGCAGCTTGCCAACGCCGGGCTTACCCCCGAAAGCATCGCCACGACAGCCACCATCACTTTGGAAAAACTCGATGCCGGCTGGACGATTACCGCGAGTCATCTCGATGTTTCAGCAAAAATCCCTGGCGCCACCCCTGCTGCCTTCGAGAAAGCCACTCAAGATGCCAAGGCGGGTTGCCCGGTCTCCCGCCTGCTCAACGCCAAAATCACCATGGATGCCAGGCTGGAGTCCTAAAGGGCCATTCGGACCACTGATCCCTCTACGGTAATGGCTGCGGATCACTTCGGAACCTCCGCGGCATACTTAACGCGACCTGTCGTGCGTAGGCGCCAGGCCCACACGGTCGCTGCGATACCAATCAGTGCTGGCAGCGTGACCGCGGGGAAATCGCGGACAATCGCCGAGGCCGAGCAAATTCCCACGGCCACTTCCCAGAAGTGAAAGAAAGCGTGAGCGGTGAGCCAGATCGTGGCTGCACCCCAAAGTAGATGCCGCGCAGATGGCCGAGCCATGCCGACCCAAAAGGCAATGCCGAGGAACATCTGGATCAGGCCAATATCGCGGACGAAGTGTTGGTTGAAGGGGCCGGTGGTGGTCACACCCGGGACGGCGGCGTACCACGTCAGCGGCTTGATCAACATCAAAAGGCCGTTCACAACAAGGAACAAGCCAGTGCACGCAATGAGCGCAAGGAGAATGCGTGCCACGATGCTCGGAGCGCTATTCATGGTTTGGTCTTCATTGGCTGTGGTGAGCGCTGATGGCTCCCAACGGGTCACGCTGTTGGCGAACCGCTTAGCGTTTTGACAGTGGGATCCTAATCGCCATGAGACGACCGGACTGCAGCCCTGAGAGGCTGGCCCTTGAGCCAGGTTTCGAAGTGGGTCGTTCCCACGATTGGATTGTCGCCCGGGGTGAGCGACTGGTCGTTGATCGGCGCGCCGAAGTAAGTCGCGGTGTCGTCCGAGATGACCTCGCGCGGATCGTTGTTGTGCTGGAGGAATGTCTTCACGAACGAGACGAGCGGTCGACGATCGGGGCCGGCCACTTCCGTGGTCTGGTAAGTAGGCGCTTCCACGGTAATCTTCGCCAATGCCGCCGCCACGTCGGCCGAGGCTATTGGTTGCAGGGCCGCCGACGTCAAACGAATGGTTTGGCCCTGGAGGCCGGATTGCGCAATGCCCCCTATGAACTCGAAGAACTGCGTGGCCCGCAGGATGGAGTAGGGAACCCCGGAGTCTTTGATGAGCTTTTCCTGCGCCATCTTGGCCCGGAAGTAGCCACTCTTGAGCATCCGCTCTGTACCCACGACTGACAGGGCGACATGATGCTTGACTCCGGCGGCTGCTTCGGCCGCAAGGAGGTTGCGCCCAGAAGTCTCGAAGAAGTGGAGAACTGCGGCGTCCTCAAATGAGGGTGAGTTCGAGACGTCGACCACGACGTCCGCGCCTTGCAAAGCGTCCTGCAGTCCTTCGCCGGTAATGGTGTTGACGCC